>SXGS01491702.1_pt1 | contig 17020 bp, 10 predicted proteins | sample 3174681 | NCBI WGS metagenome assembly SXGS01 (sample SAMN11356861, study PRJNA531348) | freshwater metagenome | isolation source: freshwater sample F1-80 | place: China: Fuxian Lake, Yuxi | collected 2017-12-25 | reverse complement strand
TGAAATAAACTGTTCCGCACCCTAGGTTTTAGGTTTTAGCAAACCAACCTTCACCAACCCGCAGTGGACTCGTCTGCCCAGCAGGCAGCCGCCTCTAAACTTCCGTGGGCAAAGTGATACAGTCTTTTTATAGCTATGAAAGTTGGAGTCAATTCGCAAAACTGGTTCTCCAAAATAAACGGTCCATTCAGCCTTAAAACGGCAGTTGAACATTGTGGAGATTTGCAGAAGCGTGGATAAGCAAGGTTTGACGATGAGCGAGGCATATCCTTTATGGATTTGGTGAGTGGTTCGGAGCAAACTTTATCGCCAGGATCTTGGGAAGATTCGCCAGAGGCAGCAGCCGTTTTAAGGTTTAAGGTTGAAGGCTATGCGCGATTTCAGGAGTGATTTGGATTATTGCATGAATCGCCTCGGCTCGGCTCGCGGATATCGGCTTATCTGCCGTCTCTCAATCGTGCTCGCCGTGGCTTTTGGAAAAGTTGGCGGTCTCGGCCAAGAGGCGTCCTTCGCTATCGGCGCGGCGCCTGTGTTGGGCTTGATCGACGGGACTGGCGCGGCGCAAGAAATCGAATGGAGCGGCCTGCTTGGTCCATCAAGCGCCTGGAATACATTGGCCACCAGTTCCGGGAGGAGCGGGTCTTGGTTTGTGGAGGATTTGACGATCCCAGGCGGAGGCAATCGATTCTACCGGGTTCCTCCCAGTGTCGCCGCCCATTCCCGGCTCGTGATAGGCCTCGTTCGAACATTGTCGATTCGTGGTGAGCGAGGCTCGCGTGTTTTGATCGAGTGGATGGACGGGGAACACCCGGCGAGCCGATGGAGCGTCTTGACCAACCTGCCGATGGAGGAGGTTTCGAGGACCATCGTGGATCCGGACGGATTAACCCGGCCCGCGCGCCGTTATCGGATCTTGAGCATTGGGTCTGAACCCTCGGGCAGGCCTCGTGGGTTCGTTTGGATTTCCGCGGGGAGATTCACCATGGGGAGCTCCGATGGAGAGATGGATCGAGGTTGGGAAGGGCCGCTGACCGAGGCGACTGTCTCACGGGGCTTTTGGATGGGGCAATACGAAGTCACGCAGCAGGAGTATGCCGCGGTGAAGGGGGCGCACAACAACAGCAGGCCAGGAAGCGATATGCCAGTCGAAACGATTACGTGGGTGGACGCGATGGATTACTGCTCGAAACTGACGGAGCTAGAGGGCACGGCTGGGCTATTGCCACCGGGCTATGTGTATCGCCTGCCAACCGAGGCGGAATGGGAATACGCATGTCGCGCCGGAACTGCGACGCGGTTCAGTCATGGGGACGATCTTGGCTACGCCCGGCTGGGGGATTACGCTTGGTTCGCGGCTAACGCCGGTGGGACGTCGCATCGTGTAGGGGCAAAACTACCCAACCCGTGGGGTCTTTACGACATGCATGGCAGTGTTTGGGAGTGGTGCCTGGATTGGTATGGCCCCCATTCCGGCGGTGAGGTTACCGACCCGCGACTTTCGGAAATGTCGTTTGTCGGATTTTTCCGCTCAGTCCGCGGGGGTTGCTGGAGCAATGTCGGGGGCGGTTGCCGTTCTGCGAGTCGAAACGGTTTTCCTCCCGCCTTGGCTTATTACTGCCTCGGATTCCGCGTGGTGCTGGCTCGTCCGTTATGATCCGTCGGTCGAGACGCGCGTCCATACTCGGACCTCAATACGGAAGGGGGGATTCGTTTCCAACAAATCGCTTTTCCTGGGAAAAGAAAAGGGGGCTGCCGGATTGGCAGCCCCCGTGAGACTTGGATTGGGCGCGAGCCCGATTTGGATGGTCAGCTCAGAAGCTCAGGACCACGTTACCGCCTTGGACGGCGATTTTGCTGATTCGCACGGCCGAACCGCTGCGTATGCGATAGAACTTCGTGGTTGCAGGCAACGCGACGGTGATCGTTTTAGCCGCCGCGTTCACGGTGGCGGCTGAAACCACGGTGTATGGGCCCGTCACCGTATCCGAGGCGAGCAGTTCTGTGGCGACTTGCTGCACGCCCAGTGGGAGGCACGCTTCCGCGCTGGCGCCCGTGAGAGGCGCCCCGGCGGCACTCGGTCCGCCCAGGGAAGCCACTTGCTCGTCGCTGAGAGCCACGTCTCGGAATTGCAAGGTGCTGATAACCGCCGTGCTTTGTTCGTTGTCATCACCATCGTTGAACAGGTAGATTTCGGATGGCAATGAGTAACGGCCGTCGATGTTGGCGCCGTCGCCGCCAGGGTCGTCCCGATGCTTCACGCCATTGACGTACTTGGCGAACCGCTTAGGAGTGGAGGTCATGTCCGCGACCAGAACCACGCGGGCCCAGACTTCGCGCTGATGGCTGTTGGCGGGATTGATGCCGTCGTAATTTGAGCAGCAACCTTTGCCGTAGGCACCGTCGGATCCCCGCCAGAAGAGGTCGCCATCGTTGTTTTGATTTAGGTCATGGGTGCGGAGCAGGGTTCCGAAACCGTGTCCTTGACCCCAATAGATGTCGGCGATCATGGTCCAAGCATTGGCATTCTTGCCGCCGCCGCTGGGGGCGAGGCCGGGTTTCACGCGGATTCCCGTCTTTTGGAAATCCTGACCGTTTTCGTTGCGTGGAATGACGAGGAATTGCGCCGGTTGTCCTCCGATTGCGGGGACGTCCGCGGTCGCTCCCTGCGCGCTGGTGCCGAAGCTGTAGTGGGACGCGATGGAATTATCGATGAAGGCAATATCGCTGCCGATCGTGGCTTTCAAACTGCCGGAGAAATCCCAGTGTCCTTTGATGTTTGGCGACACGGTTTCCGGCTCGACGACGCCCGCTGCGGAAGGTCCGCCGAGTTTGGCGACATCCTCATCGCTCAATGCCTTGGGCAGGAATTGCAGGGAATTAATGAGCGCCGTGCTCTGTTCGTTGTCATCGCCATCGTTGAACAGGTAGATCTCCGAAGGCAACGAATAGCGGCCGTCGATGTTCGCGCCGTCGCCGCCGGGGTCATCCCGGTGCTTCACGCCATTGACGTACTTGGCGAAACGCTTCGGAGTGGAGGTCATGTCAGCGACAAGCACCACCCGAGCCCAGACCTCCCGCTGATGGCTGTTGGCGGGATTGATGCCGTCGTAATTGGAGCAGCAGCCCTTGCCGTAGGCTCCATCCGATCCGCGCCAGAAAAGGTCGCCGTCGTTGTTCTGGTTCAAGTCGTGAGTGCGCAGCAGCGTCCCGAAGCCATGTCCTTGACCCCAGTAGATATCCGCGACCATCGTCCAAACGTTTGCGTTCTTCCCTCCGCCGCTCGGAGCGAGGCCTGGCTTCACCCGAATGCCTGTCTTTTGGAAGTCCTGGCCGTTCTCATTCCGTGGAATCGCGAGGAATTGAGCTGGCTGCCCCCCGATGTTGGGGACATCCGCGTAAGCGCCTTGGCCGGTGGTGCCAAAGCTGTAATGGGAAGCGAGCGAACTATCGATGTATTCGACGGAAGCGCCCTTCTTGGCTTGCAGGTTTCCGTTGAATTCCCACTGCGAAGCGACGCCGGTCGCTTGAGCAGCCACTGGGGCAGGGATGCCGGTGGCCGAAGGGCCGCCGAGCTTGGCGACGTCCTCGTCGCTCAATGCCCCTTCCCTGAACTGAATCGCGCTCACGAGAGCTGAACTTTGCTCGTTGTCATCGCCATCGTTGAACAGGTAGATCTCTGACGGCAACGAATAGCGGCCGTCGACGTTCGCGCCGTCGCCACCGGGGTCATCCCGGTGTTTCACGCCGTTGACATATTTCGCAAATCGCTTCGGAGTGGAGGTCATGTCGGCGACCAGAACCACGCGGGCCCAGACTTCCCGCTGATGGCTGTTGGCGGGATTGATGCCATCGTAATTGGAGCAGCAGCCCTTGCCGTAGGCGCCGTCGGATCCTCGCCAGAAGAGGTCGCCGTCATTGTTTTGATTCAGGTCGTGGGTTCGCAGCAAAGTTCCGAAGCCGTGTCCTTGACCCCAATAAATGTCCGCGATCATGGTCCAGGTGTTTGCGTTCTTGCCGCCGCCGCTGGGGGCAAGGCCGGGTTTCACTCGGATACCAGTTTTTTGGAAGTCCTGACCGTTTTCGTTGCGAGGGATGCTCAGAAACTTGGCCGGCTGGCCGTTGATTCCAGGAACATCGGCGAAGGCTCCTTGGCCAGTCGTCCCGAAAGAATAGTGGCTGGCAATGGAGTTGTCGATGTAGGCGATATCGCTGCCGATGGCGGCTTTCAGGTCGCCGTCGTCAAACGTCCAATATCCGGTGGCCGCGGGTCCCGCGATGTTCTCGCAGGGTCCCGGAGCGGTGGAGAAGGTCCATGTGCTGGTTTGCGCATTGCCCGCGCCATCGGCGTAAGTCAGCGAAATAGGGTAGGTGCCCTCCGGAATCGTCCCCGCATGGCGGTAGCTGATGGTGGATTGTTTGCCACTCTTCGTGATGGTGTGCGCGAGGACGACGTCCTTGACTTTCAATTGAACGGAAGCCGGGTTGAGTGTTGTTGTGTCTTCGGTCACCACGATATCGATGCTCAGTTTGGCGTTGACACCCGTTTCACCGGCGGCCGGTTTGGCGCTGCTAATGTAGGGGGCGGAGGCGCCGCTGCGCTCGCGGTAAGCTTTGATGTGACCGACAGTGGCACGGTCGTTAACCAGAATTCGGCCTCCGGTCGAATTGACCGATGAGAATTCGCAGTACGCGTCCCCTCCGGCCTCGTACCAAAGAAGCCGGACCCCATAAAGTCCTGCTTCCTCCACCACAAACGCAATGGTGGAGTTTGCAACCCCGTTGAAGCTGCCCACGACCGCTGAAGTCACATCTCGAGGGTCCCCGCCGACGCTCAATTTGAAGCCATCGTCGCTCGTCACTCCCAGGACGACGAGCCCTGCGGGAAGGTCGAGATAGGCGGTGCTTTCAATGACCACGTTGTCGGTGACCTCATTGCCCTCCGCGTTGAATCCAGGGTAGCCAGGAATAGGATTATCGACTAGGAACTGGCCGACGACGCCATCTTGGTTGTCGTCCCAGTTAATGTGGTCAACGTTGAACGTGCCATCCGCGTTGGAACCCGCTTTGCTAGAGATATCCGGGCCGACGAGTCCGGCCAATTGCCGTTCCGCGTTTGCCACGCTGCTGGGCGCTGGGGAAGCGACTTGATGAACCTTGGCCTTGAAGCCGCTTGCGGCGGTGTTGACGCTTCCCGCCTTGGCTTTCGCGGAGGCCGGAATCGAGACAAAACTCGCGACGTTGAAGTCGAAAGCGAACTTCTTGGCCCCGTCGAATGTTAATTCAACCTTGTGGCTCGAACCTGAGGCGAGCAGGCCTGGGGGATCATAGGTTACGGTGCGGGTGTTGCCCTGGCTTGTGACCGTGGGGACCACGGCGGCGCCGTCAAACGTCATCGTGACGGCCGGAGATGCCAGGTTCTGCACCACGATTGAAACCACGGCATCGGGGCGGACGCCTTGGGAAAGAGGCAGCCTGGAAGAGACGAACGAACCGCCCGAGACGGTTGCGGTCGTGATGTTGACGTCATCGATCCAGTGGTTGTTGCGGATGGCGGCCGTCAGTTCAGCCGTTCCCGCCCCGAAACCGAAGACGCCGGTGATGGGGGTATAGCCAACGCCGACGTTGTCGTAGACCTTCACACCATCATAGGTGATATCCAACGTGCCATCCGGATCGAGCTTCACTTCCACTGCGGCGAATCGCGCCGCGAGGGAGTCAGGCGGGTAAGTTTGGAGGCCCTTGAAGCTCTTCGCGATCACTTTCACGCCGCCGATCTTCACGATGATCCCTGGGGCGTCGCCAGGGTCGTTGCCGTTCGCGTTGGACCCGGCGAGGTTGTCGATGGTATCGAACGAAATGATCAACCCATTGCTAAAGCCAGTGCCGTCTCCCGTCCCGCCGCCCTCGCGGAACGCGGTTTCCGTGGACAGGTCACCCCCAAGCACGAAGCTAAAACCTTGGGCACCCAAGGAACTGCCACCCCCGACTGCCGCCTTGAATGTGGCCGTAAAACTTTGGATGGCCGCGCCATTGTTGAAGTCTGGGAGAATGTAGGATCCATTCTGCGGAAGAGGCTTGGGCGGGTCCGCATTCAAATTCGTGAGCTTGAGCACGCCATTATCGATCTCGGCAACCCCGAGCGCGAGGCCGCCCGGATCCGTGCTGAAATTGCTGTTAAAGGTTGCCGCGGCGCCAGAGACGAGGCCGGCGCAGGCGATCGCTATGGCCGACGTCCAAGCCCAAGGGAATTTGGGATGGATTGGCCTCTGATTGAATCGGAGGGGAGGTTTCATTTTTGGTTCCGTTTCCTTCGAGTTTGGTTTGTTGTAATCGTACTACTATTTAATTTAGCTACTATCGACTAAAGTCACCGTTCTTAAGAGGTGCACTGAACACGGCCGTCGGGTTCACTCAGCGACGGGCACCGTATTTTCTTCGAGGAAAAACAGGTGGATTGGTTGCCTTCGAACTTCACGACGATCGATTGATCCGGCATGACTCCGGCACTCCGCAGTTCTGTTCTGCACGTCAATCGCCTTGCGATGGTGCTGCACGATAATAAGGGTGTAAGTTCATATAGAGTATTTTGTCGAAGGACTCCTTTGCAAGGATTAAGTGCCCTCCGCGCTCGTTCGCGCGTTCGGATGACTCTCAAGTATGATTCACAACGAGCGTGCCCGCGTCTGTTTTCATCTCCGAACCTTAAACGGCAGGTGAACATCGTGGAGATTTGCAAAAGCCTGGATGAGAAAGGCTTGACGATGAGTGAGGCGGTTCCCCTGTGGATCTGGTGAGTGATTCGGAAAAACTTTAGCGCCAGGATCGTGCGAAGACTCGCCTTGGGCAACTGCCGTTTTTAGGGTAATCATGTCGCATCCAAGTTCCTCAACACCTGTCGCGTGTTGTTGCGAAGCGGCGCCGATTCAAGCTTGAGATGGCGTTTTAGAAAGGAATCTGGTAAGGCCAAGTGATGATTCTCTATAAGTTTCTTTTGCTGGCCGCGCTCATGCTGTGGTTGCATGGCGGATCTCTTTTGAGCGCCGGTGGACGCCCGATTGAGATCGATGACTTGTTCCGAATCCAGCGCGTAAGTGATCCCCAGATCTCGCCCGACGGAGAGTCCGTGGCCTATGTGGTGACGGTTGTCGACAAGGAGGAAAATAGGACGAACAGCGACATTTGGATCGCGCCAGCCAAGGGAGGAGGGGACCCGAAAAAACTGACCCAGAGCTCCAAACAAGACAGGCATCCGCGGTGGTCTCCTGACGGTCGGTGGATCGCCTTCGAATCCAATCGAGGCGGGGACTTTCAAATTTATCTCATCGACGCAGCCGGCGGTGAGGCCAAAGCATTGACCAGCCTTTCGACCGAAGCGTCCCAGGCGCGTTGGTCTCCGGATGGCAAGCAGATCGCCTTTGTGTCGGCGGTTTTTCCCGAATTCTCGGACAAGCCGTTCAAGGAAAGTGACGCGTCGAACAAGAAGAAGCTGGGGGACTTGGAGAAAGGCAAAGTAAAGGCTCGTGTCATCACCCAGTTGCTTTACAGGCACTGGGACAGTTGGGTGGACGGCAAGCGACAGCATTTGTTCGTCCAGGCTATCGAAGGAGGCGAGCCTCGGAATGTCACTCCAGGGGACCGGGACGCGGTGCCCACTTCCTCCACTTTCTCGGCCGGGGACGACTTCGATTTCGCCCCGGATGGCCGTTCGCTGGTCTACACGGCGACCCCCTACCCGACGAAGGAGGAGGCGTGGGGTACGAACCATGATTTGTATCAGGTGGATTTGCGGAGCGGCGAGCGGAAATTGTTGACTTCAAATCCTGCCGCGGACGCCTTCCCTCGCCACTCGCCCGACGGAGCGTATCTTGCCTATCGGGCGCAGGCTCGCCCCGGCTTTGAGGCGGATCGGTGGCAGCTCATGCTGCTGGATCTTGGGACAGGCAAGGCCCGTTCGGTGACCGCGAACTTGGACGCCAGCGTCGAGGCTTTTGAATGGACTCCAGATTCCAAGAAGATTGTGTTTGAGGCCGAGGAGGCCGGGACCAAGCCTCTCTGGATTACGAGCATTGATGGGGGAGAAGCCAAAAAAATAATCAAAAAGGGAGTCAGCGGTGACATTTCATTGGCGCGAGATGGGAAGCGTCTCTATTTCAGCGCGCATCACATGACCCGGCCGGCCGAAATTTTTTCCGCCAAGATCAATGGGGGAGATCTGGAGCCGGTGACGCGGCACAACGAGCCGCTCATGAGGGGGCTTGAATTGACGGCCCCTGAATCTGTCACTTATGAAGGGGCGGGGGGCAGCCGGATTCAGATGTGGCTTGTGAAGCCCCCCGGGTTCGACGCCAAGAAGCGATACCCGCTCGTGTTTTGGGTGCATGGCGGTCCCCAGGGAGCGTTTCTCGACAGTTGGTCATACCGATGGAACCCCGGGTTGTGGGCGGCGCAAGGGTATGTCGTGGCGATGCCCAATCCGCGTGGCAGCACCGGTTTCGGACAGAAGTTCACCGATGAAATCAGCCGGGACTGGGGAGGAAAAGTGTTTGAGGATCTAATGAAAGGGATGTCTTACTTAGAGAAGCTCCCTTACGTCGACACGGGGAGAATGGCCGCGGCAGGCGCGTCCTTTGGAGGGTATATGATGAACTGGTTTCAGGGGCACACTGACAAGTTCAAGACCCTCGTCACTCATTGTGGGGTTTATAATTTTTTCAATATGTACGGCGCCACCGAGGAATTGTGGTTTGACGAATGGGAGCATGGGGTGCCATGGGAGAATCCTGAATTCGACAACCACTCGCCGCATCGATTTGCGAAGAATTTCAAGACCCCGAATCTTGTGATCCATAATGAGCTCGACTACCGCGTGCCGATCAATGAGGGGCTGAGCTTGTTCACCACGTTGCAGCGCAAGGGAATTCCTTCGAAGCTGCTGTATTTTCCGGATGAAGGTCACTGGGTTTTGAAGCCTCAAAACAGCGAGCTCTGGCACAACACCGTGTTTGATTGGCTGAAGGACTACTTGCGTCCTTGATACCGGCCATCGCATTCGTCCTTGGAGCTCCCAGGCGTGGGGACGAGGCGTTTTGCTTTCTTTCGAGCTATTCGGTACGGATTGAAAGCCGCGAGGCAACGAGGCGCGGTTGTTCAGCAATCTCAACCGAAGGAGCCTCGGTAGTGCGGCGATGCGGGCCACAATCCCTCCCGTTATCCGCAAAAAGTTCGATCTATAGCTTTGACTCCGCGTTGCAGGTTGCCTAAATTGCTCTGAAATCCAATCTATCATCGCCTATGAAAGACCCTACTCGCCGGCATTCCCTTGGCTGGGCCTCCCAGTCTCCGTCCACCGGGTTCACGCTGATCGAACTACTCGTCGTGATTGCGATCATCGCGATCCTAGCAGGCATGCTGCTGCCTTCCTTGGCCAAGGCTAAGTCCAAGGCGCAAGGCATCAAGTGCATGAACAACGGCAAGCAAATGATGCTGGCCTGGACGCTCTACGCCGGGGACAACGAAGACTTGCTCGTGAAATCACTCCCTGGCGGGCCCGAAGATGCCAAGCGCGTCCTCCTCGTCGAAGGCAGCGCCAGCGACAATCCCACGAACACCATCGACAAGAGCCCGTTGATGAGATACATGGGCAACAGTCGTGAGGTGTGGAAATGCCCCGCGGATCGCACCTTTAGGATAGAGAACAAACAGAAAGTTCCGCGTGTTCGCAGCCAATCGATGAGCCAGGTTTTCGATTACGGCGGCTGGCTGCCCGCTCCGCCTTACAGGACTTATTCGCGGTTGGGCCACGTCGTGCTCCCGACTCAGACCTGGGTCATGATCGACGAGCACCCGGAGAGCATTAATGATGCCGCCTGCGCCGTTCAAATTATTCTCCCGAACGCCAAGACCGGAAATATCATCGATTTCCCCGCGGCCTATCATAACGGCGCGGCGGGGTTGTCGTTCGCGGATGGCCATTCCGAGCTTCATCAATGGAAGGGAAGCAAGATTCGGACGTTTGGCAGGGCCGGGAACACAGGGTTGAATGTCGCTGCGGGTGATTCTTTGAATGATGCGAAATGGTGGTCCTCGGTGACGACTGTCGGCCCTAATTTCCCCTGATTGAAGTCCAGTCCTCGAAGGTCGGCTCAGGTTGTCCGGCGGCGAGTTGTCGGCCTTAATGGCCAGCAGGAGCTGCTTGTGGATAAAAAACCGCTGGGTTGGGATCTTTGCAGCCAAGACAGCAAGGGGCATGCGCCGCCGAGAATTCATTGCTGGTATCGCCATCGGCTCCTGCGCGGTCGCGTCGGGTTGCGCCCATTATCCCGCGCGGGCTCCCTCTTCGAGTAACCGCCTTTTCTTCACTTCCAGGGGAAAGACTTGTCTTATTCACTCTGACGGTTCTGGTTTTCGGGTGCTGGAGTTCAACCAACCGGATCAAGTGACATGGCAGCCCGGACCGTTCTTCTCCGATGGCCGGCGGGTGATGTTTTTGAGCATGGAAGCCCGGCGGGACGGACCAGGGCGGCCTTTCGACGAATATTACACTCAGACCCCGACCCATCTTTGGATATACGATCTCGAATCGAACTCACTCACCGAGATAGCCACGAAGGAAAGAAAGGCGGTGTTCTACACACCGGAGTTGCTTCTGAATGACGATCGCATGCTGGTGCAGGTCGTTCGGAACAAAGTGGGGCAGGTCTACAGCATGAATTTGGATGGGACCGACGCGCGGGAATTCACGCGGGCGGGCGAAGGTTTGCCGTACGGCTCCACCTTGAGTCCAGACCGGCGGCGGGTCGCTTTCCATCTGGCGAGCCCCCGTGGTTACGAGATCTGGACCTGCGACATTGACGGCGCCAACCGCACCCTTGTGGCGGGGAAGCCTGACCACCTCTACTTTGGTCCGTGCTGGTCGCCGACTGGCGAGTGGCTGGCTTTTCAAGATTGCCACTTCAAGAACGATCCCGGACACGAGAGCTCGGACGTGTGCGTCGCGAGGCCTGACGGTTCCGAGATGCGAGTGCTGACTCGAGGCCAGGTGCATTGGTTCGCCGCCACCTATGGGAATCCGTCGAATAGAGGGAGCGGATCAAACATGCTTTCTTGGTCACGGAACGGCTCGATCCTATTTTCCAGGAAATTGCCCGGCTCGAAAGTGGCTTGGGAATTTCAGGCCGGTCGGCCGGACACCGATCATTTCAACCGAGACTGGAAACCGGAGCTCGCGCGCGGAGGCGCCGAAATATTCCTGCTCCATCCAGGTGACGGCTCTCAAGTGCGGCTCACTAATCAAATGCCTCCTGTTTGGGATTTTCGTTCCTGCGAATCGGCGGACGGACGCCAAGTCGCTTTCTGCCGATGCGCGGTGGGCGATCCCCCGGCGCTTTGGGTGATGCGCGCGAACGGCGGTGGGGAGCGCTTGCTGACAAAAGGCCTGGAAGATCGTGGGGCCGATCATCCTCGATGGTTGCCTGGTGGTTGATGCCGCGCCTGCGTGCCCGACTTCCCGAAGACGAAGCCCTGTTTCAAGCTGCCCAGCCCAAGGCATCGAACCTTAGAACGGCAGTTGGGCGACGTGGAGATTTGCAAAGGCGTTGATGAGAAAGGCCTGACGAAGAGAGAGGTATTGATGACCATCTCGTCACGCCACGGGGGCCGCGACGGCAGTGGAATTCGGCCTTGCGCTGGTGCGCCGCCTGTCAGGCGACACGATTCTGGCGGAGGTCTCGAAAGGAATCATGGCATGAACATTCGCACTCACACCAAACTGGCCCGGCTTCTTCTCATCGGCTCCGTCGCCTTGCTCGGAACCCCGGCCGCGCGGTCGGCTGACTATCAACTCTTCGCCCGCACCAACCTGATGGCGTGGTGCATCGTCCCCTTCGACGCCAAGAAGCGCGGCCCGGAGGAACGTGCGGCCATGATGGCGCGGCTCGACTTCAAACATTTCGCCTACGATTATCGCGCCGAGCACATCCCGCAGTTTGACGCGGAGATTGCCGCTTGCAAAAAGCACGGTGTGGGCTTCGATGCCTGGTGGTTTCCCGCAGTGCTAAACGACGAAGCACGGCTCATCCTCGACGTGCTCAAGCGCAACGACGTGAAGGCGCAGCTCTGGGTGACCGGCGGGGGTGCTCCGACCCGGACGCCGGAAGAACAACACGCCCGGGTCGAATCGGAAGCCAAGCGCATCCGCATTATCGCGGAGGCCGCCGCGCCGATCGGCTGCAAAGTGGCGCTCTACAATCACGGCGGCTGGTTCGGCGAGCCGGAGAACCAGCTACAGATCATCGAACGCCTCAAGCAGGACGGCATCACGAACGTCGGCATCGTTTACAATCAGCACCACGGGCACGATCACCTCGACCGCTTCGCCGCGCTGCTCCAGGCCATGAAGCCGCACCTGCTCGTGCTGAATCTCAACGGCATGACGCGCAACGGGGACAGGCGCGGAAAGAAGATTCTTCCGATCGGCCAGGGTGACCTCGATTTGGCCATGCTCAAAGTGATTCGTGACAGCGGCTGGCGCGGACCGATTGGCATTCTGAATCACACCGACGAGGACGCCGAGGCCCGCCTGCGCGACAACCTCGACGGCCTCGACTGGCTGGTGCCGCAGTTGGACGGCAAACGCGCTGGCCCAAAGCCCACCCCGCGCAGTTGGCGCGAGCCTGAGCCGCCCGCCGCGCCGAAGAAGTCAGCCGGCCAGTCTTCGCTCTCCCCAGCATTCGGAAAAGCGTTGAGTGGAGGGATGGTCGTGGAAGGCAAGGCTTAGTATCGCGCGCGGCCTATCACTGTCGAATGCCGGGCGAAGCTTGAGAGCAAGAGGGGCTTCAATATTCTCGCCGCCAGCGACGTGAATCCGGGGCGCCCGGCCTACACGCACAACGGCTACCCGAAGCTGCTCGATCCCGAGAATTATCCCGGGAACAAACCGCCTTGGGGCACGCTCAACTGCATCGACCACAACACCAGTCAACTCCGTTGGAAGGTTTCCCTTGGCGAATATCCTGAACTCACCGCCCAGGGCATTCCCAGGACCGGCACTGGACTAGCCACGGCAGCAGCCGGCCCCGATGTGGTTGGAAAGCTCAAGAAGAGCTCGAATGACGCGGGATCGACGGTTGAACTCATTACATAGCCATCCCACCGGAGAATTGGACAGGAGGAACAGGAACGACAGGATGCCCAATCAACCTTAAAATGGCAGTTGCCCACGGCGAATTGTCGCAAAATCCTGGAGATAAAGTTTTTCCAAATCACTCACCGGCTTAACTTTGGCGAGCTCGACCCGATGCGCGTGCCGCCCACGGAACGCCGCCCCCGCGGCACGCCGGAGGGGCGCAGGCTACTCGACGGATGGGGTGCGTTCGTCACCCAGAAGTGACCCGCTGAAACCGCGAATCTTGACTTGCCCTCCGCCCCCCAATTTGTGACGGTTCGCTTGCTTCTTTTGGATCATTCGCCGCTCCTGATCGCGGGATTGAGAGGTCGGCACTCTGAAAGAATTCATCCGTACAGTTCCGCATGAAAATCGCCAGAATCTTTGCCCACCGTGTTGAACTTCCCTTGCACGAGGTCACCTACAAATGGTCCGGGGGCAAGTCCGTCACCGTTTTTGACAGCACGATTGTGGGCGTCGAGACCGACACCGGTCTTGTGGGGTATGGGGAGGTTTGTCCGCTCGGTCCTTTTTACTTGCCGGCTTACGCCGAGGGTGTCCGCGGCGGGCTTCGGGAGCTTGGACCCCACTTGATTGGCGAGGATCCCACACAACTGGCGAAGTTGAATCGCACTATGGATGCCGCACTCAAGGGCCATCCTTACGTGAAAAGCGGCATCGACATCGCTTCCTGGGATATTTTCGGACAGGCCGCCGGCATGCCTTTGTGTGAGTTGATGGGTGGCCGCTATGGCGAGAGCGTGCCGCTTTATCGGGCTATTTCCCAAGAGCCTCCGGAGCAGATGGCTGAGAATGTTTCCCGATACCGCGAAGAGGGCTACCGGCGTTTCCAGCTTAAAGTCGGCGGTGATCCGGATGTCGATATCGCCCGCGTTCGCGCCGTCGCCGCCGTGCTTGGGTCCGGGGAGCGGCTCGTAGCGGACGCAAACACCGGATGGCTTCAGCACGAAGCCGTCCGAGTGGGCCATGCCGTGCGAGATTTGGATGTGTATATCGAGCAGCCGTGCCTGACATACGAGGAGTGTTTGGCGGTGCGCCGGCAAATCCCGCATCCTTTCGTGCTGGATGAGAACATTGACGACTTGGGCATTTTACTCCGGGCTCGATCGGATCTGGCAATGGACGTGGTGAATCTGAAGATCAGCAAGCTCGGAGGATTGACAAAGATACGGCAGGCGCGCGATTTGTGCGTCAGCATGGGGATCGCGATGACGCTTGAGGATTCCTGGGGGGGCGACATCGCGACCGCGGCTATCGCCCACATCGCGCAAAGCACGCCTCCGGAGTTTCTATTCAGCACGACGGATTTCAATAGTTACGTCACGGTGAGCGTCGCTGATGGCGCCCCTCATCGTGTGAATGGCCGCATGGCGGCTTCGACGTCGTCCGGGCTCGGGATCCGCCCTAAGAGCGACGTGCTGGGGCGTCGGGTCGTGGACATTTCTTGAGCAGTTCCAGATCTCATGAGATCCATGCGCTCTGTATTGGCGGGACTTTGTTTCTTTGGAACAATCGCGGAGGCAGCTTCCAAGCCCGACTGGCTTTTGAATGCCGCTCCTTTCAAAGCCCGGGTATCAGTGAGGGCGGACGGGCGCGAGGTTGAACTGAACAACGGACTGCTTCGACGAGTGATTCGTTTGTCGCCGAATGCCGCCACCGTCGCGCTCGATGATTTGGTCTCAGGCCAATCCCTTTTGCGGGGGGTGAAGCCGGAGGCGATCGTCGAAATGGATGGCAAACGCCACGAGATAGGAGGACTCGAAGGACAACCGAATTACGCTTTTTTGCGTCCGGAATGGATTGATCAGATGCGCTCGGATCCTGCCGCTTTTCGATTCGTGGGGATGGCCACTGGAAAACCGGAGGAACGCCTGACATGGAAACGGGTGCGGCATCATGCGCCAGGCGTGAAATGGCCGCCCGAGGGAGTGTCATTGCGCCTTGATTTTGTGAGTCCCCAAACCGAGCCCTTGGCGTCGGGCAAGGATGTTCGTGTTTCGGTTCACTATGAGCTTTACGATGGCATTCCGTGCTATTCCAAATGGATCAGGGTTTCCAACAGTTCTGACAGAGTGGTGCGATTGGACCGTTATTCCAGCGAAGCGCTCGCTGTGGTGGAACGGGTATCGGAAGTCGACGAACTCAGCGCGGGACGGACGCCACCAAATATTCATGTCGAGACCGAGATGGCCTTTGGCGGGATGATGGCCTCGGGGGCGAATCGGCGGTCGTTTCGCTGGCTGCCCGATCCCGAGTTTCAAACCCAGGTGAACTATGAGAAGCGGACCCCGTGCCTGCTCGACGTGGGCCCTGATCTAGGTCCCGCCCAGGAGATCGCGCCCGGGGGTGTGTTCGAGTCTTTCCGAGCTTGGGTGTTGCCGCTTGATAGCACGGATCGGGAGCGCTCCGGACTGGCGGTTCGCCGGATGTATCGCCTCATTGCCCCGTGGACCACAGAGAATCCACTCATGATGCACTTGGTGTCTTCACGCGGCGATGCCGTGACAAACGCCATCGACCAATGCGCGGCGGTCGGCTTTGAAATGTTGATTCTAAGTTTCGGGAGCGGTTTCGACATGGAGAATGAAAGCACCGCAACGATGGAGCGGGCTCAGAACTGGGCTTCTTACGCGAAGAGCAAAGGGATCGAGATTGGCAGTTATTCGCTGCTGGCATCGCGCCGCGTGGGTGGCGGGCACGATGTCGTGATGCCAGAGGGAGAGAAGCCTGCTTTCGGAAATTCTCCGTGCCTGGAAAGCAGTTGGGGCACGAATTATTTCCGGCGCCTCCACGAGTTTCATCGGGACAGCGGATTCACCCTGCTGGAGCATGACGGATCGTATCCTGGCGATGTGTGCGGGAGCGAGCGCCATCCGGGGCATCGTGGGTTAGCCGATTCGAGATGGAATCAATGGCGTGAAATTTCGTCGTTTTATAAGTGGAGCCGTTCGCAGGGGCTCTATCTCAACGTTCCGGATCACTATTTCCTCACCGGTTCGTCGAAGACGGGCATGGGTTATAGGGAAGTGAACTGGTCACTCCCACGTGACCAGCAAGTCATCCACACGCGGCAGAACATTTACGATGGCACCTGGGAGAAACTCCCGAGCATGGGTTGGATGTTCGTGCCGCTTACGGAGTATCATGGAGGCGGACCCGCGGCCACCATCGAACCGCTGGATCGGCACTTGGACCACTATGAGCGCATGATGGGGTGCAACCTCGCTTTGGGCGTGCAGGCCTGTTACCGGGGCCCTCGACTTTTCGATACCGAGAGGACCAAGGCGATGGTCAAGTCCAAAGTTGATTGGTTTAAAGCCCATCGTGACATCCTAGAAAGCGACCTCATCCACGGACGACGCGCGGATGCGCGGGACTTGGACTGGATGCTCCACGTGAATCCGAACCTCAAGGAGAAAGGCCTTTTAGCTGTGTTCAATCCGCTAGAGGAATCGGTGAGGAGGAACCTCCGAGTGAACCTTTATTACACGGGTTTGACCGGTACTGCCAGGTTGCGCGGGAGGGACGGCCGCAGGCAGCGCCTGAAACTGGAGAGGGATCACACCATTGAATTCCCCGTCACGGTTCCCGCTCAAGGGATGGAGTGGTTTGTAATCGATTGATTCGGGTGCGGAGTCACGGTTTCGGCTGCGGGTTGATGGGGAGGTTAAAGGCGAGTTTCCGGGCGCTCCTGACGTGGTGCATCCGCGAGTTGTCGGTGGAGCGCGACTGTGCTGAAAGCCAGTCGCAGCAGCATCTCAGGCTCGCTATCACGCCAAACCTGCTGCGGCTGGTGCTTCGCACACAACCGCGCTCCGGGCTGCCAGCCAAATTCAC
>SXGS01323391.1_pt1 | contig 17021 bp, 14 predicted proteins | sample 3174681 | NCBI WGS metagenome assembly SXGS01 (sample SAMN11356861, study PRJNA531348) | freshwater metagenome | isolation source: freshwater sample F1-80 | place: China: Fuxian Lake, Yuxi | collected 2017-12-25 | reverse complement strand
GCTTCGCCGGATCTGCCGCCGGTCTGCTGATTGCTCCCGATGTGCATCAGACCTCGGAGGAATGTCCCGGTAGTAATCACTACTGTTTTAGCGAGATACCGGACTTCGAGCGTGGTATCCACTCCGATCACCTGCCCGTCTTGGTGGACTAAGTTGGCGGCCTGACCTTGTTTGCAGTCGAGGTTTTCCTGACGTTCACAGACCCATTTGAGTCTAAATTGGTAGGCCTTTTTGTCACACTGAGCCCGAGGAGCCCATACCGACGGCCCCTTCTTAGTATTAAGCATCCGAAACTGAAGGCCCGTCATATCGGTGGCTTTACCCATCTCGCCCCCGAGAGCATCAATCTCGCGTGTTAAATGACCCTTGGCTAACCCACCGATTGCTGGGTTGCAGGACATTTGCCCAATTGTATCGAGATTTATGGATAACAACAGAGTGCGGCAGCCCATCCTCGCCGCTGCGAGGGCGGCTTCGACGCCTGCATGGCCGGCACCCAAAACTACCACGTCATATTGAATCGGATAGACAAACATGGAATCTTGAACTCAAGTAGGAGCTAATGTTCCACGTGGAACATGATTCAGAATGGGCTGGTAGAATCGGCACTCCGAAGGAGTTCGATCGGTCATTTTCCCCATTTTACCAGCAAAAGTCCAACGTTCGCAAAGTTTGAAAATAGTTTCTGCACGTTCTGGACATTGAATTCCGGTTGCAATCTCATTGGCCGTAAACTCTTGGCCCGCTTTGGCTTGTAAGAATTTTAATACTTTGTGGTGAACTTCGAGAATTGTTCCTGCGGCTTTTTTACCGGCTTCAACGCCCGGCTGGTGATAAGCGTTGATATTGACGAGGTGGGCATAAAACCCGACGGCTCGTTCGTAGAGCGCGATCAACAACCCCACCGTGTAAGGACTTACCTCCGGGATGGTCAATGTGATCGATTCTCGATCGTTCTCGTAGAGGGCTTCTCTTGTCCCTAGGAAAAAGCCCTGTAAATAATCCCCGCTGGTCACCCCAGTCTCAACCTCGACGCTCTCGCCTTTTCGATCCCGCAAAACCTCAATAAAGGTCACAAAGAAATTATTTAAACCATCGCGAAGTTGTTGGATATAAGCATGTTGGTCAGTGGCACCTTTATTTCCATAAACTGCGATCCCTTGATTGACTCGATTCCCCGAAAGATCCAATTCCTTCCCGATCGACTCCATAATGAGTTGTTGAAGGTATTTAGAAAAAAGTTCTAAGCGATCTTTATAAGGGAGCAGCACCATGTCCTTCGCACCGCGACCCTCACCAATTATATACCAAGAAACGGCGAGTTGCATCGCAGGATTCCTATCATACAAGGGGATCCTAGTAACAACATCTGTCTCACATGCCCCTTGTATAAACTGTTTAATATCAATGCCTTGCAAAGCCATTGGAAGCAAACCCACCGCAGAAGTGACGCTCGTCCGACCGCCCACCCAATCCCACATGGGGAAACGTTCCAACCAACCTTCTTGTTGGGCTACGCGATCGAGTTCGCTTCCGACTCCTGTGATTGCGACTGCTTGCTTTGGGAAATCGAGGCCGGATCGTCGGAATTGGGCCTTGGTTTCGATCATGCCATTGCGGGTTTCCTTGGTTCCACCGGATTTTGAGATCACAACGACCAACGTGCGGGCCAAAACAGGCAAAAGCTGGTCGAACACCTTGTCCATGCCATCGGGATCGGTGTTGTCTAAGTAGGAGATTTGGAGTCGATCAGAGGCAGAACCGAGGGCTTTATCGATAAACTGTGGACCTAACGCAGAACCGCCGATACCAATGAGGAGAATATGGGTAAACGAGCCCGTTGGCGAGGCAATGGCACCGGAGTGGATGTTGGACGCGAATGCTTGTATATTCTCTAATGTGGTCTTGATGTCGTTTTTAATACAAACATCCGGGGCTAGTTCTGGATTGCGGAGCCAATAATGTCCGACCCTTCGATTTTCATCTGGATTGGCGATACTTCCCGCTTCGAGTGCTGCCATGGCAAGGAAGGCTTGGTGGATGCGGGGTTGGAGTTCGTCAATGTTAGCGCGGTCAACAGACGTTCGACTTAAATCGAGGGTAAGACCAAGAGTCGGGAAATCGGTGTGGAAAGTTTGGAACCGTTCCCAGAGTTGAGTAGGTGTATGTTTCATCATTGGGCAATGGCCCTACCAGCACTATAGAGGAGAACACCGCTGCCGCAAAGAAGGAAGCACGCAACCTCAGGTTGCGGGGATGAACCGTTGACTGAGTAAGGAGAGAAGAAACAATCCCACGAGCACGAGAGCGACCTCGGGTGGACCGCCAGCAAGGGCGAGAAGGTCGATAATGACGATTCCTGCGAGGAGTTGGGAAACGGCCCGGCCCATGCGGTCTGATGATTTCCCGAAGGCGATCCGCAAGGTTTGAACAATCCAAAGGGCACTCGCAAGGATCATGATCTGGCTAGGACGTCGGTAATCCCCTGCGTTGATGAACCAAGCCAGCACTAAAGGCACAAAAAGTGCGATGCAAGGCCAGTAACGGAGCGGGCCGGGTTGGCTTTCGTTTTTTGCGAGGTAACTGAGGCCCACAATATAACTCGCAAGGGCGACTGCACTCCACACGACGATGCCGGAGACGCCCTGATTTCCCACACTGGCAGCGGTGAGGAAGAGAAAGAACCGACAGCCGGCCATAATGAGGGGCGAAAGGACTGTGGATTTGTGGATCCAATCGTAGAAGAGAATCGATGCAACGGTGCACAATCCAAAGATTACGGGGGGTAATCCGAGAAAACCGAGCAGACCTAACCCGCCAACGAGCAGACTTAAACCCCAGATCCAGACGTGTCGGAGACTGATCTTACCGGAAGGAATGGGACGTTCGGAACGGAAAACGCGGTCGAAATCCACATCCATGGCGTCGTTCAAAAACATTCCACCGATGTAAAGTGCTGTGGCAGAAGAACAAAGGGTCAGAAGATTAAGGATTGAACCCCCGCCACCCAACCACCAACCGGCGAGACAATTGGACCAAACCGTGGGTAAATTCGAGACCCGACCTAGGATCAGGAGTGAGTGAATGTAGATTTTTGGTGCCGCTGGCATGTCTAGAATGAGAGTAACGCAATGGGATGATTGGCTCCAGAATTACTCATAAAAAAACCCGTCCCTTGTGGGACGGGTTTTGCGACTCCAACTAACCGAAAAAATATCCTTATTTGACGCGGCTGGTGTGAGAGCGCATCCAGATACCGTCAACATCCTTGCTGCCGCCCTGCATGGCACCGTTAAAACCACCGTCAGCAACGGCCTTTTGTTTCACGCTGGCTTTCCACTTCCTGATTTCAGCATGACCATCCAAGAATGCGAAACCGCCTGCTCCGTTGTGGTAGCTCGCGGGCATGTCCACCCAGCTACTAGGATTGACACCGCTACCCATTGGGTTGAAAAAGCCAGCGTCGTTCATGCTGCCGGGATGCTCGTCGAGATAGACCCAGACTTCGGTGGGTCCTGGAACTTTGACATCCACCGCTTTGGTGACATGGGAGTAATAAGTATCCCAAGGGCCGTTCTCAGCGTTACCGGCTCCGACACCGATGTTGCTGGAAACACTGCGGACCCGGGCTGGCCAACCTTTGGCTTTCTGTGCACGGCCAACGAGCACGTCGGCGGGGCATTTGAATAGGTTTTTGGAGCTGCCAAAGTAAGGCGAGAGCTTGGAGAACCGTGGGGTGGTTAAATAAAGGGTATTGGTGTTATGGGGGCTCGTATCCCATGTTAACCAACCCGCGACCCAAGGGGCGTTGGCGATGTCGGCTTGGGACCATCCTTCTGGATTGGAAGCAAGACCACCATGGAAACTCCCCACGAAACGATCATTGTTATCCGTGGAGTAGAGGTGGAACGCCAGCATCAGTTGCTTGACCTGACTCATACACATGATGCCTTGGGCCTTGGCCTTGGCTTTTGCCATGGCGGGCAGGAGCATCCCGGCGAGGATCGCGATGATCGCGATCACAACGAGAAGTTCGATCAGAGTAAAACCATGCTTCCGTTGAGCGGAGGCCTGTTTGATTCGGGTTGATAACAACATAAAGGTCAAAAACAAGAGTTACAGGACAGAGAACGGTAAATTCCGAGGGAACTCGCAAGGAGGAGTGACGACGGAATTAAGTTCATGGAGGGAACATGCGTTGGTTTTGAAAGTTTGAGAAGTGTGCGTCTCGCAGCACAGGAATCTAGGACTCCATCAAAAAAGGTGCTTTGACACTGATCCGAATCGGTGGTTCGATCCGTCGCGTGCGGTGTGCCGGGAACCAAAGAATTGTTGCGCTGATGCTTTCCCTTGTCATGGGATTTCATTGGACCGTGATTCAATCGGCGGCATATTTAGGGATGGTGGTTCGGTATTCCCAGACTGAATCCTTCCCCACAGCACTCAGCAAAACGTTCGATGGACTGCATCCTTGCTCAGTCTGTGAATTAGTAAAAAAAGGGCGTGAGACGGAAGGGAACGATGGAATTCCTAAGCCGCAGTTAAAACAAATCCTTCTATTGGTTTCCACATCACAACTTGTGTTGCCGCCACAAGATTTTGAGACCCTGCCCTCCGACCTTTACCGGGTTGCATTGTATCGCAGTCTTCCCCCTCCGCTACCGCCGCCTCGAGCCGTTTAGTCTTCCAATGACCGACCGCCGACAGGATTGAGCGGTTGGTTTCCAGTTGTATCGCTGTAGGAGTGCCTTCGGGCATCACGCAGTTGAAGCTTATCTCGGACTTTTGATCCCATTGAACCCAAGAACTGCCGCATTTACTTTAATTGAGTTGCTCGTCGTGATCGCGATTATCGCGATTTTGGCGGGGATGTTGTTGCCTGCGTTGAGCCGAGCCAAGCAACAAGCGAGAACAACTCAATGCTTGAACAATCTTAGACAGGTTGGCGTGGCAGTGCAGTTGTATGCCGGAGATTTCGACGATGGATTGCCTCAGGCGGCACACCATCGGGCGTCTTGGATTGGAAGTTTGTCCGGATACCTTGGAGGAACATCGATGTATCGATGCCCTCTGGATCCGAACAAAACAAACCACCCAGTGAGCTACGCCATCAATGATTTTCTGACGCCTCATCCCTTCGGAGCCAGTCAGCTTAACTATTCGAAGATCTCGCGGGTGCCCGCGCCTGTTGAGACATTGCACCTTGCGGAGATGGCGAATGATTACGAGGGGAGTGACCATTTTCATTTCGCGGAGCCAAACGGCTATGGAACCAATGGTTTTCGGGAGCAGGTCGCGGTGGAGCGACATCGTGGGAGTGCGATTTACCTTTTCGTTGAGGGACATGTCGAAGGATTGAAGTGGCTACCTGTGGTGCAGTCGCGGCTGGGTCAAGGTGGCTCTCGATTCGTGCATCCGGGAGGGCATGAGCGGATAAACCGGTGAAGATCTTTAGGACAGCGTAAGAAAATTGGAATTAACAAAGAACAATGAACCGATTGAACGTTTGGTTAATGGTAGGGCTATTGGTTTGCGCAGGGTTGAGAGCGCAAGATCGCGGGCATCTTAATGTGGGGGCGGCGGGGCAAAATCCCGGCGATCCACTCATTTTTTCCAACGGGGCAGATTTCGTTCCTGCGACGGGTTGGACAAAAAGTCTCACGTTCACGAATGGCGGAAAATACGCGGGCTACTGGCAGGGGAACGTCACCTTGACTGCGTTGGCAACGACGGTGACGAATGGCGGGCCTGCATTGAATGCGGCGTTACCGGGTTCCTTCCTGAACGCGGAGATTGTTTCCGTTACAGGCCCTGCGGGATCAAGTTTTGGGTTTTGGGAATCAGGATCGCTCACGCCCACTTATTCGATACCGAGTGGAACACTTGATGGACATTTCTCTTATGTATTGAGTGATGCGAAATTGGGTGCTGGGATGGTCGGAGGGGATCCTTTCGGTCACATTCATGGTCGTCGTTTCACTGTGGATATGGCAGGCGATTACACGGTGGGGTTTCGTGCATTCGATACCTCAATAAACGGAGCGGGTGGGGGACCCCTGCATGGCCCTTCGGATATTGTGTTGGTTGGATTTACTGGCTTGGTTGTGCCTGAACCTTCTATTGTGGCTATGGTGTGTTTGGGAGGACTCGCACTGGCGTTGGGTGCAAGATCAAAACGTGAGGAGATCAACTGATATGACAGGCCTCGGCACTGGAATAAACCTCTGGATCCGTTCGATAACGTGGTTGTGGATCATCACGGGAACCATCGGGATCTTCGCTCACGATCACATCAACGGGGGAGCCGTATCTAATGATCCGGGGTCGGCGTTGGTTTTCTCCAACGGCGATCGGTATTCGACTTCGAAGGGTTGGGTGATGTTCTTGGATGGCGAGGATGAGACAGGGGGCTGGCGGATCGGGACGGGTTTGACGTTCGGTGCTTTGCCAGCGAGCGTGTCCACGGGTGGGCCCGTGGCAGGACATGCGGCGTTGGGGTCGTGTTTGGAATTGGAATTCGTGGAGTTGTTAGGGCCGAAAGGGGCGAGGTTGAATGTCTGGCAACGGTATGAGGATTTTGGATGGCGGTTTCTACTCGTACGATTGGAGGTCGGTGGAGCAACGGGAGGGCAACGCATATGGCTATCGGAGAATGATGGTTCGGCGGGATCGGATCCGTATGGACATATTCACGGGCGAGAGTTTTGGGTGGATCAACCGGGGTTATACGTCCTCAAGGTTCGGTTAGTGGATACCTCGACGCAGGGAACGGGTGGAGGCCCGATCCACGTGCCATCGGCGGTTCTCTCGTTGTATCTGCAAGCGCAAAACACATTGCAAGCGGAATGGATTCACGCCGATGGGCTCAAACTAAGTTATGCAGTGCGAGGGCATGAGACGTGGGCCGTGGAGGAATCACAGGCCTTGGGTGAGGGTGCAGCTTGGCGGGAAGTCCATCGTGCAGGTGGATCGACCCAAGGGTTTTTGGCAAGTTTTGTAATCGATGAGGGTGTTGGTGCACGGTTCTATCGGTTGAGGCAAGTCACTGGATTTTGAAGCAGAGCCTGATTACCCTCGACCCGTATGCAGAAAACAGAGGGTGGACCGATGATCCGTTTGCGCGGTGTCCGCCATAATAATCTCAAGAATTTTGATCTCGATTTGCCTTTGGGCAAATTGGTTGTGGTGACCGGGTTGAGCGGGTCGGGCAAGAGTTCGTTGGCGTTTGATACTCTTTATGCCGAGGGTCAACGGCGTTATATCGAGACGTTTTCGCCTTATGCTCGGCAATTCTTTGACCGCATGGACAAACCGCAGGTGGATTCCATTTCGGGGATTCCTCCAGCGATCGCTCTTGAGCAACGGAACTCTGTAAAGTCCTCGCGTTCGACTGTGGGAACGATGACGGAGATCACCGACTACATGAAGGTGTTGTGGCCGTTGATTTCGACGCTTTATTGTCGAGGTTGCGGAAGGGTGGTGAGGAAGGATGGGGCGGAGCAGGTCTGGAAAACGCTCTTGAAGGAACACCCCGCGAAATCGGAATGGTTGATCACGTTCGCTGTGGGGTTAAGCGAGAAGATGGAGTTAGGGGAATCTCTGCGCTTGGTGGCGAAGCAAGGATATCAGCGTTTGTTGGTACTCGATGGGGCTGGAGGTAATCAGGTGGTTCGAGTGGATTCTGCGGAGGAAGTGCTGCGGGGATTGAACCCCCAAGGATTGGTGGTGGTTCAAGACCGACTCAGTTTACAGGAGAATCATCGAGCGCGGTTTGTCGAGGCGTTGGAACAGGCTTACCACCTCGGGAAAGGTCGATTAGCGATTTATGGTGTTGGAGGCGGGGAACCGATTCGTTTTTCGCGTCATCGACACTGCGCCGGGTGCGATATCAATTATCCCGAGGCGAGTGCGGGGCTGTTTAGTTTCAATAATCCCGTGGGGGCATGTCCAGACTGCAAGGGGTATGGGAGGCGAGTGGCGATCGATTATCGGCTGGCAATTCCGGATAGGTCGCTGTCGCTGAAGGCAGGGGCGGTGAAACCTTGGCAAACGGAAACCGGAGCAGAATCACAACGAGATCTTGAGAAGTTTTGTCGGAAACTTGGAGTTCCGATGGATGTGCCATTCGCGGCACTCACGAGCGAGCAGCAGCGGTGGGTGATTGAAGGAGAAGTGGGGTATGGAACGAGTCCGGATCTGGAATGGCCGAAGGCATGGTATGGGTTGAAGGGTTATTTTCAAATGCTGGAGGCTCGTGCCTATAAGATGCATGTGCGGGTGTTGCTGGCGAGGTATCGGGCTTACACGGTTTGTGCTTCGTGTTGTGGAACCCGATTCAAGCCGGAATCGCTGCTTTACCTTGCATCATCGCCGGATGGAACTCGATCGACGTTGGCGGAGTTTTATCAATCGACCGTAAGTGAAGCGTTAAGATTTGTGGGACATCACACTCCTGAGGTGGGACGGGTAAAACTATCGGATCCGCTGTGGCTTGCGCTCTCGGAGGTCTCCTCACGATTATCTTACTTGGACGAGGTTGGGTTGGGTTATTTAACGATTGACCGGCAGACCCGAACGCTCTCGGGTGGGGAGACAGAACGGGTTAATCTAACCACCTGTTTGGGATCAAGATTGGTCAATACGTTGTTCGTGTTGGATGAACCCACGGTGGGGCTTCATTCCCGAGACTCAGAAAGGTTGGTAACACTCCTCAAACGACTCCGCGACAGAGGAAACACCGTGGTGGTTGTGGAGCATGAGGCCAGCGTGATGCGTGCGGCGGATCTAGTCATCGATCTAGGTCCCGGCCATGGAGAAAGCGGTGGGCAGCTTGTGTTCCAAGGAACTTACGAGGAGATTTTGGCGGACCATACCTCGTTAACCGGAGGTTATTTGTCAGGGCGTCTGCCGATGGCGTCTCCGCGACGAAGGAAAACTAGCCTGATGAATGGCCCGCACTTGGTGGTGTCGAACGCGTGCCTGTTCAACCTGAAGAATTTGACGGTATCCATTCCGTTAGGTGCGCTGGTCTGTATCACTGGGGTGAGTGGGTCTGGAAAAACAACGTTGGTGAGGCACGTCCTTTACCCGTTGTTGAAAACGCGGAGGAGCGAGGGAAACGTTTTAGCCCTATCGAAAACCGACACGGAGGATGGGGAGGAGAATCAGGCGACCCACGAGGGCAAATTGGGCGAACTGGAAGGGTTGGAAGAAGTCGGAGAGGTAATCCTCGTGGATCAAACCACGTTGGGAAGAACGCCGCGCTCGAATCCTGCAGTGTATACGGGAGCATTCGATCATTTGCGCGATTTGTTTGCGGATTCGGAGGAGGCAAAGGCATTGGGTCTAAGCCGGAGTGCGTTCAGTTTTAATTCGGATCAAGGTCGATGCGAGCAATGCCGAGGGGCGGGGTTTGAAAAAATCGAAATGCAGTTCTTGAGTGATGTATTTGTTCGGTGTCCGGATTGTCAGGGACGTCGATATCGACCCCATGTGTTGGAGGTGAAACTTTCGCCGAAGCCGGAGATTCAGTGGAGCATTGGGGATGTGCTGGAAGCAAGCGTGGATGAAGTGATCGAGTTTTTGAGGTTATTTCCAGCGTCTAGACCTGCAACGCGTGCGCTGGCGTGTTTATTTTATCTGCAGGAAGTTGGGCTGGGTTATGTGCGTCTTGGACAGCCGATCAACACGCTTTCTGGAGGGGAATGTCAGCGGTTGAAACTGGTGAAACATTTGGCAGAATTCGCGGAAGGCAAACGTGGTCATTCCCAAGGGGCATTGTTCATTTTTGATGAGCCAACCACTGGGTTGCACTTTGAGGATGTGCGGATCCTGATGGGTGCGTTGGGACGGTTGGTCGATGCGGGGCATTCGCTGATTGTGGTGGAACACAATTTGCAGGTGATTCAAATGGCGGATTGGATTATTGACCTCGGACCCGGATCGGGAGGTGATGGAGGAAAGGTTGTCGTTCAAGGAACTCCGCAGACGTTGGCCGAATGTCCGGAGAGCTTGACAGGAGCAGCGTTGAGGCAGGCATGAACCTGCTCGAGATTGCCCGGAGGAGTGTTCTGCATTAGGTTGTAACGCATGCTGCCCCGTGAGGGTGGAAAGGAAACTATGGAACCATTCAAACGAGTCGTTGCGGATACCCATCATAAGGCACTCCAGATCAATCTGGATCCGAGCAAGTATGGCACTTTCGCGGAGATCGGGGCGGGGCAAGAGGTTGCCCGTTGGTTTTTCCGTGTAGGTGGGGCTGCTGGGACCATCGCCAAATCGATGTCGGCGTATGACGCCGTGGTGAGCGATGCGATTTACGGACATGCGGATCGGTATGTGTCGCGGCAACGGTTGCAGACGATGCTGGATCATGAGTATGTGCTGATGGTGGAACGCTTGAACAAGAAGCGCGGGGCGACCACAAAGTTTTTTGTTTTCGCGGATACGGTCACAGCTCGAAGTTTTAAAAGTTACGACGAGTGCCACGGTTGGATGGGACTGCGGTTTCAAGCGGAACCGGGGAGTGAGCCTTCGGAGATCATCATGCATGTGCGGATGATGGATCGAGAGAACCTGCAGCAACAAGAGGCTCTGGGAATCATGGGGGTGAATTTGGTGCACGGCGGGTTGTATTTGCACGACCGCTTGCCGGACTTGCTGGATTCGCTGATGGATAGTTTGACCTTGGAACGGGTGGAGGTGGACATGATGAAGGTCTCTGGGCCGGCCTTCGAGGACGTGGATAATCGATTGATCAGTTTGCAATTGGTGGAACGCGGGTTGGCTAATGCGGCGATGTTCACTGCGGATGGCGAGGTGGTGCAGGCGGCCGAGGTTTTGTATAAGAAGAATATTTTGGTGGAGCGTGGCAGTTTTCGGCCTGTGACACGGACGACGCTCGATATGTTGAGTAGCGCGCAGGGGTTGTTCGTGAGAGAGCCGCAAGTGAGACCGGAGAACGTGGTGGTCCTGATGGAGATGACCATGAAAAATCTCACGACGGAATCAGGGATCGATCATAAAGATTTTTTGGATCGTGTGGATGTGTTGGGGACACTCGGGAAAACGGTGTTGATTTCGAATTACGGGGAGTATCACCGGCTCGCGGCCTATCTGTTCCGTTATACGAAGGAGATGATCGGGTTGGTGATGGGGTTGCCAAGTTTGCGGGATGTGTTTCAGGAGAAATACTACAATGATCTTGAAGGCGGGATTCTGGAATCGTTTGGACGGTTGTTCAAAAACAACCTGAAACTTTACGTGTATCCGCAACTCGACTTGGCTACGGGGACGGTTGTAACGGCGGGAAATTTGCAGGTGCAACCGAACCTCACCTATTTGCACCGGCACCTGATGGAGAACGGATTCATCCAACCGATTGTCGATTACGACGAAACCGCGTTGCCAATTTATTCTGTGGAAGTGCTGGCGCGGATGGTGTCTGGGGATCCGCTTTGGGAATCGATGGTCCCACCCGAAGTTGCCCGGATAATCAAGGAGCGGAAGCTGCTCGGTTATCAGGGAGCCTGAACGGTTTGTTCAGCGTTTCTCGTTATACTCCGGTCGTCCGTATTTAGTGTTAACGAGGTTTTTGGTGGCATCGGCCCAGCTGGGATCTAATGCCAACGGTCGCCAGATCACCGCTTGGTCCGCGAGAGGAGTCACCTGCCGCATGGCTTGTTGCCACTGGGACTGATCCACTCGCTGGATAATGTTTTGTATCGAACCTTGGATGAGGAGGCCATCGCGGGTGCGTCGCTGGGCAGCTCCGGCAATCTTTTTGCCATCCATCAACAAGTCGAATTTCTCGGCACCGACAAAACATTGGCCGACAACATCCTTCTGGCAACAATCGGAAAGTTGGGTCGCTGTGCCAAGGATCTCGAAGGATCGACGGATCCAATCATGAAGCGCTTGATAGCTGGCGACGGCGCGGAGTTGATACCATGGGTGACTGGGAGGGAATATGAGGCTGTATGTCCAATCGCGATCGTGTTGAACCAAGCCGCCGCCGGTGGGTCGGCGAATGAGTGGACGTAGGGAGGTCCAAGAAGCGACGTCAGCAAAGTGTTGGAAGTAACCCAAAGTGGCAGCGGGCTCGTTCCATGAATAAAACCGCAGGACTGGATGACCAATGGCGGCTACTTGTTGCAGGAGGAGGTCGTCAACGGCCATGTTCCATGTCGCCGCTGCAGGTCCATCCTGCATCCAATGAAAGGTTGTGGTCATCACTTGCTTGGCGGTGCTGCAAATTTTAGAGCGAAGGTGATAAGTTCGAGGGGCAGAGGGTCGCTATTTCGCAGGAGGCACAATCGGGGGAACGAGCTCCGCACCGGCGGCGGCCATGGAAAATAAACCAGTGGCTGAGGAGGGTCCACTGAGGCTTGGGAACAAGCGATTGTAAGGCGATCTCGATTTTCTCAGGAGTGGTGGCTTTCGTGAGTTTGAGGCGACCGGCCAGACGAGCGACATGCGTATCGACGACGACGCCGTGGTTGAGGCCGAACGCATTGCCTAAAACTACGTTGGCCGTTTTCCGGCCCACTCCATCGAGGCCGACGAGAGCTTCCATGGTTGCGGGGACAATTCCATTGTGGAGTTCAATGAGCTTGCGACAACAGGCCTGAATGTTTTTTGCTTTGTTGCGAAAAAGGCCGATGGAACGCAGGTCATGTTGAAGTTGCTCAAGCGGTGCCGAGGCGTAATCCTCCGCAGAACGGTATCGTTGGAACAGGTCTGTGGTGACGCGATTGACCTGCTTATCGGTGCATTGGGCGGAGAGAATCGTTGCGATGAGTAGTTCGAGCGGGTTGCTGAAAACGAGTTCGCAATGAGCGTCGGGATAGGTTGCCTCGAGCTTGGCGCAGAGGGTCGTAACGCGGTGCCGGAGTGCTGTGGCGGATTCTGTTGGCATAGACCCCGAGGGAGAAAGAAACCGCTAGGCTAAATCGGGCTCGTTTTTTCGGGCAGGAGAGATATGGGTGGGGGAACCATCGGCACCTTCGGGATACTCGAACACTTTGCCTTCGTAGTTCCGAAGAACCACCCGGTCGTTATTGTGGCTCAGAACGTGTTCTGGGTTTACGGGAATTTTTCCACCGCCACCGGGTGCATCAATGACATATTGAGGAGCCGCATAACCGGTAGTATGGCCACGGATCTGGCTCATAATATTTAATCCTTGGCGCACGCTGGCGCGGAGATGCGAGGAGCCCGCGATAAGGTCGCATTGGTAGAGATAGTAGGGTTTGACGCGACACATGAGGAGTTTGTGGAGGTGCGCCTTCATGACGACGGAATCGTCATTCACATGTTTGAGTAACACGGATTGATTGCCCAAAGGAATTCCCGCGTCAGCGAGGCGGCCTAGAGCTTCACGGACTTCGGTGGTCAGCTCGCGCGGATGGTTGGAGTGAATACTGATGAAGAGGGGATGATACTTCTGCAATAAGGCGCAGAGGGCGGGAGTGATGCGCTGGGGAAGGAAGATTGGGATACGGGTGCCAATGCGTAAGAACTCGACGTGAGGGATGGCTCTTAAACGGCGCAAAAGATTTTCCAATTTATCATCACTCAACAGAAGGGGATCACCGCCACTCAGGAGGACGTCTCGGATGGAAGGTGTGTTCTGAATGTATTCAATCTGGCGATCGAAATCGGGATGGAAATCGTAGCCTGCGGCGTTGCTTACAAGGCGTGAACGGGTGCAATAGCGGCAGTAGGAAGCGCAGCGATCGGTAACCATGAACAGGACGCGATCGGGATAACGGTGGACGAGACCGGGAACGGGAGAATGAGCATCTTCGCCGCAAGGATCGGACATTTCCCATGGGGCGGTGCTAGCCTCTTGGATGCGAGGAACGACTTGCCAGCGGATGGGACAATTCTCATCGGTGGCATCGATTAGATTGAAAAAGTAGGGGGTGATGCCAAGGGCTAGCTTTGTGTTGGCGAGGGTGCTGCCTGCGGCCTCTTCTGGAAGGAGCGTCGGCAGGTATTTCTCCAATTGTTCGCGGGAGGTAATGCGGTTCTTCATCTGCCAGTGCCAATCGTTCCAGAGAGAATCTGGCACGTTCGCCCAGAAACCGCGGCCTGCGGATCGAAACGTTTTCAGGGATTGAACCAACGGACTGTCCGGAGGCTCATCTCCGAATCCGCAAGATTGATCTGTCATTATCGCGGCAATATAAATCTCTACTTTCCCCTGTCAAGGCACTGACCCGGAGTGGTTGACGTGAGATGAGGTAGTTTGTGTGAGCAGTTCACGGTCTCCGGATGTGAGAGCTTTCCAGTGGCCCGGTGGCAAGTCGCCTAGGGAATAGTTTCCGATTCTGCGGCGTTGCAGACGGAGGGTGGGGAATCCGACGGCTGCGGTCATGTGGCGGACTTGTCGGTTCTTTCCTTCGACAAGTTCGAGTTCGATCCACGTGGTGGGGATGGAGCGCCGCTCTCTGATCGGAGGTTGACGAGGGGCGATTTCCGGCTGTGGAACGAGCACAAGGACGCGTGCGGGTTTAGTGCGATAATGTTGGATCTGAATTCCGTCACGTAGCGGGAGGAGGTCGTGGAGGGTGGGGCTTCCTTCGACTTGGGACCAGTAGGTTCGGGTGTGGCCGTGAGTGGGATGCAGCAATCGGGTGTTGAACCCAGCTTCATCGGTCAACAAGAGAAGACCCTCGGAATCGGCATCCAACCGGCCAACGGCATAGACGTGAGGGGGAAATCCAAACCCAGCCAGAGTTCGATTCTCTGAACCATCGGAGGTGAACTGGCAGAGGACTCCGTAGGGTTTGTGGAAAGCGATGAGCATTCGATCGGCGGCGTTCTCTGAAGTTTCACGCGGAATGCTCTGCCTTGCCGTCAAGGGTTGGCCGAGGCAATCTGGTTTCCTATGAAACACCGACACCTGATGATGAGGCTCGCACTCGCGGTGCTCTGGGTCAATCTCTTGTTCACGGGCTGTATCAGCCAACGTGGAGTGGATTCGAGCTCGGCGGTTGCTCGAGAATCAGCCAAGGCGAATGCTTTTTTCGACCGGATCTTCGATGAGGCAACCGCACGGAGCCCACTCGCCATGGCGCGGCTAGGGATTCAGAAAGATAAGGATCAGTGGGATGATATTTCGGAGGAACGGGCGTTGGAGGACTTTGTCATCCAAGTGCAGAGCTTGGCGGAATTGAAACGAACCGTGCGTTGGGAATTATTGGATGAGCAAACGCAAGTGAGTTACCGGATGTTTGTGCGGGAAGTAGAACGGGCGATCGAGGGTCGGAAATGGCGGTTTCATAATTACCCGCTAAACCAAATGAGTGGCCTGCATTCGGAGGCCCCTGCGTTTTTAATCAACTACCATCCCGTGGCAAATCTGGCTGATGCCGAAGATTACATTGCACGGTTGCATGGGATGGCCCCGTTGTTCGACCAATTGCTTGAAGGCGTTAGGATTCGCGAAGGGATGCAGATTGTGCCGCCGAAGTTTGTGTTTCCGCTGGTGAAAGAGTCTGTGCGAGAGATTCTCTCGGGTGAACCTTTCGATGACTCGAAGAAACCCTCTGCCCTGTTGGCGGATTTTGAGGGAAAAGTCTGGGCTTTAAAGTCGATGGATGTTCGCACTCGAACAAGGCTGGTTGGCGAGGCGCGGGCGGCATTGGTTGAAAAGGTAAAACCTGCGTATGAAAAAATCCTCACGGTGCTGGAAGCACAACAAAAAATAGCTACGAACGACGATGGGGTATGGAAACTCCCTGAGGGTGCTGAGTTTTATGGGTTCGCTTTGCGGAGTGAAACGACGACACAAGCCGGTGCCGAAGAGATTCACCAACTGGGTTTGAGGGAAGTCGCTCGCATCCACCGAGAGATGGAAGGGATCATGGAGAAGGTGGGATTCAAGGGTGATCGATCCGCATTTTTCAAGTTCATCAAGGAGGACTCACGGTTTTATTATCCTACGACTGAAGAAGGTAAAACGGCCTATATCAAACGAGCGACGGAGATCATCGATGTGATGAGGGGGCGAATGGACGAATTCTTCATCACGAAACCCAAGGCACCGTTGGTGATCAAACCGGTGGAGCCGTTCCGAGAACAAGGTGCGGCAGGGGCTTCGCTCGAAGCTGCGACACCCGATGGATCACGACCGGGCGTTTACTATGTGAACACGGTGGATATGCGTGGCTTGCCCATTTTTGAGATGGAGACTCTAGCGCATCATGAGGCGATTCCGGGCCATCATCTCCAGATCTCGATCGCGCAAGAGTTAGTAGGGTTGCCGAAGTTTCGGAAGTTTGGCGGGAACAATGCATTCTCGGAAGGATGGGCACTTTACTCGGAATTTTTTCCGAAGGAGTTCGGTTTTTACTCGGATCCATACCAAGACTTCGGACGGTTGAACGATGAATTGCTGCGTGCAGTCAGGTTGGTCGTGGATACAGGAATCCATGCTAGACGTTGGACACGGGCGCAGGTGGTGCAATATTTCAGAGAGAACACTCCGAATCCGGAACGGGATATTTTCACGGAAACCAACCGCTACATCGTATGGCCGGGGCAAGCGACATCTTACAAAATCGGGATGATCCGGTTTATCGAATATCGTGAACTCGCGAAGAAGGAATTGGGATCTGCATTTGTTCTCCGCGAATACCATGATCTCGTGCTGCGGGGCGGAGGCGTGCCGATGGATTTGTTGGGGGAAACTGTGCGAGCATGGATCGCCTCAAAGAAAAAGAACCACTGACCTCAGATAGGCCGCAAAAATAAACTTCGGCCACCCGTAGCTTGCTTCTGGAGCGCACTTTTGCCAGAGTGCGGATGAGAGGAATTGCCGGTGTGGCGAAATGGCAGACGCACAGGACTTAAAATCCTGGGACCTTTAACAGTCGTGTCGGTTCGAGTCCGACCACCGGCACCAACCTCTTTTTCAGCCATGCTCGAGGATATTTTATTCATTGGGGGTTATGCCGCACTACACGATTAGATCTCAGCCGAAGGATCGCGTCCAATGACCATGAGAGTTTTCG
>SXGS01218088.1_pt1 | contig 17021 bp, 16 predicted proteins | sample 3174681 | NCBI WGS metagenome assembly SXGS01 (sample SAMN11356861, study PRJNA531348) | freshwater metagenome | isolation source: freshwater sample F1-80 | place: China: Fuxian Lake, Yuxi | collected 2017-12-25 | reverse complement strand
GTTTTCGTCTGGAAGGGGTAAGGCGTCAACCGCAGCTGGTTCGGAAGGGGCTGCAGCCTGCGCCACCATAATAATAGGGGTGGTGAGGTTGACGCACAGTCCCAGGAAAAGCGCCACCGGGAGGAGGGCCTGTCCCGGTTTGAGTGGTGCGGTCGAAGCGCGGAGGCTATCGGTATCGTATGGGCGGCTTATGATATTCATGTGAGGCTAGACTATCGATCGACCTCGCGCTTGTCAAGAAATTGCAGGAGATTGGCATTCGTCCCATGGCCTGGCGCTCGATCCTCTGCGTCGAATCATGCGCGCCGGAGGCGCTGGCTTCGGCAGGCCGCAACTGTCCGCAAACATGCGGCTCTACAGGGTTCCTTGCCTTGACAGCTTTTGGGGGGCAATGGTATCGTCCCCCCTTCCTGCGTAGGATTTATCACGTTTCATCCGAGGAGGATCCGTCGATGCTGAAGCGGTATTTGCTAGCCCCCGGTCCGACGCCTGTGCCACCAGAAGTGTTGTTGGCCATGGCGCGGCCCATGTTCCATCACCGTGCTCCTGAGTTCGACAAGGTGTTTGCGGAAGTGCGTGATGGACTCAAGTGGCTGTTCCAAACGAAAAATAACGTACTCATGCTGGCGGCGTCCGGAACCGGAGGCATGGAAGGCTCGGTTTCGAACTTTCTTTCTCCCGGCGACCATGCCCTGACCATTAACGGGGGCAAGTTCGGCGAACGTTGGACCAAGCTCTGTAAGACGTTTGGCGCGGAAGTGACCGAAATTAAGGTGGAATGGGGCCGGGCCGTCGATCCGCAGTTGGTGGCCGATGCCCTCAAGAAGGATCCCTCCATCAAAGCGGTCTATGTGCAGGCGAGTGAGACCTCCACCGGCGTGTCGCACGACATCAAGGCGTTGGCCGCGATCGTGAAGCCCTATCCCGATACGATTCTGGTGGTGGATGCCATTACCGCTCTCGGCGTGTTCGACATCAAGACCGATGAGTGGGGCCTCGATGTCGTGATCACCGGGTCGCAAAAGGCCTTGATGCTCCCGCCTGGCCTGGCCTTCGTGAGCGTGAGCGATAAGGCCTGGAAGTTGGCGGACAAAGCGAAGAACACTGCGTTCTATTTCAATTTCAAAAAAGAGCACGAGAATCAGCAGAAAAATCAAACGGCCTATACCCCGGCCGTTTCCCTCATCATCGGTTTGCAGGAAGTGCTGAAGATGATGAAGGCAGAGGGGCTTGAGGGGCTGTTCGGCCGTCAGGCCCTGCTGGCGAAGGCTATGCGCGAAGGGTTGCAGGGGGCCGGGTTGGCGCTGTTCCCGAAGGAATCGCCCAGCGATGCCTTGACTGCGGTTCTCGCGCCGGAAGGCGTGGACGGGCAGGCGATCTACAAGAATTTGCGTGTGCAATACGGCATTACCGCAGCCGGCGGGCAGGACCACTTGAAGGGGAAGATTTTCCGTCTCTCCCACATGGGGTACATGGACCGTTTCGATGTCATCATCGCTGTGGCAGCGGTTGAAATGGTGCTGAAGGGGTTGGGACATCCCGTGAAGCTTGGGAGCGGTGTGGCAAAGGCGCAAGAAATTCTCTTAGCGTAGGGATGTTGATATTCAGTGAACTTATGACGGCATATTGGACGGGACTGTAATGAAAATTCTGATTAGCGATAGCCTTTCTCAGCAGGGCGTAGAGCTTCTTGAAAAAGCGGGATTTACCGTGGTGGTGAAATCCAAGCTCTCGAAGGAAGACTTGTTCAAGGAGATCAAGGACGCCGATGGCTTGATCGTCCGGTCCGGCACCAAGGTGACGGCCGAGTTGATCGATGCAGCCCCGCAATTAAAGATTGTCGGCCGGGCCGGGTCTGGATTGGACAATGTCGATACGCCAGCCGCCACCCGCCGTGGCATCGTGGTCATGAATACGCCGGGCGGCAATACCGTCACCACGGCCGAACATACTATGTCGATGATTTGCGCCATGAGCCGGCGCATTCCCCAAGCCACCGCCTCCATCAAGGCCGGCAAGTGGGAAAAAGATAAATTCATGGGCGTCGAACTCTACAATAAGGTGCTGGGCATCGTCGGCGTGGGGCAAATCGGCAGCCATCTGACGAAAATGGCGCAGGGGATCGGCATGAGCGTCGTCGCCTACGACCCCTATTTGGCCGAAGAGCGCGCCCAGAAGATGGGCGTCACCATGCTGCCGCTGGAGGAACTCTTCAAGCGGGCCGACATTATCTCCGTGCACACGCCGTTGACCCCTGAGACCAAGGGCCTCATCAATGCGAAAGCGATTTCGACGATGAAGCCGGGCGTCATGATCGTGAATTGCGCCAGAGGCGGCATCATCCATGAGGGTGATTTGGTTGAGGCCTTGAAGACGAAGCGAGTGGCGGCCGCAGCCTTTGACGTATTCGAAGAGGAGCCGGTCAAGGCCGACAATCCGTTGCTGGCCCTGGACAACTTCATCTGCACCCCGCACATCGGAGCCCAGACGGCCGAGGCGCAGGAAAATGTGGCGGTCGGGATTGCGGAACAAGTCGTCGATTATTTCACCAAGGGCATTGCCCGCGGAGCGGTCAATATCCCCTCCGTTTCTCCGGAATTGCTCCCGCGGCTCCAGCCGTTCCTGTCCTTGGCCGAGCAGCTCGGAAAGCTGCAGACGCAGTTATGCGAAGGCGGAATCGAACGGGTTACGGTTGAATACAGCGGCGAAGTGGCCAGCCTGTCGATTTCTGCGCTCACGATCGCCGTGTTGAAGGGGCTGTTGACTCCGATCATGCAAGCCCCGGTGAACTATGTGAACGCGCCGATCGTCGCGAAAGAACGCGGAATCGAAGTGCGGGAAGTGAAGAGCTCGGATGCGGGCGATTTCACCAGTTTGATTCGCGTGCGAGTGGAAGCCGGCAAGAAGTCCTACCAGGTGGCCGGCACGCTCTATCATAAGAAAGATCCGCGCGTCGTCGAGATCGATCAGTTCAATGTCGAGGTGGTGCCGGAGGGGCACATGCTTCTGATCCTCAATGTCGATCGCCCCGGGGTGATCGGGATGGTGGGGCAGGTGCTCGGCGACAACAAGATCAACATCGTCCGGATGCAATGCGCCATTGAGAAGCGGGGCGGGAACGCCTTGCTCATCATCGGCTCGGACACGGTGTTCCCGGATGCGGTGCTGAACGCGATCAAATCCAGCAAAGATATTCTCTCGGTCAAAGTCGCGGCCCTGTCCTAACTCCGCGCGCCATCCATCGGATCAGCTATGGCCTCCGTTCCTTCGAAGCCCGGCCCCTCTTCGGGACAGGTCGCGTCGTCCCGCGAGCGCTCGCTCGTGCCCGTGGGCATGGCGACGATCCTTCCCCATGCGGCCAAGCAGGTCCGCCGCTTCGAGGAACAGCTGCTCTCGCAGATCAACCGGTGGGGCTACGACGAGATCATCCTGCCGACGTTCGAGTACCTCGATGTGCTGGCTCCCGGGTTGGAGCCGGAGCTGATCGATCATTGCTATCAATTCGTCGACCGTACAACGGGGCGCACGCTGCTCCTCCGTCCCGACGCCACGGCGCAGATCGCCAGGACGGTCGCGATGGGCCTCACGGGCGCAACCTTGCCGTTGCGTCTCTCGTACCGGACCTCTGTGTTCCGTTATGAAACGGAACATGCGGGGCGGGGTAGAGAAATTTTTCAGGTCGGCGCCGAACTGATCGGTCTGGACGATGTTGCGAGCGACAGCGAAGTCATCGATTTGATGATCGAGTGCCTCCATGCGATCGGTTTGCAATCGTTTAAAGTTTCGCTCGGCCATGTGGGCTTCATTAAGGGGCTCCTGTTACGGTCCGGGCTGTCGGCGCAGGGGCAGAAGCTGGCGGAGCAGGCGGCGGCGAAAAAAGATCTGCCGAGACTGGAAGAGGTGTTGGCGCGCGAGCGGATTTTCAAGAAGGCGGCGCGTGCCATTCGTGAAGCGCCGGAGCTCTATGGCCAAGAAGAAGTGCTGGCACGGGGACGGGTCCTTGCGGCAGGCGATCCTGAGCTGCTGGATCCGCTCGACCGGTTGGCGCAGGTCTATCATCTGCTCTGCGCGGCAGGCCACAAGGATTCGTTGCTGCTGGACCTCGGAGAATTTCGAGGATTCGATTATTACGACGGGATTGTTTTCGACGTGTTCGCCGAAGGGATGGGGGCGGAGTTAGGCGGAGGCGGACGGTACGATCACTTGATCGGCCGATTTGGCAGGCCGTTGCCCTCAACCGGCTTTGGCCTGGATGTCGATCGGCTCTTCCTCACGATGGCCTTCCCCGAGGAGGGATCGGTCGCCGCGCGCGTGGACTATCTGGTGGTTGCGCCACGCAGGGCCGCTCGTCGGTTGGCATCGGTCGCAGCCCAGTTGCGTCGGGCAGGAGCCAGAGTGGTGCAGCAGACACTGAAGGGGAGTGAGGCCACGCTAGTATCCGCCTCAGCAACGGCTGGCTTGGCCCAGCAGGCGACCTCCGTGGTTGTCGTGGGTGCGCCGGGAGTGGGGCCTGATGATGTGTTGGTGCTGGAGTCCCTCGCGACTCAGAAGTCAGGCCTCAGGACCGGCAAGGCGAGTCGTCTTTCGAAGAAGATGGGGCTTGCTGACCTGGTGGCGGTGGCTCGCCGATTTAGACGGAAGACAAAGGAACGGTCGTGAAATCCATGTCAGCCATCGATCTCTCCCAGCCAAAACTACCCCCTCAGAATGTGGAGGCCGAGCAATCGGTTCTCGGGGCCATCCTGCTGGACAATAGCGCCATGGCCAAGGCGCTGGAATTGCTGGTCGAGGAGAATTTCTACCGCACGTCGCACAAGAAGATCTATGTGGCGATGTTGGAACTGTCCGAGATCGGCGAGGTGATCGATCAGATTACGCTGACGGAACGGTTGAAGGCGGAGGGGGAACTTGAGGCGGTCGGCGGCGCGTCCTATTTGGCCGAGCTCGTGCAGAGCGTAGCCAGCTCAGCCAATGTTCGGTATCACTGTAAGATCGTGCGCGACAAGGCGCTGCTGCGAGAGCTGATCGGTACCTCCACGGAAGTGCTGACGCGCGGTTACGAGGGCAGCTCGTCAATCGACGACCTGCTGGACTTCGCGGAGCGGTCGGTGTTCGGCATCGTCCAGGGCAAGCTGGATCGCTCGTTCACCCCCATCAAGTCCATCATCAAGGAAAGTCTCGATCTCGTTGACAAGCTGTCGAAGCGAAAAGAACATGTGACGGGTGTGCCGACAGGATTTTACGATCTCGACGACATTACGGCGGGGTTGCAACCTTCCGACCTCGTGGTGATTGCGGGACGCCCCAGCATGGGTAAGACGAGCTTGGTGCTGGGGATGGCAGCCCATGCCGCCATCCATGCCGGCACCGTGGTCGGCATTTTCAGTTTGGAAATGTCCAAACCGCAGATCGTGCTGCGTATGTTGAGTTCGGAAGCGAAGGTCGATTCGCACGGCCTCAGGACCGGCAAGCTGCAAAAGGAAGATTGGTGGCGTCTGGCCGAGGCGGCAGGCCGGCTGGAACAGGCCCCGATCTATATCGACGATACCGGCGGCATCACCGTGCAGCAGATGCGGGGTAAGGCGCGCCGATTGAAAGCGGAGAAGGGACTCGGGCTCGTGATCGTCGACTATCTTCAGCTGATGCAGGGGCGGAGCGATTCGGAATCCCGCCAGCAGGAAATCTCGGACATCTCCCGTTCTCTGAAGGCCCTGGCCAAGGAACTCAATGTGCCGGTCGTCGCGCTGTCGCAGCTCAGCCGCGCGGTGGAAGCCAGAAAACCGCCTGTTCCGATGCTGGCCGACCTTCGCGAGAGCGGCGCGATCGAGCAGGATGCCGACGTCGTCATGTTCATTTACCGTGAGGAGGTCTATGACCAGAACTCCGAACGGAAAGGTATTGCCGATATTCTCATCAGTAAACATCGAAACGGTCCGATCGGCAAAAAAGAACTCTTCTTTCACGACCGTTTCGCGAAGTTCGAGAGTCTTGATAATCGCGAAGTCGTTTGACCCTGCCGCACCCTCCTCGTATAATCTTTTTGATCACCGCAGTTTCATCCACATATCCAGCAAGAGGATTGTGCCGACTCTCACGATGCCCGTTATGTCGAGCCGACCGGCGAACAGCCGATGTTTCACGCCGCTGAGGCGAGTGCTCTGCGCGCTCATTCCCTTGGCTCTCGGGGCTTGTGTTGCGACGACCCCTGCGCCGGACGGGAAGCGCGCCGCTGCTGGTGCGGCAAAGGCTGCGCCGGAGGCTCATCGTCCCGATGCGTCAGCCTCCTACCATTTCATGCTTGGCTACCAGGCTGAGCTTGCCCAGGATACAGATCGTGCGATTCAGGAATATCAGGTCGCGCTGAAGACGGACCCGATGTCCCATTCGGTGAAGGCCCGGCTGGCCAGCCTCTATTTTTCACTGGGCGATGCGCCTCAGGCCATTCAATACGCGATCAACGCGACAGAGGGATCCGTTCAAGATGGCTTGTTGCTCACGCAGATGGCAGGAGTTTTGGCCAGCGTGGGGCAGGGGGACCGTGCGGTGAAACTGCTGGATCGCGCCATCGAACTGAACCCGACATCCGGCGACTCCTATTTTACCAAGGGCCTGTTGCTCCTGAATCTGAAGCAGCAGTCTGAGGCGGAGCAGGCCATTCGAGCCGGCCTGGCTGTGGCTCCCGAATCGGCCGTCGGCCATTACCACTTGGGGCGTCTGCTTCTCGATGCAGGGAAAGGGGAAGAGGCGGCGGTGAGTTTGGAACGGGCGATTGTGGCCAATGTGTCGTTTGAGCCAGCCTATCTTTCGCTCGCGTCGAGCTATGAATCATTACAAGATCATGGGCGCGCGATTGCCGTGCTGCGCAAATATCTCCAGACGGTGAATCCGCGAAACCGGGATATCCGGCATCAGTTGGTTCGGCTCCATGTGGCGGCGAAAGACTATCAGGCCGCCAGGAAAGAGTTAGGCGACTTGCTGGCGGAGGATCCATCGGACCTCGATGCCCAGCTCAGGCTGGCGCTTCTGTACGGGGAAGAGAAGGACTATCCCAAGGCCATCGATCAGCTGATCAGGATTCTTAAGGTTCGCCCGGCAGAGCTCAAGATCAGAGACTATCTCGGGTTTCTCTATGAGGAGTCCAAGGATACGAAGAAAGCTTTCGAGACCTACACATTTAACGTGCAGCTGGAGCCTTCCTATTTTGAAGGGCATCTGCATCTCGGCGTCTTGCTCTATCGGTTGAAGCAGCTCCCCGAGGCTATTACCCATTTGACTAAGGCCATCACGATCAATCCGAAACAGCCGGAAGCCTACATCATACTGGGCTTGACCTATTGGCAGAAGGACCAGTTCGACGATGCGGCCAGGGTTCTGGAAGACAGCATCGTTCAGAACCCCACGAGCGCGGATCTGCATTTCAATCTTGGCACGGTCTACGACAAGCTTAATCGCTTCGATGATGTGGTGCGCGTCATGGAGGCAGCGATCAAACTGGACCCCCATCATGCCGATGCGCTCAACTATTTGGGGTACAGCTATGCAGAGCGGGGGGTCAAGATCGAGCAAGCCCTTTCGCTGACTAAGCAGGCCGTCGCGCTTAAACCGACCAATGGGTACTATGTCGATAGCCTCGCCTGGGCCTTGTTTAAGTCAGGTCTGCTGCCAGAGGCCTTGACCGAGATGAAGCGCGCGCTGGCCCTCGTTGGCGATGACGCAGTGCTCTATGAGCATCTGGGCGATATCTACGCTAAGCAACGAAATCTTTCAGAATCCCGTGAGGCGTGGCTCCGTGCGCTGGAGCTCGATCCCTCCAACCACAAATTGATGGATCGATTCCGTGACTTAGGGCTTGGCGACCCAGCGAAGGAAGAGCGTATCCAGCAGGCCAAGCAGCGTGTATCCGAGAAAGTACAAAGCCCTTCCCCTAATCCTTAGTTCGTCTTGCCATTCCCGTTTTCCCCTCTTCTCCTTACTTTTTCTTTATAGCCGGAGCCAGGATCGTCAGAAAACTCTGGATGGGCTAACCTCCAGGGCCAGTTTTGTGACAAATATTGGCACATTCAGGCAAAGGCAGGATTGAAATTGTCCATCCATGATTAGCCATGCTGTGAAGCGTGAGCGCGTAGCATAGATGTATAATGGCATTATTGGTTTTGCTGACTTGGCTTGCTCTTTAAGGCGCTGGCGCTGTATGTCTCGGGCACCTGACGGCCGATTTGAAAGCAGCTGGGGCGAAGATGGACGATCTTAGCAGGGGTCTATTGAACGGGATCTATTATCTCTTGCCCAACCTCGAACAGTTCAACTTGAAGGGCCATGTCGTGCATCATCTGGAAGTCAGCGGGTCGGACTTGTTGCTGATTGTCGCCTACGGCGCAGTCTCCACGGCGTTTTCCCTCCTTATCGCCAGCCTGATTTTTCATCGGCGCGACTTCCGCTAAGCTTGCCGGTCTGCTGCTCGGATTCTCTACTTGCATTCTCTCCAGGGGCGAGGTATTGAAGGGAGTGGCACGACAGCTTGGCGGGCCTTTGCCTATGAATATTTTAACGGGAGAATCGTTTCGATGAATGTGCCGTTGCTTGATCTAAAAGCTCAGTTTCAGCCCATCCGTGCGGAGATCATGGCGGAGCTCCAAACCGTCTGTGACGAGCAGGGCTTTATCCTAGGCCCATGCGTTGTGGCCTTCGAGGAGTCCGTTGCCAAGTATACCGGGTCTCGCTATGCGATCGGTTGCGCCTCCGGGAGCGACGCGCTGTTGCTTTCCCTCATGGCCATGGGCGTAAGGGCCGGCGATGAGGTCGTCACCGTTCCCTTCACATTTTTTGCCACGGTCGGCGCAATTTCACGGTTGGGCGCGAAGCCGGTGTTCGTGGATATTCAGCCCGATACCTTCAATATCGATTCCAAGCTGATCGAGCGAGCGATCACGCCTCGCACCAAAGCCATCATGCCCGTGCACCTTTTCGGGCAATGTGCGGATATGGCGGCGATCAACGAGATTGCCAAGCGGAAAAATGTCTACGTCATCGAGGATGCCTGCCAGGCCATCGGGGCCGGTCAGCAGGGGAAACGTGCCGGGGTCCTCGGAGACACAGGCTGCTTTAGTTTCTTCCCCACCAAGAATTTGGGCGGCTTTGGCGATGGAGGGCTCATCACGACCAACGACAAAGCCCTTGCCGCCTCTATGGCGATGCTCCGTGTGCATGGGAGCCAAGTTCGCTATTTGCATGAAGCGGTGGGGATCAATAGCCGGCTGGACGCGCTCCAGGCTGCGGTGCTCACGATCAAGTTGAAGTATCTCGACCAGTGGACCGAGGGGCGGCGCAAGAATGCTGAACGGTATCAGCAGTTGTTTGCCAAGACGAAACATGCGGACCGCGTCACCCTGCCCCATACCGCGCTAGGCAATTTTCATGTCTACAACCAGTTCACGGTTCGTGCGCCGAAGCGTGACGAATTGCGCGCCTTCCTCAAGGAGAAGGGGGTCGGCACGGAAGTCTACTATCCGCTCCCGATGCATCTTCAGAACTGTTATCGCGAACTAGGCCATCAGAAGGGGGCCTTCCCTCTGTCGGAGCAGGCGGCTGAAGAGGTCATGTCCATTCCGATCTATGCCGAACTGACGGAAGCGCAGCAGGCCTATGTGGTAGAGATGATCGCGGAGTTCTACAAACGCGCATAGCAGGATACTGAAAAAGTCCACCAGCTTCGTTCTCGGCTTGCCTGTCCCGCTAGTCCCGCTCGATTATTCCGCCAGAAGAAGGAGACCATGATCAAATCGATCGCATGGATGGCCCTGTTCGCGTTGGTTGTGGCTGGGAGCACGGTTGCCTTCGGCAAAGATCTCTCGCCTCGCGAGATTTACGAGCAGGTGGCTCCCGGCGTGGTCATGGTCATGGGCTATGTGGAGGGCGGAGAGAAGGGAAGCGGTGGAACCGGTTCGATCATTCAGTCTGATGGCTTGGTCCTCACGAATGCCCATGTGGTGCTCGAAGAATAGACAGGGAAACCCTATGCCAGGCTGTCCATTTTTCTCAAGCCTGCCCGGGTGACGGGAGAGTCGAAGGGCGTGCCCGTATGGTCCGAGTCAAGGTTTTAGCTATTCGCAGCCGTTGGATCTGGCCCTCTTGAAGCTGGATGGTGTGACAGAAGCCTTGCCGATCGTCGACCTAAGCGAGGCCGGGCTGGTGAGGATCGGGGATCATGTCGTCGCTATCGGCCATCCTGAACAGGGTGGCCTGTGGACCCTCACTACCGGCGTGATCAGCACCGAGGTGGATAATTTCAATGGGGTCAGGGGCAAGCACGTTTTTCAAACGGAGACAGGGCTCAATCGCGGCAATTCCGGTGGCCCCTTGCTCGATGGCGCGGGCCATATGGTTGGGGTCAATACGGCAATTGCTCGCATGGCTCCTGATGGCCTTCCGATCACGAGTATCAGTTTTTCGCTGAAGTCGAGCGTTGCCATAAAGTGGTTGAAGGATCAAGGTGTGGTCCTGCGAGGGACGCAGCCAGCCGGACAAACACAGCCTGCGGCCGATCAGCCGATCCAGCCAGCGTCGCCTCAACCCAAGCCAGTCTCGTCACCTCAAGCGGATCTTTCATCCAAGCTTACGATCAAGCGGCAGGTGCTTCAGCCGACTCCGGTTCGTCCCTACAATCTGGACGAGCTGGTTAGCGATTGGGCGAAGGCGGAAGCGGATCTCGACAGTATGATGTCTGAGATGCGTGGACGGATGAAGGGGAAGTAACAGGGAAGAGGTTGCTTCTTCAGTCGGCTGCGCGCTCGGCATCGGGCCAAGCGCGCAGATCGTGAAATGATGGTCCTGCTGCAGTTCTATGTCGTAATCGCTCCTTCCGAGGCAGAAGAGACATGCCGGGCATATTTGCTCATTACGCCGGAGGTATAGCGGGGCTTGGGCTGTTTGACCTTCTTCAGTCTGGCGGTGATCTCTTTTTGCGAGAGTTCCACGGTCAATGTCCGTTTGGCGATATCGAAGACGATCATGTCGCCGTTCTTCACGGTGCTGATCGGACCTCCCTTGATGGCTTCCGGCGCGACATGGCCTGCCATCAGTCCATGGGTGGCGCCGGAGAAGCGGCCGTCTGTGAGGAGCGCGACTGAGTCGCCCAATCCTGCCCCGACGATGGCAGCCGTGACGCCCAGCATCTCTCTCATGCCGGGGCCGCCGGAGGGGCCTTCATAGCGAATCACCACCACATCGCCTGCTTTAATTTTGCGGGACTGGACTGCGGCAAAGGCGTCCTCTTCCCGGTTGTAGACCCTCGCAGGGCCGCGGAACATCATGATCGAGTGGCCTGCCACTTTCACGACGCAGCCTTCTGGAGCCAGGTTTCCCTTTAAGATGACGAGCCCGCCGGTTTTCTTGATCGGGTTCGATAGGGGCCGGAGCACTTGCTGTCCTGGATTTTCCTTGGCCTCCTTGGCCTCTTCGCCGATGGTTCTGCCTGTCACGGTCGGTTGGTTGGCATGCAGGAGCCCGGCATCGAGCAGCCGTTTGGCGACCAACGTCGTGCCTCCTGCCGCATAGAGGTCCGACGCGGTAAACTTACCGCCTGGCTTGAGGTCGGCGAGCAACGGCACCTTCCGGTTGATCTTGTCGAAGTCGTCGATGCTCAGTTTGATGCCGGCTTCGCGCGCGATGGCGAGCAGGTGCAGCACCGCATTGGTCGAGCCGCCGGTTGTGGCCACCGCGGCCATCGCGTTTTCCAGAGACTTCCGCGTAATGATCTGCTTGGGTCGCAGGTCTCGTTTCAGCAGATCCATGACCATCACGCCGGCTTCGAAGGCCACGTCGTCTTTCTTCTGATCCATGGCCGGCACGCCGTTTCGTCCCATCATCGAGATGCCGAGGAATTCGAAGGCGATGGCCATGGTGTTGGCCGTGAACTGACCGCCGCAGGCGCCAGGGCCAGGGCAAGCATGGTCTTCGAGATCCTTGAGGTCGGCATCGTTCATGGTGCCAGCCGCATGTTTCCCGACCGCTTCGAAGACGTCTTGAATAGTCACGTCGTGGCCTTGGAAATGGCCTGGCATGATCGAGCCTCCGTAGAGCATGACCGAGGGTAGGTTCAGGCGGGCGAGGGCCATCACGGTGCCGGGAATGGTCTTGTCGCAGCCCGAGAGGGCTAGCACTCCGTCGAACAGGTGCCCGCGCGCGACGAGCTCGATGGAATCGGCAATCACTTCCCGGCTGATCAGCGAGGCCTTCATCCCTTCTGTGCCCATCGAAATGCCGTCTGAGACCGCGATGGTGTTGTATTCGATGGGGGTGCCGCCTGCGGCTCTGATGCCGGCTTTCACCCGCTCAGACAGGCGGCGCAGGTGGAAGTTGCAGGGCATGACTTCGATCCAGGTATTGGCGACGCCGATGATGGGACGAGACAGGTCTTCGTCGGTGAATCCCACGGCTTTTAACATCGCGCGGGCCGGTGCCCGATCGGGGCCAGCCAGCAATTCGCGGCTTATCAGCTTCAACTCTTTCGACATAAGATCCCCTTACTGGCTGCTGAAAATGTTCCCCAGCTTTATTCTCAGTCGTTCGAGTCCCTCAACGTACCCTGTCGGGTACGCCTCGGAGCTCTCTCCTTGCGGCCTTGCTGGACGGCATGTTGATCAGCCTGGGGAGGTATCGACGTATGCGTGAGTCGATCTTACGCTAAGAACTACTTTCCTTTTTTGCCTTCTTTTTTCTTTTCGTCCTTCTTCGCTTCCGTGTCGATCACGGAGCCGGTGGCTGCGTCGATGTGGACTTCCGTCACGTTTCCGTCTGCGCCGAGCACCTCGACTTCCCAGACGGTCTTGCCATGTTTCTTTTCGATCTCCGCTTCGACGACCGTTCCCGGTATCTTCTCGGACGCGGTTTTGATCGCCTGCTCGATCGTAACCTTGGCGTCTTTGGCCAGGTCTGCGATCTTGCTTTCCTTATCGTCGGCCCAGGCGCTGGACCCCAGTGCGATGAGTAATCCGACGGCTCCCGCTGTGATGATTCCCACTGTGTTCATGGTGTACCTCCTAGCTGGCCGGCCTTTTTGAATGGCCTGTTGTCGTGTCCTTACTTGTGCGGGTTGCTCTTCATAGCGCCGCCATGGGGGCTGCCGTGTCCCTTGTCGGCATCCTTGTGCTGCTGCATCATCTTTTCATGCTCGGCTTTTTCCTTAGCGCGTTGCTCCGGAGTCAGGAGGGCCAGGGCCTCGCGGCGGGCCTTGACGGAGGCCAGGCGTAAGCCGACTTGCAGATCCCCGCTTTGCTTTAACTTGGCTTCGATCGCTCCCAGGTCTGACTTCTCATCGTCGTTCAAGGCTTTGAACTCGCGCTCTGCGATCTGGATATCGGCTTCGCTCTTGATGCGGATCTTGTCGATGTTGAGTTGTGCGTCCTTGAGTTTCGTGACTTGCTCCGCCGCGAGCCCGATTTCTTTTTCGTGCTTGAGGAGATGCCGGATCAGGTGGCCGGTGCTGTTATGCATCATGCCGGCGCCATGTCCGCCCATCGATCCATGCCTGCTCTCCCCGTGTCCTTCCTTGCCGTAGCCGGGCTCATTGGCCCAGGCTCCTGACATGCCCAGGCTTAGCGCAAATACGGCTGCGGCGCCCAGCGTCACGATGGTCTGTGTTCCCTGTTTCATGAAGACCTCCCTAGGTTGAACCGAGATGAAAACGCGTGCAATGCATAATGTTATGGCCCCAGTAATCCGTGCTCGCCCTTCAGTCCATTGAAGAGGAATTGCACGGCGAGTGCGGCCAGCAAGAGCCCCATCAACCGGGTGATGATTTTTTCCGCAATCGGGCTGATCCATTTGGCCCCGGTGGCTCCGAGCGCCAAGGTGATATAGCTTGCCAGACCGACCAACGCAACGCAAGCCAGCAACAGGCCTCGCTGCGCCCAGGAAATGGCCTGGGCTTCCAGAAGAATCACCGTGGAAATGGCGGCGGGCCCTGCTAGCATCGGGATGGCCAGGGGCGTGATGGCGATGTCGTCTTTGGTGGTCCCCTCGGCCGTTTCCGCCGCAGTTTCCTGGACTGGAGACCGTTGCGCCCGCAACATATCCAGGGCGACCAATAAGAGCACGAGCGCTCCGGCCACCTGGATGGCGGGAAGCGTGATGCCCAAGAGGGTAAAGAGCCATTGGCCGATGAGGGTAAAGACCGTCAAGATTCCGGCTGCCACCAGGCAGGCAGTGCGAGCCATCCGCAGCCGTTGACCGATCGAATCGCGGGCCGTCATGGCTAGGAAGGCCGGTACTGTGGCGATCGGGTCGACGACGACAAAGAGGGAGCTGAATGCCAGGACTGCGTATTCAGTGAGGGTCATGGCTGTGATCTACGTTTGGCCTTGGCCAGCAGCTCGGCGCGCGGGTCCGGATGCTCGATGGCCCGGAGTTGGTCGTAGAGTTTGCGTTCTTCATCGGTCAGGGAGTGAGGCATGACGATCTGAATCGTCAGGAAGAGATCGCCGTGGCCGCCTGCTGCGGCAGGGAGGCCCTTACCCTTCAACCGAAGTTTGCCCTCTGCCTTGCTTCCAGGCGGAACTTTTACGCGGACCTGTTCCATCAGGGTTGGGGCCATCACATCGGCTCCCAGGGCCGCCTCCCAGGGGAAGACGGGGAGGGAGACGTGAATATCGCTGCCCTGTCGGCGAAAGACTTTGTCCGGCGTGATCGTCACACGCAGATAGAGGTCACCAGGTTTTCCGCCATTCGCCCCTGCCTGGCCCTTGCCGGCCACGCGCACTCTGGTGCCATCCTGAACCCCGGCGGGGATGCGGACTTCGATTGTATTGGGCTGTAATGTGGCTCCATGTCCCTGGCAGGTCGGGCAAGTGCGTCCCCGCAGGGCGCCGCTCCCGTGGCAGGTGGAGCAGGGCACCGGCTCTTGCAACGTCAGGCGTTTCGTCACGCCGGTGAAGACTTCGGCCAGTGTCAGTTGCGCTTCCGTTTCAAGGTCCTCGCCTTGGATGGCAAACCCGCGGCCATTGCCGCTTCGCCCTCGCCCTTTGAATAGATTTTCGAAAATGTCGGAAAAGCCTTCTCCTGCGGATGAAAACTCCGGACCGCTCTCTCCGCGGGCAGCGGCCTGCCGGCGCGCTTGCTCGTAGGCCTCAGCCTGCTCCCAGTTGGCTCCATGCTGATCGTACTTTTTGCGTTTGGCCGGATCGCTCAGGACTTCGTGCGCTTCGTTCAATTCCTTGAACTTCTTTTCCATTTCCGACTTCTTGGCACCGCTATGGAGATCGGGATGGACTTGGCGGGCGAGGCGGCGATAGGCTTTTTTAATGTCGTCAGCCGAGGCAGACTTGGGGAGACCGAGAACCTGATAGTAGTCGCGTGGTGTAGTAGCCATAAGTGGAAAATAATATCGCGAAAGAAAAGATCAATAGCCGCTGGCGCAGCTTACGGGGTCGATCAGGTCTTTTCAAGTGCGGGAGGCGAGATTAGCAGGCTGCGGCAGTGTGGCTGGACCCACAGGATGCTCAACAAGGCTGTTCAGCGAGGCCGCAGCTGAGGAACGCACCGGAGGCGTAGCCCTTGGGCTACGTTGAGGATGCGTTCGAGGCGAGAACGAAGCTGACAGCCTTGTTCAGCATCCTGTTAGTGGGGGGCGACGGTCTTGGCTCGTGCCATCATCTTGCAGTAGGAGCAGACTTCGGCAGTGGTGGGCTGATTGCAAGACGTGCAGGGATGGAGGACGGCTCGGTCTTTCTCCGTCATGGTGGTTGCCGTCGGCTGTTTCTTGCTTTGTTTGTCGAGGAATCCCCAATAGAAGGTCTGTTTGGTGCCGGGTGACTCGGTCTCCAGACGATTCAAGACTTCTTTATATTGAATCATTTTGGAGCCCTTGGCCATGGGGCATTCCTCGACGATGTAATCGATTCGGTTCAAGACTGCATAGGCCGCAAGCTCCCGTTCCGAAAGCCGGAAGAGGGGCTTCACTTTCTTGGCGAAGCCTGCCACCGAGGCCGGGAGCGACGGACCCTGTTTGTCCAGGTATTCTTCCTGCCAATGGAGCACGTTGCCCAGCAGTCTGGCCGCTTCGTCGTCGAGGTTGTGGCCTGTGGCCATCACGTCGTACTGTTGTTCGATCGCGACGCGATTGAATTGGTAGCGTTTGATGGTGCCGCAGGTCGAGCAGGTGGGGCGATGGATGAGCTGGGCCAGCTCCTTGATCCCGGCTCCTTCCTGTTCGACCGTATGGATGTGCAGCGCGGCTCCATGAGCGGCTGCGACCCTTTCGGTGAACTTTGTGACCTTGGCATGCGACTGTTCGGAATAGGCCCCGATCCCGAGGTTCACATAGAGGGCGTCGGCCTTGTAGCCGAGTTTGAGCAGAATGTCCCAGAGCGCCAGGCTGTCTTTCCCGCCTGACACAGCCACGAGAATCTTCGCCTCTTTCCCGAACATCCACTCCAATTTGATGGCCCGCGCCACCTGATCGTGGACGAAACCGTTGAAACAGCCTTTACAGAAGGCCGCATTGTGGCGGGGAAGGCCGATGACTGCCTTGGTTTTACATTTGGTGCAATTCATTCGGGGCTCGTGACAGGTGAAACGTGAGACGTGACACATGGCGAGCCGCCGGAGATGACAGGCCGGATTTCAATCTGGTCGCCTTCGTAGAGCATCTCGTCTTCTGTGACGAGATCGTCGCCCTTGATGACCAGATGGGCTTCGACGACGAGATTCAGCTCGCGCAGGAGATCCTTGACCTTTTTGGGGCCTTTGACTTCGACGGTTCTGGAGGGGTGGCTCAGTTGAACTTGCATGAAGCATCATAGGCTGGGCGAGTGGCGCAGGGCAAGGGGCGAGATTGGCAGGCTGCTGAAAAAGGCCGCCAGCTTCGTGATCGAGAGCCGTAAAAGGTCAGAGGTGAAAGGTGAAACGTGGGGATATCGGTGGCTTTTCTCTCGGAACCGTTCACCTTTTACGGTGTACGTCTCACGGCTCCTTAAATCGTTGCGTCCCGCAGAAACTTGGCCGCTTCTTCCGGCGCCACAGGGTTG
>SXGS01067275.1_pt1 | contig 17026 bp, 13 predicted proteins | sample 3174681 | NCBI WGS metagenome assembly SXGS01 (sample SAMN11356861, study PRJNA531348) | freshwater metagenome | isolation source: freshwater sample F1-80 | place: China: Fuxian Lake, Yuxi | collected 2017-12-25 | reverse complement strand
GGTCATGCCGATGAGCGAAGCCTGCCAGCTTCGGTAGATGAGGCTCTCGGCGCGCGTGGAAAATTGCGGACCCTCCATGCAGACGTACGTGCCGCCCTGGTGCACACGAAACGGCCTGCCGCTCGCGCTCGCTTCCTGCGCTACGGCCGTGGCAGCCGCGTGAACCGCGGACGCTAGCCGGGGGCAGACCGGATCGGCGAACGCTACGTGCGCCGCCACGCGCTCGAAGAAAGAGGAGACGCGCCGCTTCGTGAGGTCGATGAACTGATCGATGACGACGAGATCCCCCGGCTCGATCGACTCCTTCAACGAGCCGGTGGCGCTGATCGACAAGATCGCGGTCGCGCCGAGCTTCTTCAGCGCGCAAATGTTCGCGCGGTAGTTGATCGCGTGCGGCGGTGTGCGATGGCCGCGGCCGTGGCGCGGGAGGAACAAGAGCTCGGCTCCACCGCCGCCCTCGAGGCGCGCGCGGACGATGGCGTCGCTCGGGTCGCCGTAGGGCGTCATCACGTGCACGCGCTCGAGCTCGGCGACTCCCGGCACCTCGTAGAGGCCGCTGCCGCCGATGACCGCGAGCTTCGTCGTGTTCGGACCCTGCGTCGTCGTCATGTCGTCCTCGAGGTGCGATGGCCGTCCGCGTCAGCCCAAGCGTGGCAGGCGCTGCGCGTCGTCGTCGGGGGCATCGAGCAGGGCCTCGCGCGCCTCGCTGAGCAACGCCTCGCAGCGCTCGGCATGTCGCGCGCGTCGGCACCGCTCCGCGATCACGATCGACACGAGCCGCTCCTCGGCGCGCTCCAGATCGTCGTTGACGACGACGTAGTCGAAGAGGCCATAGTGCGCGATTTCGCGCTTCGCGTTGGCGAGCCGTCGCCGCGTCGTCACCTCGTCTTCGGTGCCGCGACCGCGCAGGCGGCGCTCGAGCTCGCCGACGGACGGGGGCAGGATGAACACGCCGACCGCGTCGGGAACGCGGGCCTTGATCTGGCGCGCCCCCTGAAAATCGATGTCGAAGAGGACGCCTTGCGCGACCCCGCGGGCGAGCTCCACCTCGGAGTGCGCGGTGCCGTACGAGCGCCCGTGGACCTCGGCCCACTCGGCGAAGCGCCCGCCCGCTACCATGCTTGCGAACGTCGCGTCGTCGACGAAGTGGTACTCGCGGCCATCGACCTCGGTCGGCCGCGGCTTGCGCGTCGTGTGCGAGACGCTGAAGCGCAGATCGGGCACGCGCGCGCGGAGTCTGGCGCAGAGCGTCGTCTTGCCGGCCCCCGAGGGCGAGGACACGATCAGCGTGAGAAAGCTGTCCGCGCCGGGCACGCTAGACCCCCTTGCGGCGCCGGATCTCTTCCATCATGCGCCCGTACTCGATCTCCCAGGTGCGGGATCCTTCTTGCATGTGCTTCAGCTTGCTGCGCACCTCGAGATCGACGTCCTTGTCGACCTCGGCCGCGCCCATGATGAACGGGCGCATGCGCCGCCGGAGATCGTGATCCGCGGCGAACACCTCGTCGATGTTGGTCGAGTGCATCAGCATCTCGGTCAGCTGATCCAGCACGAAGTCGAGCGCCTCGTCGCCCGTCTTGATCCCCGCCTTGTCGGCTGCGAGCTTCAGCGCGCGGCTGAACTCCCCCTGCGGAAGACCGCGCTGCTGCACGATCTCGCGCGCGTGCGTCTGGACGGCGTCCACCTCGCGCGAGTAGCTCTCGAGCACCGCCTCGACATCGCGTTCGACCTCGCGCGGGCTCTCGGCTTCGATGTCGCCACCGTCGATGAGCGCCTTCACGAGCTTCTTGGCGAGCGGCGGGATTTGGTTCCGGAGGAGGCGCATGGTGCTTGGCTTGCGAAGGGCGCGCTTCGGCTCGTGCCGGGTGCGCGAGGGCCGGCGCATCGTGCTGCGCGGCATGGGGCATGTCAACGGCCGTTCGCCTCAGATTGGTGCGCCGACGCGCCGCATTTCGCGGCAGAATAGCCAGAGTGCCTGTGCCCGGCCCACCGCGCGACCCACCGAGCCCGCCGTTCGAGCTCGAGCTCGAGTCGATGCGCCCGCCGGCTCCTGCTCGAAGCGCGAGCGCGGGTCGGCCGAAGGCGCCGGCGCCCGCTTCGGTCGGCGAGGACGACGAGCCCGACGACGCACTCAGCGGGATCGATCTCGCGATGGACGATGCTCCGCCACGCGACGCTGCGGCGTCGAAGCGGGCGCCCACGACTGGCCCCTCGGCGCTCGACGACGACGACGCCCGCGATACTGCGGGCTTCGGCCTCGAGGTCGACGAGAGAGCGCCCGCCGTCGAGAAACCAGCAGCGGGCGCATCGCCGCGACTCCTTAGCGCTGCCAGGACGCTGGGCTCGTCGGCCGCGGTCGGGCAGACGCCCGGGGCTGGGCCCTCGGTGGACGAGCTCGAGGTGAGCGCTCTCGCGGCCTTCGGCCCGCCGCCGTCGACCACCGCCGCCACGGTGTCGTACGCCGTGCGCACGTTCGTGAGAATGCGGCAGCTCGAGAAGGAACTCGCCCGCGAGCAGGAGGCGTTCGGGCGCCACCACCGTTACTTGCAGCAGCGCATGGCCGGGATCGTCGATGCGGTGCGCCAGATGGCCCCACCAGAAGGTGCGGAGGGGCTCGAGCTCGTGTTGCGCCCAATCGACGAGGCCGAACAAGTCGTGTCGATGCGCTCGATCGACCTCGACGCGGCGAAGCAGGCTTACGCGAGCGGGGCCGGCAAGCTCGAGGAGCTCGAGCGTTCGCGCGCGCGAGACCGAGAGGGCGTGCTCGCGGAGCGGAAAAAGGCGCAGGTTCTCTTCGAGGACGCCACCGCGCAGCGCGCCGGTAACCGCGCCGCGCTCACGCGGGTGGAGCGCGATCTCACCGGCGTCCACAAGGCTGCCGCAGCCGCGGCGGGGGCCTCGGAGTTTGCGACGCCGGAGCATGCTCGGCGCATCACCGAGCTCGAAGCGGACCGGGCGCGCCTGACCGCGGCCGTGGCGGGCCACGAGGGGAGCGTCGCCAACGCGAAGCGGGCGGTCGACCTCGTCGAGGGCAAGCTGCGCCAGCTCGATCGGGCAGGCAAGGGGCTCGACTCCGAGCGGCGCCACCTCGACCGCGCGGCGACCACGACGCAGAGGGCGCGCGTGACCGAGGTCGAGCATGCACAGTTCCTGAAGCTCGACGCGTACGAGGCAGCGCTTCGCCGGCTCGTGCTCGAGCACGGCGCTGTCGTGGGCGCCGATCGCGCGGCCGAGTTCGCCGAGCTCGATCGTGCGCGCAGCGTGGCCGAGCGCGAGCTCGAGAAGCTCCGTCGCGCGACCACGGCCTACGACGTCGACTCGTTCCGTCGCGGCGCAGCGCTCGGGATCGGGGCGCTCGTCGCGTTCCTCGTCGCGCTCGTGTTCGTGCTCAGTCGCTGAGAGGGCCGCTGAGGCGGGTCGCTGAGAGGGCCGCTGAGGCGGGTCGCGGAGGCGAGCCGTCACCGCGGAGAGCGGCGCGTGCGTGCCTTTGCCGTGCTGCCGAGCTCCAGCCGTCGCATCACGGCTTCGCGCTGGCGCTTCTTGTAGCTCGCGTGGCTCGCGTCGCCCTTCTCGTTCGCCTCTTCGGTCTCGCGGTCGACGATCTGGAACTCGCACATGCCGAAGATGACGGAGCCGAGCGCGCGGGCCTCGGGCGGCGCCGCATCCAAGAGCGGCTGTGGGACGCGCACCGGGATATCGACGACGAAGTGAATGATGCGGTAATCCTCGGCGCTGAAGCGATTGTCGCTGAATGTGAGCTCGTTCGTCGCTTGGAGACGTCGCGCGAGCTGCGCGAGGTGCGGCTGGCGCTCGCAGTCGTCGCGAAAGTGGATGACGGTGTTGATGCTCTCGCCCGGCACCACGTAGTTGAACGCGAACAGGTTGTGCGTGAGGTAGAGCAGGACCGGGAGGATGTCGTCCTTGGATCGGGTGACGATCCGAAAGCGCTGCTTGTCGTAGACGGCCGAGGCGTGCGCCTCTCGCTTGCTCAGGAGCTTCGTGAAGATGGAATCGCGGCGCTTTCGCCCGCCCACGAACTCGGTGATCGGCAGGCCCTCGGCGAGCATCTGCCCGACGAGCCGATAGACGCGCTCCTCGATGAGGCGAAACAGCTCCTGGTCGGAGAGCGCGAGCGAGTACTGCAGCTCGCGCGCCTCGACGTGGTGTATGATGTGCATCGCCTTGAGGATCGTGCACGCCGCGAGCTGGCGATGGCCCTTCGTCGAGGCGGTGCCGAGCAGCTCGAGCACCGTGCTCTTGGCGAGCGGACGCGGGATCGGGAAATCGAACTGGCGCTTCAGGTAGTCGACGGCGCCGTCCTTGACCGCCTCGAGCCGCGCGTGGTCGGCGGGGTTCGACGGATCGAAGGCGTTCGTCTCGAGGAAGCGGACCGCCTCCTCTTGGCTCGTGAAGTCGAGCCGGCGCCAGTCGACCACGGACTGGCCGTCGAGCAGCAGCAACACGCTCTCGAGGTCCATGAGCGACAGCTCGCCGAGCCGCTTGAGCGGCGTGACCCTCGAGGGCAAGAGCTTGGCGGTCGCTGCTGGGGCGATCGGCGCGGGGGGCATCGGCGCTCGGGCGATGAGGTCGCGGTGCGGCTACGAGCGCGGCCGGGTCAGGGGTCCGTCTTCGGCTGCCCGGGCAGGCCCTGGTTCAGCTGCTTGCCCACCGAGAGGGTCCCGAAGAAGATGCCGACCGTCAAGAGGAGCACGGCCGCGTGTCCGAGCTGCGCGCCGCCGTATCCGACAGCAGCGAAGGGGGCGAGGGCCGCGAGGTACCAGGGAGCAAGTCTCATCGTCTCTCCTTGCGTCGAGCCCGGGTCGTGTGCTCGAGGTCGATCGGGGCGCCCTACAGGCGGGCGGTGCGTCAAAGCCGAATGACGAGGTGGTCAAGGGCTACGTCGGTCGAAGCGGCGTAAGCCAATGTAAGACAAGCTGCCACGTTATCCGCTGGCGGGGCAAGAACTAACCAGATCGCGCGCAAGCCACAACACATTTCTGATTTGCATCCCGCAGGCCACCGCCGGCGCTTCTGCCGGCACGTTGATAAACATTATTGACTCCGATTAGTTGCGACAGGATCTCTCGGGTTGCGTCGAGGCTGTCCGCGCGGCGCCGCTGCCACGCCGCGATGGCTGGTCGCACACGGGTGTGGTAGGCGTCCCGACGTCATGCGGTGGTTTTTTGGGTCGCTCTACGGCGTCGCCGGTGTGCTCTTCGTCGCCTTCGTCGCCTGGGTTGCGACCCGCGTCGCGCACCTCGACACGGCCAACTACTGGATCGGCCGCATCATCGTCTGGGACCTCTATGCCGTAGGCGTGATCGTCGCGTACGTCGCCTTCGTCGGCAGCTGGCACCTCTGGGAGAAGCTGACCGGGCGCATGGAGGACGCGCCCGAGGGCGAGTCCCCGAAGAGCGACGAAGCGGCCTAGCTGCCCGTAGCCGTCCAACCTCATCCTGAGCGAGCCCCGCCGGCGAGGCCTCGTCGACGACGACGTCGTCGTCGCTTGCCGATACGCGTGTGGACCGCTCGTCCCCGAAGACAAAAACACGAAGGCCCGCAATCGCGAGGACTGCGGGCCTTCGGTTGCCGGGTCGGTCTAGACCCAGCTCATGCCGCCGGGATCAGTCGTAGATCCCCTTGGTGTCGGGCGAGCCGTAGAAGACGTGGCCCGACTCCCACATGTACGCGGGCACGACGTTGTAACGCTCGAGGGCGTCGCAGGCCGTGTTGTCGGTGCACTGGCAGCCCGACGAGTCGGTCGCGCTGCAGTTCGCGGGTCCGGGCACGACGTTGCCGTTCGGGCCGACCCACTTCTTCTTCGAGTCGTACTTGATGAGCGGCTTGCCGTTCGCCATGACCGGCACGTACCAGTCGGGCTTGCTGTCGCCGTCGAGGTCCGGACCGGGCGTCGTGACGTAGGCCGCCTGAGCGAGCTCGTTGGCGTACTCGATGACGCGCGCCCCGATGCCGCGTTGAACCGTCCGCGCGGGCGTGACGTGGGTGAGCTGCTCCTTGCCGAAGGTCTGAGCGATCCAGACTCGGCCCGTCGCGTCGTGGTACTCGATGCGGTTGTCGAAGCCCGGGTCCGAGTTGTACCCGAGCTGGTAGACACGCATCATGTCGATCCAGTTCAGCTTCTGGTTCGAGGGCAGGTAGACCCACGACATCGCGATGAGGAACTTCTGCTGCTCCCAGCCGACCTGCGGGTCCATCGGGATGGACTGAGGCGGCGTGAGCGGGTTCAGCTGGCTCTCGGGCACGCCGGGCGCGCTGCAGATGGTCGTGCCCGTCGCCGGGTAGCAGACGTCGGTCTGCGCCGGCCACCAGGAGACCTGTCCGAGCGGGTAGGTCGGCCAGGCGTTGCCGTTGTCGTCCTTCTCGACGAGCGGTTTGTTGTTCTCGCCCGCGATCTGAACGCCCTTGAGCGCGCTGTCGCCGGTGAGGTTGTTCGCGAGCCAGCGGCGGTAGCCATCGGGGAACAAGTCCGCGAGGGACACCGCGCGATAGCGGCCGTCGACGAAGTCTGCGCGCGAGTCGCTGATGAAGTTGTCTTCCGACTCCGCCATCAGGTAGGGCGTCCAGGCCTTGTCGTAGTACGAGCCCGCGTTGAGGACGTACTCCGAGTCGTACTCGCCATTGCTCTCGCTGAGGCGGTTCTCGATCGGCTTGCCGTTGAAGCTCACCGTCGCAAACTTCCCGGCGCTCGCGCCCGTTGGCACGGTCACGTCCTTGGCGAGCGCCGCGTACGCATCGATGTGCGAGACGAGCACGCCGTTGAAGAGGCCGTGATCGCCAGGCTCGGGCCGGGCGAACATGCGCGTAAAGTGGTCGAACGCAGCGGTCGAGGCGAGGATCGCGTCGGGGAAGAACGACGCGGTCGCGAAGGCCCAGAGCGAGTTGTATGCGTAGCCCTCTTCCGCCGCCACGTCCTTGTAGACGTTGGCGAGCAGCGCGAGGCCCTTGGCGCCGTCACGCACCTTGGCGTTGTAGCGGCCGAGGGTACGACCCGACGCGGCGCGCACGCTGAAGGCGCGGCGATTGCGGCGGTAGTCGTCGAAGATGTGGTTGACCTCCTGCTGGGTGATTAGGAAGTCGAACACCTCGTAGTTGTCGGCGCCGTTGTCGTGGCGGTAGACGGCCGCGTTGCCGAGGTCGGCCCAGCGATCCGTGGCGAAGCCGTAGGGCACGCGGATGCGGCTCTGGGCGTCGACCGCGGGACCGCCGCGGTAGTACGGATCGGCGTAGCCGAACGCGTTGAAGAGCTCCTGCGCCGTCGGCATACGCAGGCTGTTCCACTGCGCGTAGTCGACAGTTTGTTGGCGGCATTTGGTCGTCTGGCCGCCGGTCGTCACGATCTGACCGTCGAGCAGGCTGTCCCAGGTGCCGTCCGTCGCGTCGTCCCAGGAAGCGGGCTTCCAGGCGTTCGCGTCCACGGTCTTGCAGTCTTTGATGAACTCGTAGTTCTTCTGGTACTGCGAGTAGTGGATGGGCTCTTTGTTGAACTCCGGGTTAAAGCCGAGCAGACCGCCGAAGCTGTCCATCTTGCTGAACATGTAGTGCGAGCGGGGCTCGCCGACGCGGTAGCTCGCGTCGTCCCACACGGCCACGGCGTCGCCGTAGTACATGCGGTGCGCGCCGAAGTCGTACGCGCCGAGACCGAGCAGGTCCTGCGTGTACTCGCCGGCGTAGTCCATCACGGACGAGTGCATCCACATCCACAGGAGGTTGTCGCTCTCCTGCTTGTCCATCGGGTCGAACCAGCGGGGGCCGACGCAGGTCGTGCCGTCCTCCGCGTAGTCCTTGCACTCGGTCGTGTTGGTGCCGTTGTTGGTGCGGAGCTGCCAGTACTGCGGGCGATAGTTCATCGCGTCCGAGGAGCTCACGAAGTTGTGGCGCTCGCCGACCGAGTGACCCATCTCGTGCACGATGACCGCGTAGTGCGCGCGCTGCGCGATGTACTTACGCATCACCTCGGCGCGCATGGACTGCCAGGCGCCGAGATCCGTGGGGCAGCCGTCGTCCGTGCCCGGGACGCAGGCCGGCGCGGTGCCGAACTTGCCCCAGCTGTACGCGCACGTCCCGTCGGCCTTGGTCGACGCGCAGGCGTTCTCGAACTTGCGCTCGAGCACGTCCGCGAGACCCGTCAGCGCCATCGGCGCCGGCGCCTCGTGCAGCATGCAGTGGCCGCGCTCGGCGAGCGCCAGCTCGAGGGCGTTCTGCCCGCGCGCGACGTTGTGTGGCCCTGCCATACGCAGCGGGGAGGCAAGCTCGAGGGTCGCGCCGGTGGCGGCGAGGCCTTCGGTGCCGGCGAGCTGATGCATCATCGGATCGACGAGCTCGGCCTCGACCTCGCTGTCGAACGCGACCTTGCGGCGAGCGTCGTAGATCGCCGCGTTGTGGCCCGCGACGTCGGCGGCAGCCGCGACGCCCGTCACCTCGTGATGCAGCTTGCGCATGCGGTTGGTGAGCGCCTTGTCGTTGACCTTCTCGAGGTCGGCGACCTCCGACTCGTCGATGTTCGCGAAGCTCGCCATGCGACGGGTGAGGTCACTCTTGGTCACGCGGCTCGCGAGACCCTTGCCGTTCGCCGCGGCGTCGGCGGCCTGCGCCCAGTTGTGGACGTTGGTCGCGTCGGTGACGTCATCGGCCGAGAGCTCGCCCTTGATGAAGCGAATGCGGTCGACGACGAGCTGGCTCCAGAGGTCGTTGACGTGCGACCAGACGTTGATCGCCGCCGAGAACTTCTCGCCGTTCAGCGGATCCTCGGCGTCCGTGTAGATCCCCCAGGGCGAAGGAGTCTGCGGCTCCTCGAGCACATTGACGAGGTGGTAGCGAAGGTCGCCGCGGCGGACGTTGAAGGCCGCTTTGCAAGTCGCGAGCGTCTCGGCGTCGAAGTCCTTCTTGGCGTCGATGCAGTCCTGCGCGGTCATGCCCTTCGGCAGGCGCTTGTCGGCGGGGGCGCAGACCGCCGCGTCGTCGTGCTGGACGGGGCTGTGGCAGAGCGTGATCTGCTCGGCCATGCGGGCGAGCGTACCGATCGCGGGATCGATCGGGTGACCAGCGGCGCTGCGCGCGGCGATGACGCTCGTGGCGTCGTTCGGATCGGCGAGCCCGGTGCACCTGGCCTCGCGGTCCTTGCTGTTGATGGCGCCGAAGTCCGCGTGGCTGAGGCCGTGGCGGCAGTCGTCGACCTCGCGGGCGAGCTCACGCGCTTCCGCGTGGTCGTCCATCTGGCCGAAGTAGACCGGGTTCGCGGCGCCCGTGCGGGTGCCGTCGGTGCCGGTGAGGCAGAGGGCCTTGTTGTTGCCGCTCGTCGCCATGCACTCGGTGTAGCGGCCGACCATCACGCCGTGACGAATCGCGACGTCGTGGTCGTGCGTCGCCCACTCGGTGCCGTCGAAGTACTCTTGGTTCGAGTCGTTCGTGTAATACCAGGTGACGGGCGCGAGCTCGCGGTGGCGGTAGGGGAGGGTGCAAGCTTGACGATACGTGTCGCAGCGTGAGCCGCCGAACTCCCAGTTGTTGTCGTTGTAGCAGGCGATGTCGTCCTGCCCGCCGCATTTACCGGCGTCGCGAGCGAGGTTGACCGTCACCATCCAGCAGCGGTCTTGCGTGCCGTCGGCGTTGCCGTCGGCCTGCGGATCCTCACCGTACGCGAGCGTCTCGGGCGTGTAGCACTCGACCGGGCCCGTCATCTTGGCCGCGTCGGCGTAGTAGTGGCTGCGCTTCCAGATGTTGTACTTGGTGATGAAGCGGTGCCAGAGGTCGTCGCTCATGCCGTAGTTGCGGGCATAGCCGAGGCGATCGACGTAGAACGCGCCGTAGGCCTGGAAGCGGAAGCCGTCCCAGTTCGTTGCCTCAAAATCGCTGTCCGTGATCTTCCGGAAGGACTGGCGCAGCGTGATCTCGACCGGGTTGCAGTTGCCGATGGGCTCGCTGCCACCGAAGAGCTCATCGGGGAGCATGCACGCCGGGAAGGCGTCGATGCCCCAGCCGAGGTGGCTGAGGTCGATCTGCTTGGGCGCGGCGAACACCTTGTTGGTGACGTCGAAGTAGCCCGACTCCGTGTCGAAGTGCGGGGCGTCCGGATCGTCCGGGTCGTTGACGTAGTAGGCGAGGGGCGTGTACTTGACGCCGCCGTAGAGGCCCATCATCGAGAGCGTGTCGAAGTCGTACGCGTCGGTGTTGAGGTTCTCCGACCAGTCGACGCGGAATTGCTCACGCTCGTACCAGGGGCGGTCGCTGCCGTTCTCTTCGACGACGTTCATCTCTTCGCCGGTGCTCGGGTTGTACGCCCGGCGAATGTCGAAGTGGCTCTGGATGCGGAACGCCGCGACGATCTGGCCGTCGGTCGAGGCGGGGCCGGCGCCCTTGCCGTCGCTGTTGGCGACGCGCTCGTAGGTGAGGCGCGCGAGGAGAAGATCCTCGGTGATCTGCCATTTCACGCGGGCGACGCCCTGCGTGTAGGTCGACGTGAAGAGGCCGTCCTGCGCGGCGCCGTAGCCGACGTCGACGAGCGTCGCCTGCGTCCAGAACTCGGGATCGTCCTTCGTCGTGTGAAGATCACCCACGAAGAATGTTTTCGCGAGCGCGTTCGGCTGCACGCGGTTGATCGGCTCACGTTCCTCGGCGCAGCCCACGGCCGCTGCCGCAATCGCCGCTCCGAGAAGGGCAGTTCGCACCCAATTCCTAGTCATCGAAGGACCTCCTTAGTGTCGTCCTCACACCGCACAGGCGCTCAGGGCCCGCGGCGCCGCTGCGGTATGCAGGAACGAGGCCACGGAATAAGGACTTAAATTCCGAATGATTGTGCGCTGTGATGCCGCTTCGAGGCAGGAGATCGTAAGTTTAGTTACTCCTGCCGTTATGGAAGCAGCGGCGCGCTGGGGCATAGTCGGATGCGGCCCTTCAGTCAACGGGTTCGCGCGGCGGTCAGGCCCGGCGAAACGCAGGCAGCAAGGTCGTGCGGCCCGGTGCAGCCCCTCGTTTCGGGGGCTCGCGGCGGGCGGCGCTCAGGTCCAGTGCCGCGCGCGCGCAGCGGCCGGATCGACCGCGCGGAGTCCCGGCGCGAGCGCCTCGCGGAAGATGTACTCGTCGTCGGGGTCGGCGACGTTGGGCGCGAAACCGCGGGCCACGTCCATGGCCGTGGCGAGGATGCGGATGAAGCAGGCGAAGTTCGACGCGCACAGGGTCGGCTTGAGCTCGGCGCCGTTCATCGCGGTCATGACCGGACAGTCTCCCTCCGCGTCGATGCGCGTCGTGTCGAGGAAATAGGGATCGCCGAGGAGCGCGCTGTGGCCGATGACGATCCAGCCGGGGCGCCAGCCGTTGCGCGCCGGCGTCGTCGCGTCGCCGCGGCCGTAGCCGAGCTGCTCTTTCTCGAGCGCGTCGGCGGGGATGAGGCGGAGCCGCTCGGTCGGGGTGGCGGTCTCGACGTCGGCCGGATCGGCGGCCTTGAGAAACTCGGTGTAGCGATGCGGCAGGCCGAGGCGCTTGCCGAGCGCGCGCACGGCGGCCTCGTCGCCTTGCCGAAAGACCGCCTTCAGTTTTCGCTGGCGAAAGCTGTCCCGGAGCGCGTCGATCGCCTCCGCCAAATCGCTGTCCACGGCCGGAACCTCTTTGAAGACAAGGGTCAGAGTACGGTGGCGAACCCACGCGTGCGGCCTGCGATCCCACGGAATCGAGGCCACGATGCGCCAGCCTCGGCCAGCGCGGAAGAAGCCTTAACAAGCTTTGATTCGGCTGGTGTAGAAAAAAGCGCGATGATCGACAGCGCGTACACCAGGAGCGAGTTCAAGGGCAGCGAGCTCTCGCACGCCTACGGCGACAACGTCCACCTCGCCGACGATCCGGTGGCGTGGTCGCTCTTGACGCGGGTGGGCTCGCCGGAGACGCGCCAGCCCGAGCTCGGCCGGCTCATCAACATCCTCTACCATGGGCTCGCGCGCACGGTCATCGCGAGGGAGCTGCCGCGGGAGCGAGTCGATGTGCCGACGCGCATGGCCTCGACGCACCGGGAGGCCGTGTATCGGGGGCTCGTCGTCGACCGGCGCACGCGGATCGTCACGGTGGCGATCGCGCGGGCGGGGACGCAGCCGTCGCAGGTGGTGTTCGACCTCCTGAACGAGGTGCTCGAGCCTTCGTCCGTGCGGCAGGACCACCTGTTCATGAGCCGGCAGACGAACGCCGCGGGGGAGGTCACGGGCGCGTTGTGGCATGACGCCAAGATTGGGCGCGACATCGGCGGGCGCTTCGTGCTGCTGCCCGATCCGATGGGCGCCACGGGCTCGTCGATGATCAGCGCCATCGAGCACTACAAAACGTCGCTCGACGGGGAGCCCGCGCGCTGCATCGCGATGCACCTCATGGTGACCCCCGAATATCTGCGCAACATGCGCGCCGCGCACCCGGACGTCGTCGTCTACGCGCTGCGGCTCGATCGCGGGCTCTCGAGCGAGGCGGCGCTCGCGTCGCAGCCGGGGGCGCGCTGGGACGAAGAGCGGGGGCTCAACGACCACCAGTACATCGTGCCGGGCGCGGGGGGCGTCGGCGAGCTGCTCAACAACGCGTGGGTGTAGCGCTCAAGGGTGGCGCTTCGTGCGCCGAGGGTTGTGCGCCTCGACCTGGCGGCGGTAGTCGATGACGTGCGGTGCCTTCGGCGGCGGAGCGGGTAGCTCGGCGGCGTCGCGCACGAGATCGGCGACCATGACCGCGAGCTCGCTGTCACCCGCGATCCGGCGGTGCGCGAGCCACGCGGCGAAGGAAGACTCGAGGGCGTCGAGGCCGCGTAGCGAGAGGTGGCCGCGGCGCGCGAGCTCGAAGTAGCTCCGAGCGAGTGCCGCGCCGTCGAAGTGGTGGCGCACGGCGAGGTCCTGGGCGATGCGGAGCACCGCGCGCGCGGAAAGGCGACCGTCGTCGTAGAGGACGAACGCCGCCTGGAGGTAGTTGTAAAACGGGACCACGCGGGGGCCGTAGTCGTCGAACGCGGACGGCGCGGACTGCCGCTCGAGATGGATGAGGATGCGCTCGACGGTCGGGCCGCGCTCGAGGTAGGAGGCGAGCCGTTGCGCATCTTTGATGTCGTCGTCGTAGCAGCCGCCGGCGCGCATCACGGCTTCGAGCTCGGACGGCGACACGGTCCCGGCGCAGACGTCGGCATAGAGGGAGTAGACGAAGGCGTCGGCCTCGGCGTCGTCTCCGAGCAGCGCTTCGCGGACGAGCTCTCCTCGCTCGTCGGTGCGCTGCGGGAGCTCGCAACGCCGACGCAAGAGCGCCGTGAGCTTGTAGCCGAGCTGCCCGCGCACCGCGCGAAGACGAAGGCGCAGGAGGTTCTGGAGGTTCGGCTTGAGCGTGAGGCTCGCGTAGCGGACGCCATCGAGCGCGAGCTTCTCGGCCACGCGCCCGCGGAGCTGCTCGGGGCTGCCCGAGAGGATGTGGATCTCGACCTCGGCGTCGGCGAGCTCGCGCATCAGCGCGGCCGCGCCCGGGACGGTGCGCTTCTGATCGGGGCGCTCGAACGCGGTGCGCACGAGATCGCGGAGCGTGTCGAAGTCGGTGCGCAGGTAGGTCTTGTCGAGATCCCAGCGCGCGATGAACACGATCGCGATGGGTACTAGAACGTCCCTGCGCGATCCAGTGTGGGTGCTCGCGCTCGTCGCTAGGCGGCTCTTCGCGACTGACGAACGAGGTGTGAATTGAGGTGGCGCAGCCGTGATTCACAACTAGGGTCCGCGACCGCTCCGAGGAAAAGGACGATGAAGGTAGCGTGGCTCTTTCCGGGACAGGGATCGCAGGCCGTCGGCATGGGCAAAGAGCTCGCCGCGACCGTGCCGGCCGCTCGAGCCGTGTTCGACGCTGCGGACGCGGCGCTCGGAGAGAGCCTCTCGCGGCTGTGCTTCGAGGGGCCCATCGCGGAGCTGACCCTCACGGCGAATACGCAGCCCGCGATCCTCACGACGAGCGCCGCGATCCTCGCCGCCATGCGCGAACGCTGGCCGAGCATGCCGACGCCCGACTGCGCCGCGGGGCACTCGCTGGGTGAGTACAGCGCGCTCTGCGCCGCGCGCGTGATTCCGTTCGCGGATGCCGTGCGGGTGTGCCGGGTGCGCGGGCGCGCGATGCAGGACGCGGTGCCGGCCGGGCAGGGGGCGATGGCGGCGGTGATGGGCCTCGAGGACGACGCGATCGAGTCGGCCTGCCGAGACGCATGCGATGCGGGCGCTGTCGTGTGCCCGGCCAATTTCAACGCGCCTGGGCAGACGGTGATCGCGGGTGAAGCTCGCGCGGTCGAGCGAGCCCTTGTGCTTTGCAAGGAGCGCGGCGGCAAGGTCATCCCGCTCAACGTGAGCGCCCCATTTCACTCGCCGCTCATGACGAGCGCCCGCGCGCCGCTCGCCGAGGCGCTGTCGCGTGCCACGCTGTCGGCGCCGGCCTTCGACGTGCTCGCCAACGTCGACGCCGCTCCGAAGCCCGACGCGGCGCTCGTGTTCGAGGCGTTGGTCGAGCAGGTCGCGAGCCCGGTCCAGTGGACGCGCACCATCTCGCGCATGCGCGAGCGCGGCGTCACGCACGCCCTCGAGATCGGTCACGGCAAGGTGCTCGCGGGGCTCGTGAAGCGCATCGACAAGGAGCTCTGCGTGCTCAGCGTCTCCGATCCCGCGTCGATCGAGCGCATCGGCGAGCACTTGGGGTTCTAGCGCGCTCGGGCAGGGAGCCCCGCAGGTTAGAAGACGGCATTCATGCGCGCCCACACGGGCGAGGGCAACGGTGGCGGCAAGGCGCTTGATTCGAAGGAGTCGTGAGATGGCGATGTTCTCGTTGCAGGACAAGGTGGCGATCGTGACGGGCGGCTCGCGTGGCATTGGGCGCGCGATCGCCGAGACCCTCGCGGCGCAAGGGGCGATGGTCGTGGTGAACTACGTGCGGGGCGAGTCGGCCGCGCGCGAGGTCGCCGATGGCATTGTGGCCGCGGGCGGACGCGCCGAAATCGCAGGCTTCGACGTCGGTGACATGTTGGCCTCCGAGGAGTGCGTCGCGGCCATCGCCAAGCGCCACGGGCGGCTCGACGTGCTCGTCGCGAACGCCGGGATCGCGAAGGATGGGCTGCTCTTGCGCGTGAAAGAGGACGACCTCGATCAGCTTCTGGCCGTGAACGTGAAGGGAGCGCTCGGATGTGCACGCGCGGCCATCAAGTCGATGATGCGCGCCAGGGGCGGCCGCGTCATCTTCATGTCGAGCGTCGTGGCCGAGCTCGGCAACGCCGGCCAGGTCGCTTACGCCGCGAGCAAAGCGGCGCTCATCGGCGTGACGAGGACGCTCGCGCGGGAGTACGCGAGCCGCGGCATCACGATCAACGCGGTCGCGCCCGGCTTCATCGAGACGGACATGACGGCGGCCATCGCCGAGCCGGCGCGCACCGAGCTCATGAAGGCGATCCCGCTCGGGCGCATCGGCACGGCGCGCGAGGTGGCGGCGGCGGTGTCGTTCCTTGCGTCGGACGAGGCGGCCTACATCACCGGACAAACATTGCGCGTCAACGGCGGCATGTACGTGTAGTGCGTCGCTTCAATCGGCTCGACGGGGACGGGACTTCGGTTGCAGGGCACTAGCCGATCGGGTACTAGTCGCGGCGGTCGCGTGGCGGACGCCCGCGAGCAACTCTCTGGAGGAACGAACATGGCGGACCTGGACATCACCGCTGAGATCAAGCGAATCATCACCGAGCAACTCGACGTCGACGAAGACGAGATCAAAGCCGAGTCGACGTTCATTGACGATCTCGGTGCCGACTCGCTCGGTCTGGTCGAGCTCGTGCTCGCCTTCGAAGAGGCGTTCGAGATCGAGATCCCGGACGAAGACACGGAGAAGATCCGCAGCGTCCAGGACGCGATCGACTACATCACGCAGCATCGCAAGTAGGCACTTTGTAGTGCGCCTTTTGTAGTGCGCCTTTTGTAGTGCGCCTTTTGTAGTGCGCCTTTTGTAGTGCGCCTTTTGTAGTGCGCCTTTTGTAGTGCGCCTTTTGTAGTGCGCCTTTCGTGGCGTCGCCCGGCCGTCCGTCGCAAGCCATCGAGCCATGTGCTCGGGCGCGCGGCGGGCGCGGGGTACACTCATCGTCCACCGCGTCTTCTCATGCAGCGTGTCGTCATTACCGGGATCGGCATGGTCACGCCGTGCGGCCTCAGCGCCGGCGAGACCTTCGCGAGCCTCCTGGCGGGCGAGAGCGGCGTGCGCTCGATTTCGCTCTTCGACGCCGTCGACTTTCCCGTGCGCATCGCCGGGGAGTGCCGCGGGTTCGACGCGAAGGCCCTCCTCACGAAGAAGCAGCTGAAGGAGACGGCGCGCTTCTCGCAGCTGTCGCTCGCTGCCTCGAAGGCGTGCCTCCTCGACGCGGGCATCGAGCTGACGGACGAGGACCGCGCGAGCTGCGGCACGTACATCGGTGTCGGCCTCGGCGGCCTCGAGCTCTTGTACCAGTACTCGCTCACGCTGAACGAGCGTGGACCCGGAAAGATCAGCCCGTATTTCATCCCGCAGGTCATCGCGAACCTGGCGGCGGGCCAGCTCGCGATCGAGCTCGGCCTGCGCGGTCCGAGCTACAGCACGACGAGCGCATGTGCCTCGAGCGCCCACGCCATCGGCGACGCCGCGGACTGGATCCGGCTCGGCCGGTCGGAGCTCATGATCGCGGGCGGTGCCGAGTCCACGATCACCGGCCTCGGAATTGGCGGGTTTGCGGCGATGTACGCGCTCTCGCGTCGCAACGACGAGCCCGCGCGCGCGAGCCGACCGTGGGACCGCGGACGCGACGGGTTCGTATGCGGGGAAGGTGCGGCGACGCTCCTGCTCGAGTCGCTCGAGCATGCCCGCGCGCGCGGCGCACGCATCTACGCGGAGGTCTCCGGCTATGGCGCCACCTGCGACGGCTTTCACATCACGCAGCCGGCGCCGGATGGCCGCGGCGCCATCGCGGCGATGCGCCAGGCGCTCCGCTGCGCGAAGCTCGAGCCGAGCGTCATCGACT
>SXGS01606255.1_pt1 | contig 17032 bp, 13 predicted proteins | sample 3174681 | NCBI WGS metagenome assembly SXGS01 (sample SAMN11356861, study PRJNA531348) | freshwater metagenome | isolation source: freshwater sample F1-80 | place: China: Fuxian Lake, Yuxi | collected 2017-12-25 | reverse complement strand
TCTGGCTCTCCGGAACCGTCAGCGCTCCCCCGACGCTCTCGAACAGCCCGGCCGCCTCGGTCAGCTGCGCCGCCGTTGCGAACCGGCCGCCCGCCAGGGCGCTGACCCCGGCGCCGACCAGCGCTGGGGCATTGGGCATCACCCTGATCACCGGCGACCCGGCCGGCAGCCGCGCTTCGAAGAACCCGGTGGTGACACCGGCCACCACACTGACCACCACCTGCTCGGCGGTATGTCCTTCGGCCTGGGCGGCGGCCCCGGCGATCTCGCCGATCACCGGTTCGACGTCGGCCGGTTTCACCGCCAGGATCACGAACCCGGCGTTCTCCACCGCATCGGCCAGCGGCGCCACCCGCACCGCGTAGGTCTGCGCCAGGTGCTCGGCGCGGGCGGGGGACTTCTCCGACACCACCAGGTCCTTGACCGGCCGGCCCGCCCGGAGTAGTCCGGCCAGGAGTGCCTCGCCCATGTTGCCGCCGCCGATGATCGCGATTCTGGACATGGCTGAAAACCCTACCCAGATTCACTGATCTTCCGGCGGCACCAACGCGAGTTGCCGGGTCTGCACCACGATCCGCCCGGAGGCGTCGATCACGGTGTGGTCCTCGTCGAACCAGTCCTGCCCGATCTGGGTGGCGGTGCACAGCACTCGCAGCCAGCCGTCGGCGGGAAGTCCGCGCAGATAGGCGGTCAGCTGCACCGTCGGCGCCCAGCCCCGCCGGCCCACCGCATAGGGAACCGGCAGCGAGATGTCGCCGCACATCAGTGCGAACAATTCGTCGACCGCACCATGCCTCGGGCGCACCCAGACCCGGAAGGCCGGGGCCTGTCCCGGGGCGCGGGCCTCGAGCACCAACGGTCGGATGTCACACCCTCGCGAAAGGTGGTTGATCTGCGCGGCGGGATGTCCCGGGCCGATGGGCAGCACGTCGGCCGGTGGTTCCACACTCATCAGGTCGGCCACGGCGGTGTCGGCGTAGAGCGTCTCGGCCGTCCGCTCCGGTTCCCCGAGGGTGACCACCGCGTGCATGCTGGCCCGCCCCGCCTGGACCAGCTCGACGTCGACCAACCCGATCCGTCGGCCGCGCTTGCGGATCGCGGTCGTCAGACGGACCTCGCCCGGGTCGGGTGCGGACAGGAAGTTGGCCGACACCGCGACCGGGTGAGCCTCGCCGGCGTCCCCCCGGCCGTAGGCCTCCCGGGCGGCCTTGGCACACAGCGCCACCATCACCCCGCCGTGTACTTTGGGCCCGATCGTCCAGTGCTCGTTGAGATTTCCGGCGAACTCCCCGGGCCTGCCGTCGATCGGCCGCAGCAGCATCGCGTCGCCGAAGAGGGGCACGGCCGGTTCGGACATCATCAGATCCTTCGGGATCACCGGAGCAGATGGGTGCGGGCGAACTCGAGCGACTCGGCCAGCAGACCGTCGCGCTCGGCTTTGTTGCGGGCCCCTGAGGTGGTCACCTCGAGGATCACGTGACCGGCGAAATCGCTGCCGGCCAGCATCTGGCACACCTCGACGGTCGGCTGGGTGCCGCGGCCCGGAACCAGGTGTTCGTCGGTGGATGCGCCGTTGCCGTCGCAAAGGTGCAGATGTACCAGACCCGAACCCATCCGGCCGGCCATCTCCAGAGCGTCGGTTCCGGCGGTGGCGGTGTGGGAGAGATCCAGGGTGTAGTGCCGGTGCTCGCCGTCGAGTGGGTCGTAGGACGGTGCGAAGGCCGAGATCGCCGCCCCGGGCCGACCTCCACGCCGACGCATCCGCTCGATCGAGGACTGACCCGAGCCGAAGAATCGGTCGGCACGGAACGGGAACATGTTCTCCACCGCGACCATCACCTCGCTGCGCTCCTCGAGCCACGCCACCTGGTCGCTGAAGCCGTCGGCGTAGCGGCGCTGCCAGCGAAACGGGGGGTGCACGACCACCGTCTGGGCACCGAGTCGCTCCGCGGCCTGCACGCTGCGGGTGAGCTTGGGGATCGGGTCGGATCCCCACACCCGCTGCGAGATCAGCAGGCAAGGGGCGTGCACCGACAGCACCGGCATGCCGTAGCGCCGGGACAGTTGCGAGATCGCGCCGACGTCCTGACTCACCGGCTCAGCCCACACCATCAACTCGACACCGTCGTAGCCCAACTCGGCGGCGCACTCGAACGCGGCTTCGGTCCGCAGGGGATAGACCGAAGCCGTCGAAAGACCGACCTTGATCGCTGGGCGCACCGGGTCAGGTCGACTGCAGCAGGGCCAGCGGCCCGAGGGTCACCATCGCTCCGACCGCGACCGCGATCAGCGTGCTGGCGATGTCCTCGGTCTTGCGGACCAATCGGACCGCGACCACCAGTCCGAGGATCACCAGAACTGAAAGAACAAGTGCCACAATGTTGTTCCATCGCCACAGCTGGTCGAAAGCGACGAACAAGCCGGCGCCGAAGGCGACCGCCAGCAGCGACTGCAGCACCGCGACAAGACCCTGCCAGAGCAGACCCCCCGCTCCCTGGGAAGCCTGCTGGGCCGTCGGCGTCTCGACCGCCGCGACGGCCTCGGCGGGTACCCCGCCACGAGCAAGATCGTCGGCCACGGTCTCGCCGGAGAACAACGTCCCGCCCGAGGACTGCAGGTAAGAGCGCAACTCCTCGACGCTCTCACCGCTCTCCTCGACGAGCGCGGCCAGGTCGACCGATTCCACGACCGGATCCGGGGCCATCCGCTCGGCGCCGGAGGCCCGGCGGGCCGGGCGGGGGTCATAACCGCGCTGGGGGCCGCCGCGCCGGCTGGGCAGCTGGTTCGGTGAGCGGGGCGGTGGCGGGGCGATGTCGGTGACGACGGCGTCGTCCACGGATGCCTCGACGGGCTCCTCGGCGGGCTCCTCGGCAAGGTCCGCGAGAGGTTCCTCGGCCGGCTCCTCGGCAAGGTCCGCGAGAGGTTCCTCGGCCGGCTCCTCGACGGGTTCCTCGGAGAGTTCCTCGATCACGTCCTCGGAGAGTTCCTCAGAAAGTTCCCCGGAAAAGTCCTCGGAAACGGCCTGGTGGATGACGAATTCCGCCGCCTGGTTCACCGCGTCCGGGGAACTGGCGTAAATCACGACGGTTTCGGCGGACCGCGCTTCGACGGGCGATGCGTCACCGACCGGCTCGACGACGGCCGTCTCTTCGGCCGCGATTTCTTCGGCGCCGATCTCTTCACCGGCGATCTCTTCGACAGAGACCTCTTCGGCAGAGACCTCTTCGGCAGAGACCTCGGCGGCGGCTTCCCCGCCGTCAGCCTCGAACTCCTCGACGCCGATCTCCTCGACGTCCGACTCCGCGTTGACCGGCGGCACGGCGTCCGTGCGAACGACCGGGATCTCCCCCGTCAGTTCAGCCACACTGCGGGTGTCGGCGTTACGGCGACGGCGTCGGCCACGCCCGCCGACCGGCGGCGCGCCGATGGTTCCGTTGCGCGCCAACAGCTCCGCCACCGATATCGGGCGGGTGTTGTCCTCCGATGCGCTCATCGCGTCTCGCCTCTCGTCTCCACCAGGGTGGTGCCCTCGGCCTCGTTGTCCAGCCGGCGCAGGATGATCCCCTCGCGCAGTGCCCAGGGGCAGATGTCGACTGACTCCAGGGACAGTGCGCGCATGCTCGCCTCGGCCACCAGGGCGCCGGCCACGATCTGCGGCGCCCGCTCGACACTCACTCCCTCCAACTCGGCACGATCTGCAGTGGTCATCCTAGAGATGAACGCTATGAGCTGGCGCAGTCCGTTTGCGGTAAGGACACGCTTGACCCGCGGTCCGTCCGCCGAGGGTGCCGCGCCGGTGAGCCGCGCCAGCGACCGGAAGGTCTTCGAGGTGCCCACCGCCAGGTCGGCCTGGCCGGCGTCGAGAACCGCCTTGGCCGCGTCGCTGATCTCGGTGTCCAGCCAGTCCCGCAGCATCGCCACCCGCCGCCGGCCGGGCGGATCGTCGGCCAGCCATTCTCGGGTCAGCCGGCCGGCGCCCAACGGCAACGACATGGCCACATCGGGATCCTCGTCCACGCCGTTGGACAGCTCCAGCGAACCGCCGCCGATGTCGAGGTTGATGATCCGGCCGGCGCTCCAGCCGTACCAGCGCCGCACCGCCAGGAAGGTCAGCCGTGACTCGTCCGAACCGGAGAGCACCCGCAGGTCCACCCCGGTCTCGGCGCGCACCCGGGCCAGAACCTCCTCCGAGTTGCGCGCGTCCCGCACCGCGGAGGTGGCGAACGCCATCACCTCGGCACACCCCGAGCTGCGGGCGATCTTCGAGAACTCCTCGACGGTAGCGATCAGCTTCCCGGCCCCACGGCGGGTGAGCTTGCCGGCGTCGTCGATCGACTCGGCGAGCCGCAGCGGCGACTTCGTCGAACTCATCGGCGTGGGGTGCCCGCCGCGGTGGGCGTCCACCACGAGGAGATGAACGGTGTTGCTGCCCACGTCGAGCACGCCGATTCGCACGCGCTCCAACCTAGCGGCCCACGTCGTCTACCGTTTAACTCCGTGACACGCAGGCACCCCGGTGAGGTCGATCTGGACTTCCCGCGCGAGTGGATCGAATTCCACGATCCGGCCAACCCCGAGCACCTGATCGCCGCCGACCTGACCTGGCTGCTGTCGAATTGGACCTGCGTCTTCGGCACCCCGGCCTGCCGGGGCACCGTCGAGGGCCGGCCCGACGACGGATGCTGTTCGCACGGGGCGTTCCTGTCCGACGACGATGACCGGGCCAAACTCGACGACGCCGTGGCGACGCTGACCGACGCGGATTGGCAGTTCCGCGACAAGGGACTGGGACCTAAGGGCTACCTCGAGATGGACGAGTACGACGGTGAGCCCAACCTGCGGACCCGCAAGTACAAAGGGGCGTGCATCTTCCTGAACCGTGCGGGCTTTCCGGGGGGAATCGGCTGCGCCCTGCACAGCAAGGCGCTGGCGGTCGGAGTCGAGCCCCTGACCATGAAACCCGAAGTGTGCTGGCAGCTTCCGATCCGGCGCAGCCAGGAGTGGGTGACCCGGCCGGACGGCACCGAGATCCTGAAGACCACCGTCACCGAGTACGACCGGCGAGGCTGGGGAGAAGGCGGTGAGGACCTGCACTGGTACTGCACCGGCGATCCCGCCGCGCACGTCGGCAGCAAGCCGGTCTGGCAGGCCTACGCCCCGGAACTCACCGAACTGCTCGGCGAGAAGGCCTATGCCGAACTGGCGGCGATGTGTAAGCGGCGCGGCGGATTCCCGCTGCTCGCCGTCCACCCGGCGACCCGGGCGGCGAGCAACACGCCGTCCTGATCGCGGCGGGAACGCCGACCCCGCGCCGGACGTGGTGCCTCCGGCCAACCCGTTGACAGGCCCGGCCCGCCCAGCAGGTTGCTAGTGTGACCGCCATGCGGGCACTGGTCACGGGCGCGGCGGGTTTCATCGGATCAACGCTGGTCGATCGACTGCTCGCGGAGGGCCACACCGTCGTCGGCATCGACGACCTCAGCTCCGGCAAGGAGGCCAACCTCGTCTCCGCACGGGAGCAGGCGGGCTTCGACTTCGTCGTGGCCGACATCGTCGACCACGACCTGGTTGCACTGCTGCGCGAGGCCGGACCCGAGGTGGTCTTTCACCTGGCCGCTCAGATCGACGTTCGGCGCTCGGTGACCGATCCGGAGTTCGACGCGATGGCCAACGTCGTGGGCACCGTCCGGCTTGCCGAGGCGGCCCGCCGGGCCGGGGTCCGCAAGGTAGTGCACACCTCCTCGGGCGGCTCGATCTACGGCGTCCCAGCCGCGTACCCGGTCAGCGAGGACGTCCCGACCGACCCGGAGTCGCCGTATGCGGCGGGCAAGGTCTCCGGCGAGATCTACCTGAACACCTTCCGTCATCTCTACGGCATGGACTGCTCCCACATCGCGCCCGCCAACGTCTACGGGCCCCGCCAGGACCCGCACGGCGAGGCCGGTGTCGTGGCGATCTTCGCCAAGGCCCTGCTGGCCGGCGCTCCGACCAAAGTGTTCGGCGACGGTTCCAACACCCGTGATTACGTGTTCGTCGACGATGTCGTCGACGCCTTCACCCGGGCCGCCGGAGCGGCCGGGGGCGGGCAGCGCTTCAACATCGGAACGGGCGTGGAGACCAGCGACCGGCAACTGCACACCCTGGTCGCGGCCGCGGCCGGCGCACCCGACGATCCGTCGTTCGCCCCGGCCCGACTCGGCGATGTGGCCCGGTCCTGCCTGGACAACCGCCGGGCCGAGGCGGTCCTGGGCTGGACGCCGCGAGTCCAGCTCCCCGACGGTGTCGCGCGCACCGTCGACTATTTCCGCGACCGAAGCGACTAGACCCGGGCCGCGGGCAGTCCTTTCTGCAGCTGAGCGGCGATGTCGTCCCACGACGCCGCCGCCGCGAGGCCGCCGGCACCGGCCGCGCCCATCTCCCGGGCGGCATCGGGATCCTTGAGCAGCCGGATCAGGGCACCCGCCAGAGCCTCGGGATCGTCGGGTGCCACCAGCAGTCCGGAAACACCGTCGTGGACCACCTCGGGGATGTCGCCCACCCGGGTCGCGACCACCGGGCGGCCCATGGTGTGCGCCAGATGCGCGACACCGGACTGCGAGCTGCGTTTGTAGGGCAACACCACACAGCGGGCCCGCGCGAAATAGGGCGCCACCTCGGGCACCGGCACGTATCCGGTGTGCAGGCTGACACCGGGCAACCTCGCCACCGTCGACCGCAATGCCGGTTCATCGATGTCCGCGCTCACCGCACCGACGATCACCAGTTCGGCGTCCGGCACCTCGGCCCGCACCAGCGGCCAGGCCTCGCACAGCGTGTCGATGCCCTTGTAGGCGGTGATGGTGCCGAAGCACAACGCGACCGGTTCGGTGGCCCCGGCGTCCGGCACCTCCCCGGTGACGAAGATGCCCTCGTCGCCGTGCGGGATCACCGCGACCGGGGCGGTGATCGGCCAGGTTTCCATCAGGATCCGCCGGGCGGAGTCCCCGAGGACGAACGCGACGTCCAGATCGGCGTAGGCCTTGGCCAGTGCGCGATAAGTGACTCCGGACGTCTTGTACATCCCGTCCTGTCCGGGTTGCTCGACGAGCGGGCGGGGCTCGTGGGCCACGATGCCCAGCACCGCACGCGGCAGCATCCGGCGCACCGCCCGGACCCCCCAGCCGTCGACCGGGAACCGCCAGGCCGACCACAGCACGACGTCCGGACGGGTGCGGATCAGGTGGGCGATCAGCACCAGCCAGGCGGCCGAGTGCTGGCCCGCCCGGATCACCCGACGGGCCCGTCGCCACCAGTCGGGAGCATCCGCGCCGGCGGTCGGGTGCCAGGTCGGCAGAATGGCGCGCACCCGGCAACCGGGTTCGCGGGACAGCAATTCCGGGGCGGGTCCGGTGATCAGTTCGACGTCATCGCCGGACCGGGCCAACGCCTCGCCCAGTTGTAGCGAGAACTGATACAAACCCCCCGAGGGGGGGAACTCCACCAGGGCGATCTTCCGCCCGGACGACGGTCGCCGGCCGTCGATGACCGCCCCGTAGAGCGCGCGCAGATTCTGCACCCAGACCTCAGCGCTGAAATGGGCCTCGTACCACTGCCGGGCGGCGTGGCGGGTCGCCGCGACCGCGTCCGGGTCCGCGCGCACGACAGCCGCCATCTCCGCGATCCCGACACTGAGTGCCGCGGGCTGTCCCGCCGCCACCAGCGTCCCGCACCCTGGACCGACGATATCGGGAATGCCTCCGACGTCGGTCGCCACGATCGGCCGGCCGACCGCCAGTGCGGAGATCAGCGATGTCGGCAGTGCGTCCTCCAGTGACGGCTGGACGACGAAGTCGCAGGCCGCGATCAGATCGGCCACATCGTCGCGGAACCCCAGGATCCTGATCCGTTGCTGCAGAACGGGATCCGCCGCAACCTGTGCACTGATCGTCTCCAGCAGCGGCCCGTCGCCGGCCAGTGCCACCACCACGCCGGTGTCGTCGGGCAGCAGCCGGACCGCTTCCAGAAGGTCGGCGTGGCCCTTCTCCGGTCGCATCAGGCTCGCACAGACGGCCAGCAGGTCGCCATCGGGCACACCGATCTCCGAGCGCGCCACAGCGCCGTCCCGGGTCACCAGGGGCTCGGCAACTCCGTTGGGCAACACCACAATCGGGGCATCCGGGCCGGCGTACTCGGCATACCAGCGGCGCTGGGCGGCGGAGAGTGCGATGACCATGCTGGAGAGATGCCGGCGGGCGAAGACCGCGGCCCGCACCCGCAGTCGATGCATACCCGAAGTGGGGATGTCGATCACATGCAGGGTGGAGACCGACGGCAGGCCGGCCAGTCGCGCGGCGGTGCCACCGACCACGTCGGCATGCTTGAGGTGGGTGTGGACGATGTCGACCCGCTCCGCTCGCAGCAGCTTCGCCAGCCCTCGGACGGCAGTGGGATCGTAACGGCCCGAGTGCATCTCGTATACCGTCACCCCGAGCTCACGGAGTTGCGGGACGACCCGGTTGTCCGTTCCGGCGTCGGACTCGGCATCGGACAGACCGATGACCACGAGGGCAAGGCCGGCCGATGGGGCGACCCGGGCCAGCTCCACCAGCATCGTCTCGGCCCCGCCGGCACCGAGCGAGTGGATCACATGCGCCGCCGTCAGCGGCGGCAGCCGATCAAGCCGGTCAGCCTCGCTCACCGATCACCTCCCGGTAGAGCCGTTCGAGTCGATCCACCCAGGTCGGCATGGAGTACTGCTCCTCGACGCGGGCCCGGCCGGCCAGCCCGTAGGCGTCCGCCCGCTCGGGATCGGAGATGGTGTCCAGCAGAGCCTGGGTCAGGGCCGGGACGTCGCGCATCGGCACCAGCCTGCCGGTGATGTCGTCCAGCACGATCTCACGGGTCCCGCCGGCGTCGGTGGCCACCACCGGCAGCCCGCAGGCGCCCGCCTCGATCAGGGCGGTCGGCAACGCTTCGTCGACCGATGACGACACCACGCCGTCGAGGGTGGGCAGGATCTCGGGGACATCCTCCCGGCGGCCCAACAACTGCACGGACTGCTCCAACCCGGCCTCGGACACGGCGCGCTCGATATCGGGCCGACTCGGCCCGTCACCGATGATCAGCAGCTTCGCCTCCGGATGGACCGCCACCACCCCCGCCCAGGCCCGCACCAGTTCCGCATGGTTCTTGTCCGGACGCAGCGCGGCGACCATCGCCCACACCGGCCGATCGGCCGAGAGCGCCCTGGTGCGGAGCGCATAACGGTTCAGGTCGACGCCGTTGGGGATCATCCGCCAGGTCCGCCGGGCCGGCCCGTGAATACGGGCGTACTCGTCGAAGGCATGCTGGGAGACCAGCACGAGCCGGCCGAGTCGCGCCGGGATGCGCACCGAGAGGCGTTCTTTGAGCCACTCGCCGCGGGAGGTATGCGGCTGGGGGCTGAGGTGCAACGTCGCGACGACCGGCTTGCCGACCAGTCGCGCGGCGAGGGGCACCAGGGTGGCGGCATAGCCGAGATGGGCGTGCACCACATCCACCGGGGCGCGTCGCAGGGTCTGGACCAGGCGGACGAAGCCCGGCAGGTCGAGCAGTTTGCGCACCGAGATGTAGGCCGGGTCCAGGCCCGCGTCGGACAGCCGGTCGAACAGGGCGGTCCGGCCACTGGACTCGGGGGCCAGGCTGGCGACCGAGACGTCCAACGACCGCGGGTCGTATCGGCCCAACTCGGCGATGAGGTTCTCCGCGCCGCCGAAGTTGTAGGAGTCCAGCACCATCAACACCCGGATCGGAGTGAATTCCCGGCTCACGTCAGCACCCGCAACTGGGCCCAGGGAACGTGCTCCATCGCGTCGTAGTCCCATCGGAACCCGGCCTTCTGGTAGACCGCGCCCAGCACACCCGGGGCCGCGGTGCGGTCCAGTTCGAAACTGACGCTCAACGGGGTGTCGGCGACGTCCATCAGATAGCCGCCGTACTGCTGCATCGCCGTGGCGACCGCCCGCTCCCCCGGGCTCAGATCCAGCGCCGCCAGGTCGATGTCGGGGTCCAGTTGCAGTCGGGCACCCTGCGGGATGCAGTCCGGGCCGGGGTTTCTGCCGTCGCTCTTGAGCGCCGGCGCCCGGAACGCCTCGCACGCGCTGCTGGACTGCAGTGCCAGGGCGTGCGGGATGACGCCCGCCTGGATCTCGCTGAGCCTGATCACGCCGGCGAGGCGGGAGGCGCCCGATCCGGTCGCCTCGCCACCCCAGCCGGATCCGCGCGCACTGTTGACCGCGCCCCAACTCGCCGACCAGCGTCCGTCCCGCAATTCTGCCCGCCAGAACTCGAAGGACGTCCCCGCGGATTCATCCAGGGTCACCATCGCGCCGTCGGATCCGGGGTGCGGGGACGCGCCTTCGGGGATCGGCACCGGCCACCCGGCGAACGGGCAGATCCCCCACTCGGCGGTGCAGGACACCCGATGAGTCGGGGTCTCGGCGTTCACCGGGTAGATCGGGATGGCGAACTCGACGAGATTGGCATGTAACGCGGGCTGCGCGGAGATCGCCGCGATCATCGCGGTGCTGCCGGGGTCGATCTCCGGGTCGGCCGCGATCGGGACCCGCCACGGGCTGTTCGCCGCGAACAGCGACGGAGCGGCAACAGAGTCGTCCAAGGCGCCCCGGACGGCGACCGCTGCCGCCACCGCGATGACGGCGGCCACCAGCATGGCGATCATCCGCCGCCTCGCCGTCATCCGGAAACCACCTGTGCCGCAACCGGTTCGACCACCATGTCATCCTCGGGCCGAGGCAGCAGCTGACGGACCAGGACCACACCGCTGATCAGGGCGGCCGCGCCGCCGACGGCGGTGGCGAGCGCCACCTTGAGACCGGTGGTCTCCACCTTGGCGCTGATCTGGGTGGTGCCGACGGGTTCCAGGATGTAGTCGTTGTAACCGATCGACGCCCCGAGCAGGATCCCGGCGCGCTCGACCCCGGCGCGCAGCCGGTTCTTGGCCTCGGTCTCGGTCGCGCCGGTCGCGGTGAAGTCCAGCAATCCGCGCACCGGGTCGGGCTGTACCTCGACCGCGGAGCCCCGCTCGTGCACCAGGCGGGCCATGGTAGGCAACAGTTCGACCCGGGAGCGGATGTCGAGGGCATAGGCGTACCACCCGTCGATCGGTCCGACCGGGGTCACCGTGGTGTGCTGGGTGGCGGCCACCACCCGCGAGGCGCCGAGTACCCAGGCGCCCGCGAACATCGCCCCGCCGATGACGGCGGCCAGCACGCAGGCGGCCACCGCGTCGAGGTAGCGGCGCACCGCGCCGGCAGCGACGGGCCACGCCGGCGCCAGACCGCCGGCCAACGCCAGGATCAGGGCGAAGGTGCGGAAGTAGGCAAGATGCAGCGCGAGGCTGGACACCGACCAGCCGACGATGGCGGCGAACACCGCTGCGGCCAGAATCCGCTCCGGCGCGCGGGGAGTCGAGCAGATTCGCAGTCCGAGGATGGTCAGGGCGGCCACGATCAGGAGCAGCCAACTGATGACGCCGAGCGTGCCGGATTCGGCGGCGAGTTCGAAGTAGATGTTGTGCGGGGCCTCGGCAGGCTGGCGGACGGCGGTGGGCACCCGGCCGGCGAACTCGGGCACCTGATCGGGGAAGGTGCCGGGGCCGAAGCCGAACACCGGCCGCTCCTGCCACATCATCGCGGCCTGCTGCTGGGCGGCGAGACGGCCCAGCAGCGACGGGTCGACGAACCCGCCGCCCTGGCCCTGACTCAGTTCGACGACGGCACGGACGAGTCGGTTGCCCACACCGGGAATCGCGGCGACACCGATCGCGAGCGGCACCATGATCGGTGCGGACTTCCAGACCGGGCGCCCCGACAGCACAAACCAGACCAGGACGGCCACCCCGGCCGAGACGAAGGTGCCGCGCGACTGGGTCAGGTAGATCCCCGCGAAGATCGCCAGCAGGGCGGCCGCCCAACCGACCTCGACGAGGTAGCGGTGGCCCCGGATCGCCCGGGTGAGCAGCGCGGCTCCCAGTGGCACACCCAACACCAGATGACGGCCCCAGAAGTTCGAGTCCGGCAGCGGACCGCCGTAACGCAACGTGGTGACCATCTCACCGGAAGCCTTGGTGACCGTGGCGAATCCGCCGAAGGTGGCGGCGCCGCCGAACACCACCTGATTGATCAGGGTCAGCGCCGACAACACCGCCAGCGGGGCGACGATGGCGGCGGCCGCCATCCAGGGGCGTCCGGTGATCTGGATCAGGACGAACACGATGATGGCGAACAGGCAGTCCACCCCTGTCCGGCGGATCGACCCCAGCGACGCGGTGAGGTCGACGCTGCCCAGCACGCTGATGCTCTCGATGACGAGATAGGCGCCCAGCACCCCCACACAGATCACGGTCCAGGTGTTGAGCCGGGCCCGGGCCCGGGGATCCCGCAGGGCAAGACCGATCGAGACCAGCCCGAGCAGCATCGAGGCCTGGAACAGCGGCAGGCCGGTGACCGGCGCCAGCACCCCGGAGAGGTTGGTGATCTCGGTGACCACCATGACGTTGAGGGCCAGCACGGGGCTGCGCGCGGCGATCACGATCACCACCGCGCCGATCGGGGCCAGGACCAGCAGCCACTGGGTGCGGGAGCCCAGGATGAGCAGTGCGCCGAGCAGGCCGAGTCCGGCCGAAACCGCCAGTGCGGCGACCCGGTCCGGGGTCCGGGTCACCCGGGGCGCGACCGTCATGGCGCTCGCAGCGCCCCGTCTTCGAGCGGATCGGGCACCGGGCCCTTGGGCTGCTGCCCGATGCGTACCCGGCGGGTCAGATACCAACCGGCCCCGCCGCCGATCAGGATGCCGGCCAGTGCTCCGGCGGCCATGATCTGGGCCCGGCCGGGGAGCGCCAGGGGCACCGCACTGCCTTTCGCCGGCCACAACACCCGCACCGAATACGGCGAGGCCAGCGACGCCACCTCCGCGGTCGCGGTGGTCAGCACGTCGTTGAGGGCGGCCTCGGCCGCCTCCGGGGACGGTGCCTGCACGGTGACCGCGACGATCGTGGTCTCCGGCACGGCGGCCGCGCTCAGCGTCAGCTCCGACTCGTCGACCTTGGCGGCGTTCGCGGCCGACGGCAGCCAGCGCGGGTCGTCGTAGACCACTGCGGCGGTCCGGCTGACCTGGCCCCGGGTGAGGACCTCCCAGAAGTTCGAGGCCTCGACGATGGTCAGATTGGCCGCCGGGAGGAAGGCGACGTCCCCGGTCGCCTTGTAACGGCCGGCGTCGGGGGTCAGCACGATCCCGAGCAGCGCTCCGAACACCGCACCGATCAGCGCGAGCGCCGGGATGGCGAAGCGGTAAAACCTCATGGCCCCTCTTTCGGCTCGGCTGCCCCCGATGCCTCCAACCGGCTGCGCACCAGGCGGACACCGGCGGCGAACAGGTGTGGTGCGGTCAGGCGCAGCAGCGCGACGTACAGCACAGCTCCGGCTACAGCTAACAAGGCTAACTCCGCGGGGGCAACCAGTCCTGCGGTCGCCCGGGAGAGCGCCCAGACGCCCAATCCCATCCCGGCCGCCGCCAGCAGCGGACCGATGAGAGCCCGCGCGAGATCGGCCCACCCGAAAGCCACCACCCGGTGCAGGACCGCCATCCGCAGGGCGAAGTGGACCACCTCGGTCGCCAGCAGCGCCCAGGCCACCATGGTCGAGCTGTACCCGGCCGCCCACCAGATCGGCCCGACCAGCAGCACGAGTTTGGCCGCGCTGACCGCGGTCAGCACGCCGGGCCGGCCGACCGCCTTGAACACGTCACCGGCATGGAAGGACGCGGAGTAGATCACCGTGTAGAGCGCCAGCACCGCCAGGATGGGCGCGGAGCCCGCGTACTGATCGCCGTAGAGGGTCGCCACCAGTGGCACCGCGGTGACCGCCATTCCGACGCCGATCGGCGCGGTCAGCGCCATCACCACCGACAGTGCCTCCAGATAGTGACGTCCGAGGCCGCCGGAATCATGCTGCATGCCCGAGAGCGCGCTGAACAACACGTCGCTGACCACGATGCACAGGTTCAGCACCAGCAGTTCGGGGATGCGGTAGGCCAGGGTGTAGAGGCCCAGTTCGTCGGTGCCCAATCGGGAGCCGATGGCCAGGTAATCGACGTTGTAGATGGCGTAGGCCAACAGCGTCACCGCGGTGACCGGGATACCGAACCGCAGCAACTCCCCGCCGGTTTCCCGGTTCAGCGCGAGGACGGGCCGCTGCCGGGACACCACCCAGTACAGCGGGGTCATCACCGCGACGGCGGCCAACTGGCCGTAGGCCAGGCTCCACACCCCGTAACCACCGGCCGCCAGGCCGATCGTCACGACGGTCTTGGTGAGCGCGCCGGCGAACTCGGGCAGCAGCCGCGCCCGGAAGTCCATCGACCGGCGCAGCCACGCCGCGGGCACCGTGCTCAGCGCGCTCAACGCCAGTCCCACGGCCAGAAACCGAATCATGCCGGCCAGGTCCGGCTGCTTGAGTGCGGCGGCGGTCAACCCGGCGGTCGCAGCCATCAGGGCACTCGCAAACAGTCCGAACAGCACCGACAGTGTCAGCCCGGTGGGCGCCAGCACCGACCAGTCCCGCCGACTCTGCACCAGGGCCGACCCGACACCGAGGTCCTTGACGTAGTCGAACAGGTTGACCACGAGGAGCGCGAGCGCGAAGAGGCCGAACTCGGTCGGGTCCAGGATCCGGGCGACCACCACCGTCATGATCAGCGTCGAACTCTTGCTCAGCGCGAACACGAGGTAGTTCCACGCCGCCTGGCGCCCGGTGGCGGGGCGTTCGGTGGCAGACACGGCACTCCCCGGATAACGACGGACCCGCAACCCGGGTGTTCCGGGCGACAGAGTACCGCCGGATCGCTACCATTCGCGCGGTGTCGGTCGCGCTGATCAGTGCCGTTGATCCCTATCCGACGGACGCCGGGAAGAAAGTCGTGCTGGCCGGATTCCTGGAGTATTTCGCCGACCGGTACGGCCCGCAGAACGTCCACTACATCCGGGTCGGCGGTGGACCGCCGACCGATTTCCCGGTCGTGCTGCACACGGTGCCCGGCCCCAGCCGCACAGACCTGCTCCGCGCGCTCGCGACCCGGGTGGGGACCGGCCGGGCGAGCCTGCAGGAGGCGTTCCTCTATTCCCCGCGAACCCGGCAGGCCGTCTCGGGGCTGCTGAGCCAGATCGCCCCGCAGCTGCGGGTCTACGACACCGTCCGGACTGCCCAGTACGCCGGCGACGACGTCGCCGCGCACGCCATCTGTTACCTCGATGACCTGTTCACCGACCGCTACAGCCGGATGCTGGCGGCCGCCCGGGAGTATCCCGACATCGACATCAACCCACTCGGGAACTTCGCGGCACACATTCCGCGCCGGTTGCGGCCGATCGCCGACAACCGCTTCGGCCAGACCGCCCTGCTCCGCTTCGAGCGCGCCGTGGTTCGGCGCAGCGAGGACCGCACCGCTCGGCGGTTCCGGCGCTCGCTGCTGGTCAACGAACTCGAGGCCCGGGAGTTGCGGCGCCGGACCGGCCTGCCCGACGCGCGCATCCAGTCGATCCCGCCGCTGGTGTCAGCACCCGCCGCGCCGGTTCGCCGGCACGACGGGCGACCGGAGTTCGTGTTCCTCGGACTGCTGTCCCTGCCGCACAACGACGACGGGCTGCAGTGGTTCCTGACCGCGGTCTGGCCTCAGGTGCTGCACCGGATGCCGGCGGCCCGACTCCGGGTCATCGGTCGCGAAGCCCGGCCCGGGGTCCTCAGGACCGCCGAGCAGGCAGGCCCCAGCGTGTCGGTCGAGGGCTATGTCGCCGATCTGGACGACGCGTTGAGCGGGGCGGCGGCTCTGGTCAACCCGTTGCGCTTCGGGTCCGGGATCAAACTGAAAGTGATCGACGCACTGGGACACCACCTCCCGGTGGTGTCCACGTCGGTGGGCGCCGAGGGCATCGCCAGCGGACCGGGCACCGGTGTGCTGGTCGCCGACGATGCGGCCGGACTGGCGGAATCGCTCTGCTCCCTGACCGACCCGGGCCGCAACGCGGACTGCTCCGCCGAAGCCGCCGAGCACTTCCGGACCACCTATGCGCGCCCGGCGGTCTTCGCGCGTTACGCGGTGGCGTTCTCTCCGGAGGAGATCTCCGGGTCTGGCGGGGGCTAGACCCCGATTCGCTCCGGCGGTTCACGAGTTGCCGGCCGTCACCCTGGGACAATGTTTGTGGAGTCATCGGCCCTCGAGTCGCCGGGGAGGTGTTTGCCGTGGTGTTGGCCCTACCGGAACGAACCGCGGCGCGCCCCGCAGCAGCCCCCGTGCTGCCCGCAGCCGCCGGGCCGGGCGAGTCCCGGACCTGGGAGCGCCACCGACGCCGGGCCCGCAGGCTGCTCATCACCGACGCTCTCGTCATCACCCTGGCCGTGGACACCGCGAGCGCCGTGCGGTTCTTCACCGCCGATCCGGCCGACCGTGCCAAAGACTTCGCATGGACCGACTCCCCGACGCTCGGCTACACCGTGGTGTCACTGGTGCTGGCGGTCTTGTGGATGACGTTCCTCGGGCTCAGCGGCAGCCGATCGCGGCGGGTCGTCGGCCGGGGCGTCGAGGAATACACCAACATCGTCCTCGCCACGTTGCAGCTGTTCGGCCTGCTCGCCATCGCCGAGCAACTCCTGGACCTCTCCCCGACCAACCTCTACCTCGCGCTCGCGCTGCCCCTGGGCCTGGCGGGGCTGTTCGCGAGCCGGATGGCCTGCCGGCGGATCGTCGATGCCAGGCATCGCCGGGGCCACGACCTGATCACCACGCTGGTGGTCGGCAATCCCGCCTCGGCGGCCGCCCTGGCGACCATGTTCGCCAACGAACCGGAGGCCGGCTACGACGTCGTCGGCGTCTGCACCCCGGCCGGGTCGAGCGCGACATCGGCCGGCCTGCCCGTCGGCGGACGCGATATCCCGATCGTCGGGGTCGACACCGCGATCGTGGACGCGGTGCGTCGGACCGGGGCGGGAATGGTGGCACT
>SXGS01338147.1_pt1 | contig 17045 bp, 14 predicted proteins | sample 3174681 | NCBI WGS metagenome assembly SXGS01 (sample SAMN11356861, study PRJNA531348) | freshwater metagenome | isolation source: freshwater sample F1-80 | place: China: Fuxian Lake, Yuxi | collected 2017-12-25 | reverse complement strand
GCATTGTCGTTGGACCCGGGGGTCGACCAGATCGTCATGTCGTCATTCAGCAGGATCATGTACGGGAACCACTGGGCGAACGCCCCAGCGATCTCTTTGCCGGGATCGTTCACCACCGGCACGTTTTCGTCAGGATATTGGTCGAACCAGTATTCCAGGTCTTCTACGTCGGTCTCGTTCTGCTGGCCGTCTTCAAACAGAATCGTTACCCAGTAAACATCGCCATTTTCCACCCATTCCCGAACTTCAGGGTAGTAATCTTCCCAGCCCACCGGGTCAGCGCCGCCGGAAAGCCAGGAAGCAAGGTTATTGCAGGGGCCGCACCAGATGGCGGACACATCGATCATGACGGGCTTGCCGTGGCCAGCAAAGTCGTAGAGATCAACGGTCTCGCCATATTGATCGACAAATTCGACCCGTGGGAAGATCTCGCCCTCGGCATTGGCGGCATCCGCCAGCGTGGTGGTCTCCATGTCGTCCTTGTCGGCATTGTACGGCCAACCGCCGGCATACAGGCCGCTCTCAGCGTCGAGAGGATCCTTGTCGTTTTCGACTTCGAGGCCGTCGGGGTACCCATCGCCATCCGAGTCGGCATTGTCAGGATCGGTGCCCAGATCCTCCTCTTCCATGTTGTTCAGGCCGTCGCCGTCATCGTCCAGCGTCGCCTCTTCCTTGTCCGAAATGCCGTCGCCATCGGAATCCTTGGCGCAACCTGCAAAGAGGGGGAGCGATGCTGCTAACAACCACCATGCTGATCGCATGAATACCTCGGGGAAAGATAGGGACGCGCATGAACAAACCCCGCGCAACGCGCGAAGTCAAGCAATTTTTTTGAATGGGATGTAACCTCCTTCTGTAAGCCGTCGGTCGGTCCGAAAGCCTCACCACGGGAGGACGCCTTCCTCTGGCGAAGGCGCGCCCGCACCGATAGGAAGGCCGCTGGAGACCGGATGAACCTCGCCAAGCTGCTGGACGAAGAGATTTTGGTGAGGGTGGAAAAAGCCTCCCGCTATCTCGGCAATGAGGTGAACGCAGTTCAAAAGGACCCCAACCAAGTCCAAGTGCGTTTGGCGCTGGCGTTTCCCGATCTCTACGACATTGGGCTGGGGAATCTCGGCCTCCATATTCTCTATGCGTGCGTCAACCAGCGCGAAGACGTGTGGTGCGAGCGGACCTACGCCCCCGGATTGGACATGGAGCGCGAGCTCCGGGAGCGCAACCTCCCGCTGTTCGCTCTCGAGAGCAAGGATTCGTTGGCGATTTTCGACGGAATCGGATTTACACTGCAATCTGAGCTCACGTTCACCAACATCCTGAACATGCTCGATCTGTCCGGAATTCCCATTCGTACTGCGGATCGCGCCGAAACGCATCCGCTCACGTTCGCCGGCGGTCCGGCCGTCTTTAATCCCGAGCCGCTCGCCCCTTTTATGGACTTTTTTGTCATCGGCGACGGTGAGGACGCGATCCTGGAGATCTGCGACGTTCTCAGCAAGCTGAAGGGGAAAACCCGTAAAGCCAAGCTGTTTGCTCTGTCATTGATCGAAGGGGTGTACGTTCCGGCGCTCTATCCGTTCGAAACCTTGGCCGACGGCCGCATTGTGCCGGTGGAAGGAGCCCCCAAAATCCGGAAGCGGATCACCAAAGATCTCAACGGCGCTACCTTTCCGGTCAACTACATCGTGCCGTTCACCAAACAGGTCCACGACCGGCTAAGTTTGGAAGTTCTTCGAGGTTGCACCCAGGGATGCCGATTTTGCCAGGCGGGGATGACCACCCGTCCGGTGCGCGAGCGGAGCCTTGAAAACTTGGATCAACTCCTCGATCGCACCCTAAAAAGCACGGGATACGAGGAAGTCAGCCTCGTTTCCTTGTCCACCTGCGACTACAGCCGGGTGAGGGCGCTGGTCGAACAGACGGTTCAACGTGCACGTCCAGAGAATGTGGCTGTCAGCCTTCCGAGTCTTCGCCTCGATAGCTTCTCAGTCGAGCTCTCCGAAATGGTAGCTGAAACCCGGAAAACGGGTATCACGTTTGCTCCGGAAGCCGCCTCGCCGCGCCTTCGCCAAGTGATCAACAAGTGGATCCCCGACGAAGAACTCCTGAACATGTCCGCGGAAGTGTACGCCAAAGGCTGGGATTTGGTGAAGTTGTACTTCATGATCGGTCTGCCGACCGAGCGCGATGACGACATCGAGGCGATCGCGGATCTCTGCCGACGAACCTGGGATCAGGGCCGTAAACTCAACCCTCGAGCGAGGGTCAATCTCGGCGTTTCAACCTTCGTTCCCAAGCCGTTCACCCCCTTTCAGTGGGCAGCCCAGATCGACCACCACGAAACCGAGCGACGCCAACACGTCCTTCAAAACGCGATCGGCCGAAATGGTGCCATCAAATTTGGAAAGCATGAGCCAGAGGAGACCTTTCTGGAGGGTTTGGTCTCGCGCGCGGATCGAAGGGCTGCCGACGTCATCGAGCTTGCGTGGCGGAAAGGTGCGCGATTCGACGCTTGGCGCGAGCACCTTCGCTTCGACCTCTGGATGGAAGCAGTAAAGGAACTTGACTATTCGATCGAGGACGCCCTCCGGGAACGCAGCGTCGACGAACGCCTCCCATGGGACCACATCGACATCCTCATCCCAAAACAGTGGTTCATCGAGGATTGGCAGCGCGCCAATGAGCTCAAACACGCCCAGGATTGCCGGCACAAACGTTGCCACAAATGCGGGGTGATCGATGCCGAACGCGAGCTTTGCGCGTCCATGCTGCGCAGCAACATCGAAGGGCGAAAGGACGAACAAGCCTGGCTCACCCACAAAGACGAAAAAATGGTCGCTTTACGCGAGCTCAAGCCCGAGCGCCCCTCCGTTCAGCGCCTGTGGTTGCGCATCGCGCGGACTGGAAGCGCCCGATTTCTGTCCCATTTGGAGTCGATGAACGCCTGGGTGCGAGCGATTCGTCGAGCGCGCTTGGCGATCGGTTACAGCCAGGGGTTCCACCCTCATCCGAAACTAGCGTTCAACTGCGCGCTTCCGCTCGGAGAGGAAACCGTCGGCGATTACATGGACATCACCTTGGTAGAAAGGGTGGAGCCCTCCGTCGCAGCGGACCGATTGCGTTCGGTGTTGCCGGCGGGTTTTGACGTGCTGGGCGTGCGCGAAGTCCCAATGTCAGCGCCATCGTTGATGTCCGTCGCCAAAGGTGCAAGCTACACCCTGATTCTTCCAGAGGCAGACCGTCAAGAGTTGGCTGCTCGCGTTCAAAGTCTCGTTGAGTCCCCTGAGATCATCATCCAGCGGCTCGGTAAGATCAACAGCAAGCGCGCCACCGGGCGAAAAATCCTCAAGGACCTCAACATTCGTCCCATGATTCGGGAGATGAAACTCCGCGACGGGGACATTCCCGCAGTGGACGTCACCTTTGTCGATGTGGACGGAAAACCTGGCAAGCCCAAAGATTTGTACGCTTTGCTCGCCGGGGATGGTCCGATGCGCGTTCTGAAACGGGACACGCTGTTGGTCGATGAGGCGGCATGGGGTTCACTGCCGGTTGCGGCTTCCGAACCCGATGAGGCAGCTGCGGAATTGGACGTTTGAACTGCGGAGACAGCATGTTTGTGCTCAATGAGGATCAGCAGGCGCTCACCGCCGCGGTCCGGGAATTCTGCCAGTCCGTTCTGGGTTCCACCGCGCGCGAAGACGATGAGCGCGAGCAATTTCGCAAGGAGTACATCCAAGCGATGGGCGAGCAGGGCTTTTGCGGCATTCCCACGGCAGAAACCTTCGGCGGACTGGGGAGGGGCTACTTCGACTACGTCTTGGTCCTGGAAGAGATCGCAAAAGTATCCGCTTCGTATGCCGTATCCGTTGCCGTCACCGGCCTACCTCAAGTCATCTTGAGCCAATTCGGCAATGAAGCTCAAAAGCAGCATTGGATGCCAGGGTTGGCGTCTGGAGCACTGCTCGGCGCATTTGCCTTGTCCGAACCCGATAGCGGCTCCGACGCCGCCTCTCTGCGCACCACCGCGGTTCGATCCGGGGATCATTACGTTCTCAACGGCAACAAATATTGGTGCACGCATGGCGGTTATGCGGACTTGTACGTGGTGATGGCGCGCACCGGCGGGCCGGGGCCGCGCGGCGTTTCCGCATTTCTGGTTCCAGGGGACAGCGTCGGCTTATCCGCAGGGAAGAAAGAGGAGAAAATGGGTCTACGCGCCTCACCGACCACCGAATTGGTGCTGGAGAACGTGCGCATCCCTGCCGAAAACCTGCTCGGCAACGAAGGAACCGGGTTCAATGTGGCCATGGCCGCCCTCGATTCCGGCCGCATCACCATCGGAGCGGTCGCCGTGGGGTTGGCGCAAGCGTCCCTCGATGTCGCCGCAAAATACGCCACGCTCAGAAAGCAGTTTTCCACTGCGATCATCGATTTTCAGGGCGTGGGATTCTTGCTCGCCGACATGGCTTGCCGCGTCGACAGCGCCCGCCTGATGGTGCACCGTGCCGCTTGGCTCCGCGATCACGGACATTCCTATTCAAAAGAAGCGGCGATGGCGAAATTGGTGGCGACCGACGCGGCGATGGCGGTGACCACCGACGCCGTTCAAGTTCTGGGCGGATACGGATATACGCGCGACTATCCCGTCGAACGCTACATGCGCGACGCCAAGGTCATGCAGATCGTGGAAGGCACCAACCAAGTCCAGCGTTTGGTCATTTCCAGGCAGCTCAAGAGCGCTTATGCGTAGGGCGACCTTCTCCGATTGTTCGGAACCCGCGACACGCTGCGAAGTCAGATCTGTCGTTTCTTCGACGAACCGCATATACTGCGTGGACATTGAGCGAGCGCAATGAAGACCTGCCCGGCCTGTGGTGCCAGTTACTCAGCTCGAATCGACTTCTGTTTTATCGACGGGGAAGTCCTCTCTTCTGGCGACGTTGCTGGGCATACGTCGCTTGCACCCGAGGTTCGAGCAGCGACTCCCACGCCTCGTCGCCGCTCACTCATCGAACGCCAGGAAACTCCCGAGCCGGATCCCGATCCCGCCTGGATGGAGCCCGCCACAGAGGCTCTGACGGAATTGCAGGTCGACCCCGTCGATGCGCCGAGCCCGCTGGCGTTTCAGCCTCCCCCCTCGCAGGAGCCCCCTCCGGTGCATGAGCCCGTGGTGTTTGGCTCGCCACCGCCCCTGCCGCCGAGGCATGCGACACCGGACCATTCTCGCCCAGCGCCGCCGAATTCCGATCCGGACATTGCACCGCTGCCTACCCTGTTCTCCACACCCGCACCTGCGACGCCTCGAAACGAACCCGACGATGCCCCCCCCGAAACCTCGGACAAAGCGCCCGTCATGTGGGTCGCCCTGATCGTGATCGGTTTGGTCGCCGCTGCGGCGATCGCGGCGATGGCGTTCGCGTTCAGTTTTGGTCCTCTGCAAACCCCGCTTCCCGCCGATTCTCCGATTGCCATGGCTCCCGCAGCAGCGCAGGTCGAGCCCGAGTTAGCGCCGCAGCCGATCTCGGATACCGCTCCCGTCGAACCCGCTCCACAGGAGGATCCAGCAGACACGGCAACGGTTGCTGCCCCCCCAGTGGTCGCGGCGCCGGTTACAGTCGAGCCCCCCGGGGTTGCGGTACCAAAGACCGACCCGCCGAAAACGGACCCTCCAAAGGTTGAGCCGAAAACGCCGCCTCCAGAGGTCATAAGCGGAAAAGTTGCTCTGGAAACCGTGCCTCCAGGCGCGACGGTCCTGATCGATGGGAAGAAAAGAGGGCAAACGCCGCTGACGCTGGACGTCCCCTACGGAGCCTATCGACTAGAGTTTGAGCTTAGCGGACATGCCCCCGAACGCCGTTCGTTGGACGTCCGAAGCGCATCCGCGAAAATCACCGTCGATCTTAAGAAAAAGGCCGCCAATCAGTCGGTTTCCGTCCGGGGCCTTTGGACCGACGGCGCAACGTTGTTGGTGGACGGGCGAGAGATCGGCCCGTTGCCGCTGACTACCGACCTGTCTCCAGGGAGCCACCGGTTTGCCGTGCGCCGTCCCGATGGGACGTCCTATGAGGTGACCCGCGAAGTGGTCGCACAAGACGGGCCTCAGACGGTGGATTTGTCGCAAAACTAAAGCCTGTCGAAGCCAAAGCACCGCGGTCGCTTGGGTGCGGAACGCGGTTCGCGGTGCCAACGCCGCCAACACCAGTTAGTGGAAGTAGCTATTCCGGGGGAACGCTTGTCCGAATCACAGAAACCGACGATCGACGTCACGCCCCCGGACGCAGGTGCGGGATTCCGCGCCGAAATGGCTTTTAGCAACTTTGTTATCGGCTATTGGAAGCACGCGGTTTTACTGGCCGTGCTCGGTTTGCTCGGAGTGTTCGTTTACGGGCAATACTCTTCGTGGCATTTGAACCATCAGCATTCTGCCTCCGCACAACTCGCCGCCGAGCAGAGCAAGATTTTGGAAGTGGCGGTAGCGGCGCTTCCGGACGAAGAGACCCGAGCCCAAGTCGAGCGATACGGCTTCCGACCCGAAATCTTGGGCAGCATCGGCGCCCAGCTCGCGCCCTTAGACGACGCCACCAAGGCAAAATTCACTGCGTCCGCCGAAGCGATGGCTGCCATCGGCGCGGCAAGCACCGACGCCGCCAGCGCGGAAGCTTGGACATCCGCCGCGGAGCTTTACAAAATCACCGGGGACAACGAAAAGCGATTGGCCGCCCTCGTTCAGGCGAGCTCCAAGACGTCGGGCGTGCTGCGCTTCACGCTCGAAATGTCGATCGCTCATTTGGAGTTGGATACCGGCAAAGCGGACGAAGCCGTCGTTCGACTGAAGTCCCTGGTGGCGGACGCCAATCCATACTTTGCGCAGGAGGCGGCGCTCGACCTCGGTGCAGTGTACGAATCCCAGAGCAAAAATCCGGAAGCTCTGGCCGTATATGCTGACTTTCTTCAGAAGTGGCCTGAAGCCCCGGGCGCCAAGAAGGCACAGGAACGGCAAACGGCGTTGGGTGGTTCTCCGGCTCCGGCAAAAACAGAGGAAGCGCCCAAAGAAGGAGATGCCCCAAAACCCGAGGGCGAAGCCCCCGCCGGAGAAGGGAAGTGAACCTTCTCCTCGGCGGCATCTTTTGCGTGGCCCTCGCGACGGAAACCTCCAGCGAACGTAAGTTTCAGATCGGAGGTCCAACGCGCCCGAAGCCGGTGGCTGCCGACCCGGCGCCGGTTGCAGCAGCGCCACCAAAGAAAGTGCTCTTCGAAGGTCCCTTCGATGTGCCGCCCTCCCAACATTGGTCCGTACGCCTGCCCGGAGGCCGGCTCAATGCCGCTTCCCACACGGAGCGCAGCGGCCCGGTGATCGTCGGCGATCGCATCTTTATCGGCAGCGCCGCGGGACGAGCGTTGTATGCACTTTCCCGTCGGGACGGCTCGGTCAAGCGGGAATATCCCGCACTCGGCCCGGTTCAAGCCAATGTCACCGTGGTAGAGGACCGGCTGTATTTTGGAGACACCGGCGGCCGTTTGTGGTGTTACCAACTCGATGGTACAGCCCTTTGGCATTTTGATACCGGCGCGCCCATTCTGGTGGAGCCCACGGTGGTCGGCAACCGCGTCTACGTCACCAACGTCCGCGATCTCGCGGTCGCCGTCGATACCGCCAACGGTGAATTGGTATGGCAATACCAACGCAAACCCGACCTGACCCGGGAGGCCGAGCTCGCCTTGTTCGGAAAACCTCCTGCCGTGGTCGACGGAGATCGCGTCATCCTGGGGTTTTCGGACGGTGCCGTGGTCGTGCTCGACCGAGAACGTGGGGAAGAACTCTGGTCTCGAAGGGTAGGGGAGGGACGCTACCCGGACCTGGTGGCGGCGCCGTTTGTGCACGAAAACACGCTGTATTCTGCCGGCTACTATGCACCGTTTATGGCGCTCGATCCCGCCGACGGCAGCGTTCGGTGGCGCGCCGAAGTCGGCGCGGCTTGGGCGCCGTTGGCAGTCGATCGCAACGGTGGTACCTGGATTTTCCATCCAGGCGTCGATGGCAAACTTCGTGCCTACGACGCAGCCACCGGAACCGAGCTTTGGACATGGTACAGCGGCACCTCAGGCGCATTGACCACGCCGATCTTGACCGACGCGGGCCTATTGGTCGGCTCCTCGGAAGGCACCGTGAGCTTGGTCAACCCGGACACTGGGCGCAAAGTCTGGGATTTCAGCGAAGGCCGGCTGCTCGCCGGGATCTCTTCGATGCCCGCAGTCGAAGGCCGACAACTCACATTTGTGAGCAACGCTGGCATTCTGTACAGCCTATGGGCGCGCGAAGAAACGCCGGTCGATGTCGACGCGGGCACCTTAGATTGGCGGCGTCGCAGCGGACCTTAGACGGCGGTAGGCCCATCCGGAGCGCCCTGTTTCCGACATCACCTAAACGTCCGATAATGAATATTATGTCAAGTAACGGATCCACTAACTACGTTCGCCTCCGGCTCACTGCGCGGCTTACGCTTTCGACCGGCACCGCCGGTTCCCGAAATCTTCAGCCTTGCGCCTGCCCTTGAACCAGGTCGCGGGACGTTCGCCTCCGGCTCACTGCGCGGCTTACGCTTTCGACCAGCACCGCCGGTTCCCGAAATCTTCAGCCTTGCGCCTGCCCTTGAACCAGGTCGCGGGACGTTCGCCTCCGGCTCAACCCGGGTGACGGTGATCGCCAGGTCCCGCCACCGAGCACGCGTTACACCAGGCTGAAGTCATTTCGACGGCGAGCCATGTCCCACGATCCTTTTGTCGCCGATCGCGCCATCGCCGATCGCATCCGAGCCGGCGATGAAGCGGCATTCGTAGCGCTGTCCCGGCAGTGCCGCCCATGCATGTTCGCGGTGGCGCGTACCTATGTGGCCAGCGCGGCCACTGCCGACGAGGTCGTACAAGACGCTTGGGAGGCCGTTCTTAGAGGGTTGCCGAACTATGAAGGCCGTTCGAAACTGTCGACCTGGGTGTACGGGATCGTCGCTCACCTGGCCCGCAAACGGCAGTCCCGAGACCAGCGGGAGCAACCGTTCGCAGAACCCGCTGTCGAAGAAGGTCGATTCAACGCCAAGGGACACTGGGTTCAAACTCCTTCCGCCTTCCCTGCCCCCGATCGGCTGGTTTCTGATCGGCAACTCACCGAGCATTTGTTCGCTGCGATCCGAGAGTTACCCGCAAACCTGCAGGCCGTGGTCTGGCTGCGTGACATCGAACAGCTCTCCGCAGAAACGGTCTGCCAAACCCTTGAACTTTCCGACGCGCATCAACGGGTTCTGCTTCACCGCGCCCGATCTCGATTGCGCGCAGCTCTCGAAACTCACCTGGAACCACGCCGATGATCACCTGCCAACAGCTCACTGAATTGGTCACCGACTACCTGGAGCATCGCTTGTCCTGGCCAGATCACGCGCGGTTTCAGTTCCACCTGGGGATTTGTCGCTCTTGCCGCGCCTACCTCGCCCAAATGCAGACCACGGTCGATGCTCTCGGACGACTGCCCGAACAGCCCACGCCGGAGGATGTAGAGTCCGAAATGCTCCGGCGCTTTCGGACGTGGCACGAAGGCCGAAAGAACTGATCAACGCCGTTGAAGGCGCATCAACAACACCAGGATGTTCCAGAACAGCGCCAGAATTCCAAGCGTGATCGTGTAAGCGCCCTCGACGTACATGTCGCTTTGAAGCCGATGAAGCACGTCGTTCACCTTGTACAGCAGGCCGCCCACCGACATCGCCACAAACGCCAGCGACATCAAAATGCCGATGGTCCCGCTAATCGGGAACACGAAGCTCAACACCATCAACACCAGCATCGGGATCGCCAACGCCGCGAGTCCAGCGCGCACCATCGAAAAATCCCGGGGGCTCGTCCAAAGATAGGCGGTCATCCCCGCGGCAGCCAAGCCGGTCAGTCCCATCGCCTGCGCCACCAACAACAACGGGTTTCCGGACTGCGCTCCTAGGACAAAGGCGGTTAGAAGCAGGTATCCCAAGGCAACACCTTCGGCCGCCGTACCCAGCAGAAAGCCACCCCAACGGGCGGGGGCGGACGCTGAAAAGACGAACCGGGGGGCTACCCAGTTTGCTACGCCCATTCCCCCCATGATGATCACAAAGGAGGCAAGCCGGTTCTGCAGCGCCGGGACCAGGGCAATCACACCGGACGAAAACACACCGGTAACGCCGGCGATAAACAATCCCAATACGGTGATCGCGGCGACCCGCTGCAAATAGCGAACACGAAGGTTTCCATCGGCGTAAGTGAGCGGAACCGCGGGCGAAGTGAACGGCATGTCTGGGCCTCCCATCCACACCAGCCTAACCACCGACGGGCGAACGACCAGGGAGATCAGCGAGAGGGTGCCTTCCACCCCGTTCCTCGAACCATGGCGTCCACCATCCACGGAACCAGTCGATAGAACTGATAGAACGCCCACAACATAAATGGCGCAAAAACCTCTTTTCGTCTGCCTTCGATCGCATTGCACACCCGCGCGGCGCAATCCTCCACACTAAGATCGGGGATCCACTTGCTGATTCCCGGGATCCGCAGTTCGCTGCCGGGGTTGTTGTCGAAATACGTCGACTTCACCTTCCCAGCCACAAAATGCAGAACATGAACGCCGCGTCCCGCGACTTCCGCCCGCAGTGCGCCGGCAAAACCGCGCAGGGCGTGGCGAGCACCGGTGTACCCTGCAGCCCCCGGAATCGGCAGGATGCTCGCCGGCGAATTCAGATACACATGCATCCCCGAACCTCGCGCCAGCATGCCGGGAAGCAGCACTCGGGTGGCGAAAAACGACGAAAAATACGGCGCCCCCATCATCGAAACCGCTTCCTCAGGGTCGGTTTCCTCAACCGCCAACCACCGACCGGCCCCCGCGCAGTGGATGACGATGTCTGGTGTCTCCCCTACCCTTTCCGCAAATCCTGCGCAGGCTTCGATCGTCGAGAGATCTGCCGCCAAGACCCGGGTGCCAGGAAGGTCCGCCGCCACCCGATCCAGCTCAGCTTGACGTCGCGCCACCAACGTCAACAATGCTCCTCGGCGGGCAGCCTCCCGTGCGATGGCCTCACCGATTCCGCTCGATGCACCTGTGATCAACACGCGTTGGCCCTTCACACCGCACCCCCGGATTTCCGCAGGACAATGCCGCAACGGAAACCGGCCGTCAACGTCAAAGTGTGCGGACCGCCTTCCCCCGCGACGCACATCGGCGCATAGTCGGACGTCAACGTCTGGAGACGCCATGGACGACGCTTCGAAACTAAACGAGGTTCTAGCTCAACATGCGCCGGCTGCCGCACGTTGTTTGTCGGCGGTGGGCCGTCGTGCCGTGTTTCCCAAGGGCATTCCGTACCAAACCGCACAAGCTAAAAATACGCAGTTTAATGGCACGATCGGACAGTTTACCGTCAAGGACGGCGCTCCTCTGCCGGTTCCCGCGATGTCCGAGGCAACGACAAGTCTGGACCCCAAAATCGTCCATCTTTACGCCCCACAGGAAGGCCACGCCGCCCTCCGCCAAGCCTGGGCAGTCCGCCAGCGAAAACTCTCCCTCGGCAGCAACTTTCCTGTCGCCGTTCCGATGACCGTACACGGCCATACCCAAGGGATCAGTTTGGTCGCGGACATGTTCGCCGACGAAGAAACGGATGTGATCATTCCCGATCCATGTTGGGAAAACTACAGCTTGATGTTCAATTTGAAGCCCGGCGCGCGAATTGTGACCTACCCATTCTTCCGCCAAGGCCGGTTCAATGTGGAGGGTCTAAGCGACGTCTTGGCGGCCACCAGCCGCAAAGCGGTCATCCTTGTCAACTTTCCAGCCAATCCCGCCGGATATACGCCGACACCTGCCGAGGTCGAGCAACTCGTACAGGCATTGCTGAACCATCGAGGCCCGGCGGTCGTGCTCTTTGACGACGCCTACCAGGGAATGGTTTTCGAAAGCGGCTTAATGGCGCGCTCGCCCTTCTGGGATCTCGTCGAGCGGGCCGACCCCGATCGGCTCTTTGTCATGAAAACCGATGGCGCAACGAAGGAATTGTTCTTTTTCGGCGGCCGCGTGGGTTTCCTTACCCATGGCGCGACCGGTCCAGCCGAAGACGCGATCCTCTCGAAACTGAAGTGCATCGCCCGTTCCACCGTGGGGGTCGGCTCAGGCCCATCGCAGGCATTGGTCCTCAAGGCGTTACAGGATCCAGGTCTTGACGCGTCAATAGCAGAGCGCCTTGGTATCCTTGGCCGACGGTACCGTGCACTAAAGTCGGCTTTGGGAAATATGAACTCTTCTGTCCTCTCCCCTTTTCCGTTCAATTCAGGCGTGTTTGCGCTCGTCGGTGTTCGACCCGATGTGGACGCGGAGGAGCTGCGTCAGAGGCTGATCACCGAAGCATCGGTCGGTACGATCAGCATTCCCAGCGTCAATGCGCTTCGCGTCGCGTATTGTTCCGTTGAAGAGGATGCGATACCGGAATTGGTCGCTCGGATGGCGAAGGTCGCGGGCTGATCCTTTGAGAAGGAGGTACGATGTCCCTTAGAACGGCATTCATGGCCGGTTTGCTTCTGGTTTCAGCCCCGGCAGTGGCGCAGCAGCCCGGCGCCCCCACGTCGTCCACGGCGCCTGTCGCCGGCCAAGATCAGGCGATCGCCTACAACGATCGGCTGGTCGGGCTCCAAGATCGCGTGGCCACCAAATTGTTGGCGATGTTCGCCACCTGGGAAAAAGGCTCGGCGGCCGCGGCCGGCTCCCTGGGCGACCTCCAACGTGAAACGGCCAGCGTCTTGAGCGACGCAAAGGCCGTACCAGCGTTTAATGGGGATACTTCGCTGCGAGACAGTTTTATTCCACTGGCGCAGTATTATTCGGACGCGGCGAACAATGAGTTTCCACAATTCGTGGCGTTGCTCGCCCGCGCAGAGCAGGGCCAAGACGTGATGGCCGAGTGGGATGTCCTTCAGAAGTCGCTGGAATCCAAAGAAGCGGTTGCAGATGCTCGATTTGCCCAGGCCCAAGAGGCTTTTGCCGCTCGCTGGCAATTCGCGCTCACGCCCAATGAGCTGCAACAGCAGTTTGAAACCCCGTAAAGCAGATCGGCGGGTGGGTTGAGAAACTCCTGGTCTCGCCCTAACCCAACGCCATCATCCGTTCTAACGGGATCAATGCGGCCGCCCGCGTCGATTCTGGCATTTCGATGCGCGGCTGAAGATCCCGCAAGCAAAGATACAGCTTCTCCAACGTATTCTTGCGCATGAAGGGGCATTCATTGCAATTGCAGGACTCATCCCGACCTGGCAGCGGGATAAACTCCGCTTCCGGCCGCGATTTCTGCATCTGATGAATGATCCCGGGCTCCGTCGCGACAATAAACTTGCGGTATTCGGTTCGTTTGGTGGAATAGTCCAACAGGCTGGAGGTGCTGCCGATGTGGTGTGCCTTCGCCAAAACGGGGGGTTCACACTCGGGGTGCGCGATCACCTGCGCATCCGGGTGCCGCAGCATCAGCTCGGCCAGCTTCCGCTCTGAAAACGTCTCGTGCACAATGCAGGCCGCAGGCCAGAGATCCATCGGACGGCCGGTCTGTTTGACCAACCATGCGCCCAAATTGCGGTCCGGCGCAAACAACACCGGCCGGTCTTTGGGCAGGCTTTCCACGACGCGTTTCGCATTGCTGGACGTGCAAATGATGTCGGACAGCGCCTTGGTATCGGCGGTGCAATTGATGTAACTCACCACCAGATGATCAGGGTGGGCTTCCCGCCAGGCTTTTAGTTTTGGGGCGGGACAACCGTCAGCCAACGAACAACCCGCAGTGAGGTCCGGCAACACCACGATCTTGCCAGGGTTGAATATCTTCGCCGTTTCTGCCATGAAGTGGACGCCACAAAATGCGATGACTTCGGCATCGGTGTCGCGCGCCGCTTTGGCCAGCTGCAGTGAATCACCGATGTAATCCGCGAGATCTTGAATGGCGGGGTCTTGGTAATAGTGCGCGAGAATCACCGCTTTGCGCTCGCGGCGCAGGCGATCGATCTCGGAATAAAGGTCGATTCCGTTCGTGGACACGTCGCCTCCTAGCACAGAACGTACCCCAAGCCTCGCAGCCGGCAAGGGATCCGGGATATGCAGCCTGCGGAGACGCTCTTGGAAGACCGCACGTTCACATGGGGAAATCACCCCGATCTCCCTTGCTTGTTGCATCCCGGCCGCTCGCGGGCATGGTGGCACACGCCCAACGGCTGGGTGTGGCACGACGGAGAAAACGTCTGGATTGAATCGGACCTTCGCGTGTCTTTTCACCCTCTCCGTGGCCAGGTGGACGTCGAGACCTCGGAATCGGGATCCTTGCGCATTCGAAGCAGTCGAGGTGACGTACTGCACCAAGAGGACGGTCGAATCACGCGAAGTTCACATCGGCGGCGCGAGGAAGGCCGTGACCTGGCTTTCGTTCGCGAACGTCAGAGCGGATGGGTTCTCGAACAGGCGGGGAAAACCCAGGCTCTCCCCGAAGGACCCACCACCGCCGACCGCTGTTGGCCGTGGCGCAGCGGGCTCGGATTCTTCTGGGCGACCGACGAATGGGTGTACCGCCAGCCGTTGGGGGGCCAAGCGCGGGCGATCTATCGGCACATTCCAGGAGCCCAGTGGATCGCCGGCCCCGAAGGTGCAGCGCTGTTGGCGATCCGCGCGGAAATCGTCGCCGGGGCGCCGCCCGGTGGAGTCATGCGCGATCTCCCTGGAAAACTCCGCACCGACGGGTGGGGACTCCGGTGGGCGTCCGACGGCCGCAGTTTCTCGGGAACAGACGCGGCAGGTCAGGCGTTCACGTGCGATTTTTCCGCGTTGCAGCCGCTCGAACACTTCCCGTGTGCAGTAGCCGGACATTCCTTTGCCCCAGACACGGGCATGCTCTCCGATGGCAGGCTTCCCAAGCGCGGTCTGCTCGAAGCCTCTTGGGCATACCATGGGCTTCGACTCGCCGGTCCGGCGGGGCTCGTGTGGGATCTCACCTGTGGAGAGCCTCTCTTTTCCACACCGGTGGTGCAGCTCGGCGCAACGGTCGGCACCGATCGCGGCTGGGCAACGGCCGATTGGGAGTCTGGCGAAGGTTACTGGTTTGATCCGGACACGGGCACCATCCTCGCACGGTTCAAAATCCCTCTCGGGCCAGGCGATTGGGTCGAGGATGGCTCCGCTGAAAACGAGCGGATGATCGCGGTCACCGCCGAAGGAAAACGATGGTCGATCTGGGAAGACCAGGTGCATGCCACCACAAGTCCCTTTCGTCCGACGCCCCTGCCCCGCGCCGGCAACGGTTGGCAACTGCAGGAAACTGGCCTCCGCGTGGCCGGATGGTCCAGCACTTGGGAACTGCCGCTGGATGCGGCGGTACGCGTCCGCGATCGGGTGTTCGCCTGGAACGCCGACGGGCTGCTCATCGCTGTTCCAGTGCGCGCCGTCGAAGAATAGTAAAGCGCTTTACCAACTACAGCGGCTTGGTATAGATCCGGTAAGTCTTATAGATCCGGCCGCCGAGCTTCTCCAGCGCACCGCGCATCCGGAAGTTGGTGTCCAGGATCAACGACGCCTCGGCACCGCGAACCCCGCGGGCCATCGCTGCTTCCCAGGTCTTCGCATAGAGCGGCGCGCCGATCGGCATCGTCTGGAACTTGCGTTTTACGCCAAGAATGAACACCCGAACCGTGTCGATCTGTTTCTTGCCGAACACAAAGTGGTACCACCCAAACGGGAATAGGCTTCCGTTCATCTTTTTAAACACTTGATTGAAGTCCGGCAGGGTCACCGTCAAGGCCGCCGGTTCGCCATCGACTTCTGCAATCCAACACAGCGTCGGATCGATCACCTGCTTAAAATCCGCCGCGAGCGCCATAAACTCTTCGACGCTCAGGTGGACGTGACCCCAGTTGTCCTCCCACGCGTCATTGTAGATGTCCTGAAAAATCTGGACTTCGCGGTCGAAATTCTTCATGTCGACCATGCGAAGTTTGACCTTCGGATTGCGCTCCAAAAACCGATCGGAGATCCGCTGCACGCTCTCGGGGATCGTCCCCGCATCCAGCCAATACGCATACCAGTCATGCTTCTTGACCAATCCAAGCGACTCCGTGGTCGGCGCATAGTAAGGCCGCCCATGGGGATTGGCGATGCAAGCTGGGGTATCGAAGCCCTCCACCAACATTCCGAAGTCGTGGTTGCTGTTGAAGTTGAACGGGCCTTGAACCTCCTTCATTCCTTTGTTTTTGAGCCATTGGCAAGCGGCGTTCATCAGCGCTTCCGCGACGTGGCGATCGTCGATAAATTCGTAGAAACCGAAGAAGCCAACTCCAGGCTCGACTTTTTGGTACTCATGATCGACCGTCGCGGCGATCGTGCCCACGGGTTCGCCGTCTTTGAGGGCCAGAAAGCACTGCACGTCAGCGTACTTAAAGTAAGGGTTTTTTGAGGGGTTTAGGAATTTAAGGCGGTCCATCATCAGGGGCGGCACCCAACCGGGTTCCCCCTCGTTGATCCGCCACCATGGCTTGATGAACGCCTTCGCGTCCTGCGGCAACGTCAGTGGTCGGATTTCGATGCCCATATTCCCCCCAAAGGCCCGGGAGGATATTCCGCTGACGGCGTCTCGACCACGGCCGCCGCGAGGGAAGATGTCAGCGCGCACACTTCAATTGGACGAACGAACCTACGGCTATCTCCTTAACTTTGGTGTTCGCGAATCTGAACTCGCCCGGCAGTTGCGCGAGGAAACCCAGGCCCGCCCCGACGCCAACATGCAGATTTCCCCAGAACAAGGCCAGTTTTTATCCTGGCTAGTGGATGCGTTGGGGGTCGCTCGAGCGCTAGAAATCGGCACTTTTACGGGCTACAGTGCGCTCCACATTGCGCTTGCTTTGCCCGACAATGGGTTTCTTCTCGCATGCGACATCGAGACCACCACCACCGACGTCGGCAAGCGGTATTGGACCGCGGCAGGCGTCGCATCGAAAGTCCAGTTAGCGAT
>SXGS01770596.1_pt1 | contig 17060 bp, 11 predicted proteins | sample 3174681 | NCBI WGS metagenome assembly SXGS01 (sample SAMN11356861, study PRJNA531348) | freshwater metagenome | isolation source: freshwater sample F1-80 | place: China: Fuxian Lake, Yuxi | collected 2017-12-25 | reverse complement strand
TGATGGCGCACGGCGAGCGCTTGTTCGCTCCAACTTTGAAGAGATGCGTTTTCGGGGACGTTTACCGATCCCTATAGACCATTAACTGGCGCTAGATTCCGTTTTCCCCAAGTGGTGAGGACCTTTAGCCTTCTGCGGCATGAGCGCCTATTCGACCCGGTATTACGAGGGACTGAAGGAGGATTCCGCAGTTTCGGCGCGGGAGGTTGTCCCGTTGCTGCTAGGACTGGTCCCGGCCAAGTCGGTGGTTGATGTGGGGTGCGGGTCCGGAACGTGGGCGCAGGCCTATGCCCAGGCGGGTTGCGAGGTTCTTGGCATCGACGGCGATATCGTGCAGGTCGACCAACTCCTAATTCCGGGCGATCGATTCCTCAGGAAAGATTTGTCGCAGCCACTGCGCCTAGATCGGCGCTTCGACCTCGTCAACTGTCTTGAAGTAGCCGAGCACCTCGACGGATCGCGTGCGGACAGTTTTGTGGCGGATCTTTGTGCGCTGGGGGACGCGGTGGCCTTCAGTGCTGCGATCCCGGGGCAAGGGGGGACCCACCATGTGAACGAGCAATTTCAAAGCTATTGGATCGAGCGGTTTCGTTCACAGGGTTTTGTTCCGTTGGACTGTTTACGTCATCAAATTTGGGGCAATGACCGAGTGGCCTGGTGGTATGTTCAGAACTTGTTCCTGTTCGTCCGCGAAAGCCGTTTGGCCGATTACCCGAAGGCTCATGAGGCTGCCCGACCCTGGCCCCAGGATCTGGTCCACCCGAGAGCCTATGTCACCGCGACCGTCCCTTCTCAGATGTCGCCGCGGATGCTCAAGGAGGTGTATTTCGCGCTGCCCTATTTTCCGGGGAAGATTTTCAAACATCTGCGGAAGTAGGTGATGGATGCAGGGCCGGTTCCGGAGGGGCAACCTCGAGGCTCCCGCGGCTCGGGTCCATCCTCTCGATTGGCCCGAGGCAGAGACGTTTTTTGGATTAACCGCTCAGGGTTTCACAGAGAGTCGGCGGTCGATTTCCTTTAGTGTGAATCGCACCGAGATAATGTAGGGCGATTTGCCTGCATCCCAGTGACCGTAGGTGGTGGCCAACACGGTGCCATCGCTCAGCACCTCCACACCCGGGTAGGCGCAATCCCAGGCATGTTGGTTGTCACCGAGACGGATCCGGTACTGACCCTCACGGCCACTGAGAAGGTCCGAGAACTCGCCCACCCAGGCGATCCAATCCCCGGCTGTGGGGGATCCCTTGGCCGTGTCCCGGAAAGAGATCACCAGTCGACCATCGCGCGCATACTTTGCGGTGTGTCGGTCACCGGTGATGCTCAGCGGCAATTCCTTCGGATCGCTCCAAGTCGCACCCTCATCGGTAGAAACAATAAAGTGGGAATTCAGTTTTCGACGATTTTCACGCAACAACAGCACCAAGGTGCGCCCGTCCGGAGAACGGACTGCGCCTGGTTCGCAGAGGTGGATTGCAGAATCGGACCAGAGGACCCGCGGTTGGGACCAGGTCAGACCGCCGTCTTCTGAGCGGACTTGATACAGTCGAAAAGTGGACGGATTGGCGGGCTGGGCCCCCTTGGAGATGTATCGCCCATCGTCGTGGAACCACGCCAGATAGTGGCCCGGTTTGTTTCGCACGGGTTCCAAAGAACCCATCACAACGATGCCTCCCCAATCACCCACGGCCCTCAGAGGCGACCAGGAGGATCCGTCGTCCTCCGAGATGGAGAGGCGAGCCGGCCAGAGTCCGGACCAGACGATCAAGCGACGGCGCCCCGCGGCGTCGATCACCCGGTGGATGGTGGGCGTTTCGAGCGAAGTGGCCCAGTTGTCTGGAACGGGTTGCCTCGAGCTCCAGGTCAGGCCGCCATCGGTGCTCCGTTTGAGCTGAATAGCCCCTTTGCCGTGACCCTTGGGGTACACGCAGAGGACCGTGTGACCATCCTCCAAAAGCACCGTGGTGGGGTGTCCAAGGTATTGTCCTTCTTCTCGGTCCACGAGGGTTTGTCGCGTCGCGTCGGATGCCAGATCCACCAGAGGAATCTCGCCGTGGACGCTGAGGTCTAGGGACAGGCTCCAAAGCAGTGCGGACAGCACGGAGAAGCCATTTCGAACGAGCCTAGGGATCATAGGAGAAATTAAATACCGCCAGTCTTTCGTCGCCAAGGACCGTTCTCAGAGGGCGCTAGGCAGCCTGTCCCTAAGTGCGTTCTACGATGGATTCGTTGAGGCTCAGAGCTGGGATTGGTTTACGCGGAGCCGCGGAGGCGCGGAGATATTTTTGGAATTCAGGTCCACTGACGTAACCGGAAATAGATTTTGGGGCTTCGTCCTCCGCGTTCTCCGCGCCTCCGCGTGAGTCTGGGTCCCTGTCCCCGGCAACTGGTTTAAATATAACGCTTCAGCCTTACGGGCTAATCAGGCGGTAGAATCCGCTTTCTTCGGGGACTTCAATGATCAGGGAGCTGAAGCCGTTGACAGTGCGAATGGGGTCGCCGGCATTGGTCCACGTGGAGAGGTTGGTCGAGCTTTGCAGCCGGTAGGTTTTTGTTCCCAAGGTGAAGCGCACGATGCGCAGGGCGGGTGCCAGGATTACCGTACCGTCCGAAGCCTCGGTGGGACGAAGCGGATTGTAACCGGATCGGAGTTCTTGGCCATCGGGCAATCCGTCGCCATCGGTGTCGGCAGTTTCGGGGGAAGTGCCGATGACCAATTCGTAGCGGTCGTCCAGGCCGTCACCGTCGGTGTCGCGGGGTTGAAGGGCTGCCACGGTGTGGAATCCGCCGGCCGAGAATAGCAGGGCGCCATTGGCTGAATCAGGAATGTGGAGGGATCCGGCAGAATCCCCACCCCAGGTTACCAGTTCGCCCGAGTCACGGAGGGCCACCGTGTGATTGTAGCCGGCCTGGATGGAGACGACCCGCTCGAGTCCTGCGGGGATCCGCAATTGCCCATCACCGTTGCTGCCCCAGGCGACGAGCGTGCCGTCGGCGAGGAGGGCCACCGTATGGGAGTCGCCAGCAGTGACCGCGACGACGTTTTTCAAACCCGCCGGAACCAGGCATTGACCGGCTCGGTTGTTGCCCCAGCAAACCACCGTGCCGCCATCGAGGAGGGCGATGGCATGACTCCAACCGGCGGCGATGGCGCGCACGTTCTGAAGTCCGGACGGGATATTGAGCTGCCCGTTGTAGTTGGTGCCCCAGGCCGTAACCGTGCCGTCGGCCAGCAAGGCAAGGCTGTAGTCGCCGCCGGCAGCGATGGCTGTGACCGGGGCACTAAACACCGGTGCGGTGGCTTGCCCGGACGTGTTGCGTCCCCAACCGGTGACATGTCCGTCGGCGTCGAGGGCCAGCGAATGGTTGCCGCCGGCCGCGACGGCGACGACGGATTGCAACGTATTGGGAACAGACAACTTACCGTCGGTCGAATCACCCCAGGCCACCACGGTGCCGTTGGTTTGCAAGGCCAGCGTGTGCCACGTTCCGGCGCTGATTTGGCGGAGTGTGCCCAATGATTTTGGCACGGAAGTCTGCCCGAGAGTGGCGTCGCCCCAGGCGAGAACGCTGCCTTCGATGCGGCCCTCGATGGCATTCCCATGGTCGGGCCCCTGGAGACGGTAGAAGGCCTGAGTCGGGAGGGTATTAGTGAAGCGGCGGGACCATCCTTTGGTCTCGCGATGGAGTTCCTCTAAATCTCCCCAGACCGCATCGTCTTGGGATCCCTGAAGACGGTAGCCCTCTCCGCCGAGCGCGAAGCTCTTTAGCGCGATCAACGGTTCGAGGCCTAACCATCCATCGGGTCGCTCTGTGGCGATGGCCGGATCAAAACCGTTTTGCAGTTCAGTCCGGTCGCCCAGTCCGTCGCCGTCGGTGTCTGCGAGGCTCGGGTTAGAGCCGAGTCGATTTTCGATACCGTCCTCCAGGCCGTCGTTGTCCGAGTCCGGGTCGGCGGGGTCGGATCCATTGGCCCGCTCTAGGGAATCGACCAACCCGTCGGTGTCTGCGTCAGGCAACCGTTGAAGGGCCACCAAGTGATGGGCTCCGCCGGCCAGTTGCTCTATGCGTTTCAACCCGGTGGGCACTCGCCAGGCCAGGGCATTGGTGTCACCCCAGACCGTCACCGATCCATCGGGTGTCACAGCCGCTCCGATGGAGGCTGTGGTGGCGATGGTCAGCGCCGGCGTGGCCTCGCGTGAGGGGGTTCCGGTGGAGCCAGGGGTGGCTGTCACCGCGCCGTTGCGGTGGAGCAGGAGGCCTTGGTCTTCTCGCGAGGCAAATCCTACGACACCGCTGAGGTTGGTCAGTCCGGGGCGACCCACCGTCCGGAATTGGCCGGAGGCACTGATCCAGCCCGAGGCGGTTGCACCGGCTAGGATGCGCGTGCCCGTGCGTCCATTTAAGTTGGTTTGACCCACTGTGGTGTCACCCCACGCCCAGATCTTGCCATTTCGGTCGAGAGCCACGGTGTGCAGGTCGCCGGCGGCGATGGCTAGGGCGTTGGTGAGCCCGGCTGGAACGGTAGCCTGTCCCCAAGTGTTGTCGCCCCAGCAAATAATCTGACCCTCGGAGGTCAGGGCCACCGAATGAGCCGCGCCGGCGGCGATGGCCACCACGGAGCCTAGGTCGCTGGGAATACGAGCCTGTCCCTGAGAATCTTGTCCCCAGGCGACCACGGTGCCGTTGGTGCGGAGCGCCAGGGAATGGCCAAAACCCGCAGCCACCGCGGTGACGGGACCGATGTTACCGGGCAGCGTCGTTTGGCCGAAGGTGTCGTCACCCCAGGCTACTACGGTGCCCACGATGCGCTCGGGCGAGGGTGATCGCGGGAATCGCAGGACTTCGACCCGCAAATTTCGGCTGGTTTGGATCCGGGTGGTTGCATCGAGAGAGGCTTCCAGACGGTAGATTCCGCCTTCTTCAGGAAGGATGTCGTGCAGGACCAGGTTGACGTTGGTTTGGCCTGCTAGGGCCTTGCCGTCGCGGAACCACTGGAATGATGGAGCCTTGGCGGCTACGGCGGGGGGTGTGGGAGGAGAATTTGTGATGCTACCGCCCGTACCCGTTCCCGGATCTGTGCCGGGGTCTGTGCCGGGGTCTGTGCCGGGGTCTGCATTCGGATCCACCGGCGGAGTCGGCGGAAGAACTACCGGTGGTATTACCACAGTGGCGGTTGCAGTGGCTGGTTTCAGGGCGACCGCACGCAGTACTAGCCTGTCCCCGGCAAGGACTTGGCGATCGCGCTCGAGCAACGCAAAGACCGGATAACTCTCGTCCGAAGACGGATTGGTGCCCGCAGCCAGTTCCGCTCCGTCTGGGGAACCATCGGAGTCGCTGTCCGGGTCCAACGGGTTGAGGCCAGTGCGCAGTTCTTCGGTGTCCGGAACGCCATCGCCATCGGAATCGCTGCTCTGAGTCAGTTCAGCCAAATCGGGGACGCCATCACCGTCGGAATCGGGAGAGAGCGGATTGAGGAACATGCGGAGTTCGATGCCGTCCTCTAATCCGTCCTGGTCGGTGTCCGGCACGACGGAATTGAGGCCCAACGCAACTTCGGTGGAATCATCGACGCCATCCTGGTCGCCATCGATCCGGGCTCGGATTCCAGCCGCGGCATGGAAGCCGGCGGTCAAGGTGAAGAGATTGGTCTGGGGGGTGGATTGGGCCGCTACGGCCGGGGTACCCCAGCCGACTGCATTGTCAGTGGCCGTCAGCGCCAACGAATAGCCCGCACCGGCGCTGATTGCCAGGGCCGGCGGCATCCGGGGCGGCGCCGGGACTTGCTTCAAGGCTGTGTCACCCCAGGCCATAATGACTCCCTCCCGGGATAGGGCGAGGGTGTGGTAGTCGCCCGCGGCAATCCGGGCGATACGAGGAAGGTTGGCGGGAATTGCAGCCTGTCTCCGGTCGTTGGATCCCCAGCAGACCACGGTTCCATCGGATTTCAGGGCCACGGTATGGGCGGCGCCGGCGGCGATGGCCACCACTCCGGAAAGTCCGGGCGGCACCACCGATTGCAGGCTGCTGTTGTCGCCCCAACAGACGACGGTGCCATCGGGGCGCAGGGCCACCGAGTGGAAATGACCCGCGGCCACGGCGATGGCTTCCGTCGATTCCGGCGGGACGGCCGTTTGTCCATAACGAGTGTCGCCCCAGGCCCGGACCATTCCATTGGTCAATATCGCCAGGGTGTGGAAGGCCCCTGCGGAGATATTCTGAACTGGAGGTAGGCTATTGGGGGTGCTGAGCTGGCCGAGGGTGTTGGTTCCCCATCCCCAAAGTTTTCCATTAGCATCGAGGGCATAGCCGTGGACGAAGCCTCGGGCGATGGCGACGGCGTTGGTCAATTTCGGGGGAGTGGGGCCGATTTCGCGTCCCCAAACCACGAGTTCACCGGACGGTCTCGGAAACTCCCTCAAAGGATGGACTCCCAAGACATCAATCCGGGTCCCTTTGGGCTCGTGTTGGAGGGTGCTCTCCAATCGGGCCTCCAGCGTGTAACGACCGGATTCTGGTCGTTCGACGCCGAAAAAAACCAGGTTCACATTGGTTTGGCCGGTCAGGGACTTGCCGTCCCGATACCACTGATAGGTAGTGTAATTGGTGACGATGGTGTTGTTGGTGGTGTAGGTCGGGTCGCCTCCGTCCGGCGGGGGATCGTTCGTGACGATCGTGATGTTGGTCTTGAGCGAGAGGGGTTTGAGTGAAAGCGGGCGCAGTCGCAGTAAATCGCCGCTGAGCAACTGTCGATCCCGGTCGACGGTCTGAAAGAGGGGGATGCTGGTCTTGTCGCGGGGCAGTGTGTTGGCTGTGAATTCCGCGAGGTCGTTGGCTCCATCGCCATCGGTGTCGGCCACGAAGGGGTCGCTGCCGAAGCGCAGTTCGAGGACATCGCTCAGCCCGTCCCCGTCAGAATCCGGTTCGGGGAACGCCTTCGCCCGAAACGAGTGCGTGGGGTTGGCTCCTAAAAGTGCGAGGCTCACGCAGAATCCCCCAATGAGCGCCGGAAGCATTCTTATCGAAAGGTAAGGAAATAGTGGTAGCAAGCGCATGGGAATGGTTCGTAGTGCCGCTTTTTCCCCCTTTCGGTGGTGTAAGGGAGAGTAGCGATGTTCGAGGGATAGGTGTTAGAAGCACGATGAACGCCGAACTCCACCGCACAAAGAAACTTTTGGTGACGATTTTTGGTCGAATGCCGAAGTTGTTGAATGGGGATCTGCCTACTGGGTCACGTTCAGCACTTTGACGCCCTCGGTGGAAGAGGGATCAATGGCGTTCATTGCGTTGATCGCAGTGGTGGCGGTGCTCATGTCCGCATCTTGCATCAGGGCTTTGAGGTCCGGAAGCGCCGCCTTGGCCGCAGGTCCGATCTGGCAGAGTGCGTAGGCGGCCAGGCGGCGGATCACTGTGTCGTCTGATTTGAGTAACGGGATGATGTCCTTAACCGCAGAAGCGGAGTTTGGGCCTCCGGCGGCGAGTTCGCTCAGTGCATTGGCCTGAGCATCGGTGCCACCCTTGAGTTGAGCCACCTGAGCGGGCACATCGACCGCCTTGGCGGCGTCCTCAGATTTTCCACAGCCGGCAGTGAGCAGAAGCAACGACACCGCAGCAATTGCGCCTTGATAGGCTATCCGGGAGATCATGCGCCACAGTGTATCGAGACCGACGAGGGGGTCAATTCCGTCGTGGCCGTGTGCCGGAATCTAGCTCATCACGATGAAGGGAATGGGTGTCCTACCAAGTGAAGGCTTTGGGCGCTGGGGTACCGCGTCCGGCTTCGATGCGGTGACTGCGCTGGGATTCCAGCACGCCAAAGTCTTCGGCAGTCCCATCGGGCCACCGAACCCAGAGGCGGCCTTTCCGAGCCGAGCCCAGACCAAAGTGGACCCGAGGGTCGCCACTGGAGCAGTAGCCCTGGTTGGGTTGGTGACTCCGCCATTGGACTCCGGTCTCGGACTCGAGGCGTAGAATCGCGTGGCGCGGGTTCAAGCCGCGTCGTCCGTGCAATTCAATGCCTATCCAACCCCGGTCGGGCGCGCTGATGTTGCGCAACAAGTGGACTGGGCCATCCCGGTTAAGCACCACCAGATCTTGCGCGCCATCGTTGTCGAGGTCGCCCACGGCCAGTCCGCGGCTGGTGGCTTCCAGCAATGGAGTCGTTCCTCCTTCAGGCAAGACTGAGGCAAAACGACCGCCTCCCAGGCCTCGGCTCAGAGAATTGGCTTCTGCAAAGGGGTCGCCGGACGACAAGTTATTTCCAGTTCCCAGTCGGACCCGTCCATTGGCGACGTAGAGGTCTAATTGGCCGTCATTGTCGAAATCGGTGACACTCAGACCAAAACCCGTGTGAGGAAGGCTTCCAGCCATCGGTCCATCGTGAGTGACGGCGTCGACAAAGAGGCCGGCTTGGTTGCGGAAGAATCCGTTGCCCTCTCCGACCAGGTGGGTCACGAAGAGATCGAGCCATCCCCGCTGTTCCATGTCCACGGCGACGACGCCCATTCCAGCTCGCGGAATGCCCATGGAATTGAGCGCGCACCCCCGCAGCGGGGCATCCTCCTCAAAGCGCCATTGGCCCCGGTTAAGCCAGAGTTGGTTGGGGGTGGCGTCATTGGCCACGAAGAGGTCGATCCGGCCGTCGTGATCGAAATCGCCCGTGGCGACGCCGAGGCCATTGCCGTAGGCGCGATCCAGACCGGCGGCGGTGGTGACGTCTTCAAAGGTGCCGTCCCCCCGGTTGCGGAAGAGGACTGTCGGGGTGGGAGCGTTGTAATTGCGAGGTGAGCAGTAGTCCCGTCGGCCGCCGTCGGAGAAGCACTCCATTTCGATATTCGGGGACCAGCGCACGTAGTTGACCACCATCAGGTCGAGGTCGCCGTCTTGATCGATGTCCACGAACGCTGCACTGGTACTGAAGCGGTTGACGGCCACTCCGGCTTGAGCCGTGACGTCTTCGAAGGTTCCGTTGCCGCGATTCCGGTAAAGCCGGTTGGAGCCCACTTGAGTGACATAGAGGTCCTCTCGGCCGTCGCCATCGTAATCGCCGACCGTGCAACCTATCCCGTAGCCGGAGGGACAGGCTAGGCCGGCGGCAGCGGTCACATCCTCAAAACGCCACTGGCCAAGGTTGCGGTAAAGCCGGTGAGCCGGGGCGGCGGGTCGATCTGGATCCAGCGATCCCCCATCGACGCAGAACACATCCAGAAGACCATCGCCATCGTAGTCGAGGAGTCCGACGCCCCCGCTTTCCATCTCTGGGAGCCAGAACCGGCCGGAGGCTCCAGAATGGTGAATGAACGAAAGACCGCTGCCGCTGACGACGTTGGTGAACCAAGGGTGGGCCGGGGCTAGGTTGGTGGAAGCGGGTTCGTTGGTCTTTGTCACCGCCCGCTCCGCTGGTTCACGAGAGCAACCGAACAACAGAGCGATCACAGCAGGCATGGCCCTCCATCGCAGCCGACCGAGAAACGGGGAGGTATTCATGGCGTACGTTCTCCGCTTTGGGCGGCCAGCCATCGCAGCACATCCATCGAGCGCTGCGATCCCTTGGAGTCTCCGGTCGCGGCTTGGATTTCAGCCAGGAGACGCAAAGCGGGAACCAGTGCGGGTTGGATCTCCAGAGCCTTATTCAACAAGGTCACTGCGGGCGCTCCTTCATGCAAATTGCGCCACCGGATGGTGGCCGCCTCGAGCAGGATCTCGGCATTAGCAGGGTCGCAGCGTGAAGCCTCTTCGAGAGCCAAAAGCGCTTCGGAATCTTGTTCGGCGGCGAGGTGGGCGTTGGCCAGCGCCAGATGGGATTGGGCGAGACGCGGAGCCAGATGGATCGCCTCGCGAGCTTCTGAAAGGGCCGCCTCTTGGTTACCGAGTTGCGCGTGGGCATGGGAGCGAGTGATGCGCAGCGCCGCCGCCTTGGGGTCAGCAGCCGAAAGTGGGTCCAGCAAGGCGAGGGTTTTCTGAGGTTGGCCGGATCGGTTGAGAGCCACGCCCAGTTGATTGAGCAGTCCCGGGTGATTGGGATGGAAGGGACGGATGCGCTCCAGCAACGCCGCGGCGCCCTCCGGTCGTCCCAGAGCGGACATAGCCTCGGCTTGCTGGAAGACTCCCGGCAGCAAACGGACTTGTTCAGGTGCTGCCTCCGCCCAGGGGTCGGACATGGGTTGTCGAGCTTCTCCGGTCCCTGCGGCGATGGCTAAACGCGCTTCGTTGGTTCGGCCGAGCGAGCGGAGGATTTGGCCGAGCAAGTAGAAGGCAGGTTTGGATCCCGGATCCAGACGGAGTGCCTGCTCCGCCAGCGGCAGGGCTTGATTGGCCTCACCACGCCGGAAATGAATCTCCGCAAGACCCAGGGCCCCTCGGGACTCCTTGGGAGCCAGTCGCGTCAGGGTGGTAAAGGCTTGTTCAGCGGGTTGCAATTCACCGGCTCGAAGGCTGGCTTCTCCGACCCGGTACCAGATGGGGGCAAAGCCCGGAAAGCGTTGGGCCAGTTCCCGGAACTCCCGCAGGGACCCGGGGCCATCCGAGAGCTCTTGCAGGGCGGCCGCGGCGTACATGGGGGCCAGAGGTTCGTCCGGATCCAAAACGGCCGTCGCTTGAAAGCCTGATCGGGCCTCTTTCCACAGTCCATTAGCAGCCAAGGCAATGCCGAGGTGGGCTCGAACCGTGGCGTCGCGGGGTTGGGCCTTAGCGGCGGCAACTAGGCGCTGGATGTGGGCGCGAACGGCCGGATCCAGTCCGGGGTCCGAGGCCGGATCACCGACGGCCGGCGGATCCGCTCGACGGCACGCGCTCAGCAAAAACAAAACCGACACCAGCAGGATCGTAAACTCTGGGCGAAACCCTGGGTTCAGATTTGGACTGCGGGTGTCGGTGGGAGAACCCGGAATACGGTCTAAAGGATGGCCGGTTGTTGGATTCATTCACCGGTGCCGGAGGCGGTCTGTCGCCGTCGCCGGCCCGGGTTCAAGGTTGCACGAGGGAGTGTTCCCTAGGCAATCAGCGGGTCGGATTGATCTCCTTCACGGAACTGCGCTCCTGAAGCCACGCCACATCCAGATTGTTGGGAGACGCGATGCCGAGCGAGAGGGCTTGGCCGAAGCGCAGGATCGGGCGGGTGCGTCCGTCGACCCACTTGCGGATCTCGGAGTGACCATCGATGAAAGAGAGGCCACCGGCACCATTGTGGTAACTGGCCGGGAAATCGACGATGGTGAAGGCGGTCCGTTGTTCAGGATCGTAGCCGGTCATGTTCACGGCAAACCACCCGTCGTTGATGCTGTCTTCGCGTTCATCGAGGAAGATCCAAGTACCGGAAGCTTTCTGGATTTGGGAAAGCTTCTTGAACTGGGTGTAGCCCCCGGTGAAAGGGCCGCCTCGTTCGCCCAAATAGCCATTCATGGAGATCGAACGGACCCGTTCTTCCCCCGTCTTGCCCTTGGAGCGGCTGCGGTCGGCGGGGCACTTGTAAACCCCAGGCGTTCCGGCGTATTTGCCAAGCTGGGAGCTCATGAGCATGACGCGGTTGGTGTTGTCCGCGGTGTAGGCAGTGTTGTTCAGCCAACCTACGCACCAGGTGAGGTTGGTTTGGCCTAGACCGGTCCCGCCGTCGAGGTTGCCCGGGAGGACATCGCGGTTGTCTCCGCAGTAGAGCTGGTAGGCCAAGGCCATTTGCTTGCCATTGCTCATGCATAGGATGCCTTGAGCCTTGGATTTTGCTTTGGCCAGTGAGGGTAGCAGCATGCCGGCGAGGATCGCGATGATCGCGATGACAACCAGTAGCTCGATGAGGGTAAATGCCGACAAGCGCTTCTGGGCAGCACCTTTGGACAGGTTAGTGGGACGCATCTGAATTTTTTTCGGGGTTGCGGTGATTTTTCTCCGGTTTTTCCATCGCACGCAAGCCCCAGTTTCTCCGGTTTTCCGTTCCTTGTCGGTCGGTTCTCTGACGGGGTGCCAGAAAGGAGACGCTGGAGTCTTGTAACGAGGGCCGCATCCGCCCGCTTCGTACCACCAATGACGCCCTGAGAATTCGCACCAACCGTTGCAAACTGCCTCATGTCAGTGAGTGCGACGGTCGGTTGTCCGCCAGCAATCGCAGTCAGCGTGCGGACTGCGATTGAATTGCTGCAGGGATCATCAATCCCGATCGGCGTGTCTGTCTCAGAGCAACCGGGGCTGCCGCAGAGATGCCTCTAGCTCGGAGGTGAGGGCGCCAGCTCGGGAACGGCGACGTTCGATGATGTGTTTGTCCGTGGCCGGGTCGAAATCGACAGGGTAGTTGCCGTCGTAGCAGGCCAGACAGAATGCGTTCTTGGGACGCCCTGTGGCCGCGACCATGCCGTCGAGGCTCAGGTAGCCGAGAGAGTCGGCATTCAGGAATCGGCGAATTTCGTCATGCGTGTTGGTGGCCGCCATCAGCTTGCTGCGCTCCGGGAAGTCGATGCCGTACACGCAAGGATTGATGTGGGGCGGGCAGCTCACGAGCACGTGGACTTCTTTGGCTCCAGCCTCTTTCAGGGAGGTGACCCGGGCCTTGCTGGTGGTGCCCCGGACAATGGAGTCATCGACGATCACCACGCTTTTCCCGCGCACCAAGTCGGCGATGAGGTTGAGTTTGACCCGGACGTTGAAGTCACGGATGAACTGCGAGGGTTGCAGGAAGCTTCGGCCGACGTAGTGATTCCTCACGAAGGCCATTTCGAAGGGGATACCACTTTCCAGCGAGTATCCCAGTGCAGCGCAGTTCCCTGAATCGGGCACCGGCACGATGACATCGGCCTTGATCTTGTGTTCGCGAGCCAGTTGGCGGCCCATCTCCACACGCACCTTGTAGACGTTGCGGTTGGCGATGTTGGAATCGGGTCGGGCGAAATAGACGTACTCGAAGACGCAGAAGGCTTCGCGTCGGGGAGTCGGAAAGGCCTGGATGCTGTGAACGCCCTCGGAGTTGATGATGACGATCTCACCCGGTTCGATGTCCCGGACGTACTTGGCTTGGATCAGGTCAAAAGCGCAGGTCTCTGAAGCCAACACGAAGGCTCCGTTGTCCATGCGACCGAGGGCCAACGGACGGAATCCGTGGGGGTCGCGGGCTCCGATGAGTTCGTTCTCCGTGAGGATGACCAGCGAATAGGCGCCTTCGATGCGGCGCATGGTCTCGATCAAAGCACTCTCGTGCCCATCGCGGGCGGGTTGGGCGAGGAGATGCAAGATGATCTCGCTGTCCACCGTGGTTTGGAAAATGGATCCGCTGGCCTCGAGTTCTTCGCGCAGTTGAGCCGCGTTGGTGAGGTTGCCGTTGTGGCCGATGGCGATGCGTCCCTTGGCGCAGTCCACGGTCAGGGGTTGGGCATTGACGATGTTCGACGAACCGGTGGTCGAATAGCGGGTATGCCCGATGCCGGTATGGCCTACCAGACGATGTAGAACATCGCTGTTGAAGACCTGTGGCACCAGCCCCATGCCCCGGTGGATGTTGAAGGTCTTGCCGTCGGTGGTGACGATGCCCGCGCTCTCCTGCCCGCGGTGCTGAAGGGCGTAGAGGCCGTAGTAGGTCAGTTCGGCGGCATTCGGATGCCCATGGATGCCAAAGACCCCGCAGTAATGCTTCGGATGGTGTTGCACGAGACGCAGTGAGAGTCCGGAAGCTGGCGTCGAAGGCAAAGGGCTTTTTTGCACCATCGTCATCCGAGGGGCGTGAGGCGACGGGTCTAAGGATCCGTGTCTTTCGCGCTGAGGAGTTCGATGACCAGGCTGTAGCTCTCCCCGAGGGCGTTGGTGACGGCGAAGAGGGTGCGCGGATGACCGTTGGTGACCCGCAGCGGGCCGTTTGCGGCCAGCGCCTCGAGTTGTTTCAGCGCGAGCGCGGTGTCGAAGCCGCTGCCTTGATTGTGGCGCCCTTGCAGCCAGAAACAATGGCACCTGAATGAGATGGAATCTCGACCCGGGTCCGTATCCCAAGTGGCGTGGGCTCTTCCCGCCTCGCTGCCTCCGATCCGCAGACCGAGGGCGTGGCCCGGAGGAACGTTGGCGGTCCAATCAGCCGTGATGCTGCTTTCTCCCAGAGGACGCTGGCTTGCCAACCGAACGGCCGCCACGGCCGGCTCGCGACCTTCGGGCAGCGTGCGTCGGAAGGTCAAGCCGCCGGCACACCAGGATCCGTCGGCGTTGGTCAGCCCGAATAGCGTCAAGGGTTGACCTTCCGGTAGCCGGAGGGTGCGACCTGCTAGCCGGAAACGTAATTCCTCGATTAACGCTGGCCCGGAGCCCTCGAAGTTCTCTGGAAGACTGAACAACATGCTAAGGATTTGGCTGCGCCTCTTGTCATGCAGGAAGTTTGACGGTTGCTCCTGTTTCGATTCCCGTTGTCCATCGGATCGCTTCGTCCAGACCTCCAGCGATTCCCCGGGTCGAAACGGTGTTCTGGACGTGCAGTAGGGATCAAGAGAGCTCGTGAGGTTGGTGACACCGTCGAAGATGATTTCCTTGAAGGCCGGCGGAACCGACCCTTCGACCGAGGAATGGGCTGGAAGGATCTGGAGTCCAGGTGTCGACCTATCCAACCCAGGTCTTGATGCGACGGGTGGGCCCAGAACGGAGGGCGGTACCACCGGCGGCCACGTGCCCGGCACGACCGGGGTCTTGTCGAATTTGTTCGCGAGCCGGTTAGCAAGGCTTTCGAGTCGTCCGTCACCAATGCTTGCCACTGTGACCGAGATCAGCAGAACCACTGGTAGGGTAAAGTCTCTGATCTGCCGGCCTATCCGTAGTGGGGAAGGCTTCGAGTTGCTGGCCTGCATCAGCAGGACGAAGGGAAATGCGGCCACTGCAAGGTGTGCGAGCGCCAGGCCCAGTCGAATCGATGGGTCCAGCCCGAATACCGGGTGGGTAGCCATCCAGGCGACCCCCGCCAGGAGCGGGAAGAACAATGCAGCCTGTCGGTTCAGCGCTCGACGACCACCAGTTTCCAGGGTGCTCAACCACTGATCGGCCTTGAGTTTGGCCGGAGAATAACGATCGGAACGAAGTCCTAAGAATACGATGAAGAAAACGGCCCAACCTGTATAGTTTCCTTCACTCCAACCCATCCAGGCCCGCACCGCTTCGTTGACTCCGGCCAATGCGAGAATGCTAGCGACCATCCATTGGTAGGTCAGTGCCCAAGGCACCAGCGACCGGTAGAGTGCGGGGGAGTTTACCTGGATGGGCGGCGCTTGGACCGGGACTGGCGTTGCCGGGGCGGTGAGCGCCTCGACGCGGGTGCGGAACTCGGTGGCGGTTGGGAAGCGGAGCTCAGGCGCCACGGCCAGGGCCCGTAAGACCACCTCGTCGAGTCGGACATCGATCTGGATCCGGCGGGAGGGATTCTTGAGGGAGTGGCCCGGCAGTTCCCCAGTGAGCAGTTCGTACAGCACCACTCCCAGCGAGTAGATGTCGGCGCGGTGGTCGACCGGGCCGCGGGCCCGTTGTTCCGGTGCCATGTACTGCGGCGTGCCGGCGGCCGAGGCCCCGAGGGTGTCAGGGCCGACTGCGCCCGCAGGTGGTGCGTTTACGGGCACCGTGTCCGCTGCGGCTGCATCGGGGCCTCCCGCCGTCGCAGACCCGAGCAGCTTGGCGATGCCAAAATCGGCCACTTTCACTCGGCCTTGCTGATCGAGCAGCAAGTTCTCGGGCTTGATGTCGCGATGCACGACACCGTGGTCGTGCGCGTACTGGAGCGCCTCGCAGACGGGTGGGACGATGGCCAGAGCCTGTTCCGGGGTGAACCGGCCGGCCGTCATCGCCTGGCGCAGGTTGACCCCGTCGACGTATTCCATCACCAGATGGTAGAATCCGCCCGACTCGCCGAAGTCGTGGATGGTGACGATGTTGGGGTGATTCAACGAGGCCAGCGTCCGAGCCTCGGCGGTGAACCGCTCGGCGAAGCCCGGGTCGGTGCTCCGCTCGGGAGCCAGAATCTTTAGCGCTACGAACCGGTTGAGAGCTTTCTGCCGAGCTTTGTACACCACGCCCATGCCGCCGCGGCCGAGGCACTCAAGGATTTCCAACTGGGGAAAGTGCGGGGCCAGGGCCGCCGGGCTGAGGGGTTCGGAGGGCGTTGGGGTTGTCCCACCCGGTTGCGTGGGAGCCATCGCCGCCGAGAAGAGGCATCGAGGGCAGGGGTTTTGCGAGGCAGCCGGGTCAAGGGCCGAGCCGCATCGCGGACAGTGGCTGGCCGAAGGAGTCGAGAGGCTCATGCATCGGTTTCCTGACGGGCAACCGCCGAATGGTTACCGGGATTCGTCGACTTTCTTTCCAGGGCCGCAAAGAGCGCCTGGAGCTCCGATTCAATCCCCTCGGGATGCTCCAGAGTGGCGGCGATCTCGGCACGCAGCTGGTGACGGAATCGCCGTCGGAGTCGGTGGATCGCCACCTTGAGGGCCGTCTCGTTCATCCCGGTGCTTCGAGCCAGTGCACTTTGGTCTCCATGCTCGGCGTCCCCGGTGAGCCACGGTTTAGCCTGCTCAAACAAAGTGCCTCTGCCGTCTTCGATGCATTCTTGTCGCAGGGCTTCCAGGCTTCGTCGGAGCACGGTGAGGGCCCATTGCCGGTCGTAGGCTTCGTCCGGCGACAGTTGGGCCGGGTCTGAGATCGAGCGGGATGGGCCGTCGTCGGTCGCATCCAACGGCGTGTGCGGCGCGCCTCCTCCGCGCTTGAGACGGCAGGCAGCCTCACGCTCATGGGCCAAGAAGTGCTTGAGGGCCGCGAGCAGGTAGGATCGAAAGCGGCCACGTTCCTCGGTCGCCTGGGCGATGGCACCGCCGGACAGTAGCCGGGCGAAGAATGCGTGCGAAAGTTCCAGTGCCGCGTCCGGGTCCGATGCCGGCAGGGTGCGTCGCAAGAAGGCCGTGACGGGTTCGTAGTATGCGGCGCAGAGCTCCGACAGGGCTCGTTGACCCTCGGGCGAATCCAGTTTCGCCCGCCTGACCTGTGTCCAACGTGTCTCGCAGAATGTGGGGGCAAAAATCATCTGCGAACACGGATTCAGGCCAGGTGCTCCGCCAACTGGCCGGTGGTCTCTC
>SXGS01549094.1_pt1 | contig 17061 bp, 21 predicted proteins | sample 3174681 | NCBI WGS metagenome assembly SXGS01 (sample SAMN11356861, study PRJNA531348) | freshwater metagenome | isolation source: freshwater sample F1-80 | place: China: Fuxian Lake, Yuxi | collected 2017-12-25 | reverse complement strand
GCACATCTCGATGAGCTGCTGCCAGTCGCGGCTATTACGGGCAAAGCGGGAGACTTCCCGCGCCGCGACGGCGCCGACCTTGCCCAGGCAAACCTCTGCGACCATGCGGTCGAAACCGGCGCGCGTCACACCGCCCGCCGCGGATCGACCAAGATCGTCATCGATTGTCTCGATGTGCGACCAGCCCATTGCTGTGAGGCGGCCGCGCATGGCGTATTGCAGGGTGCTGCTCTCAGGGTTGTGGAGGACTTGATGGACCGAGGACTGCCGCACATACAGGATTGCCTTGCGCTCGAGATGCTGCGGCCCGATCTTCTCAGAGATCATCTTGCACCTCCCGCAGCTCCGCAACGGGATCGTCGATGTGCTCGAGCAACAGGCGCACCATCAACGACGTCAACGTCTGGCGTGTCTGCGCTGGCAGGGTGTCCCACCGTGGTGTCTTGGATATCTCGAAATCGCGTGGGCAGGAGAACAGGTCGAGTTGCAACGTCTTGGACTTGCGCGGCATTGAGACCTCCCGAATGTGAGTCGTGAGGGCCCGATGCTGCGCTCGAATCCGACAATGCTGAAACCGGCGCTGCGGCTCGCAATAACTTGACCAAGGCGCTCAGCGCGCCGACATCGACTTGGGGGGACGCACCCATCCGTGCCAGGGCGCACGCAGCAGGGTCGAACATCCACGCCGGAATCTCGAGCCACCGGTCCGACGTCGCTCCCGTCTTGCTACAGCGCAGATTAACCGAACCGGCTCGTTCGACCTGCTCATGGATGTGGACATGCCAGCCAGCCCAGGGATGCCAGCGATAGAGAACTTCTCGAACTTCGGTCCCGTGGGCGTTGCGTCGCCGTGTTGTACAACACCATCCGGCCACATAGCAGTCTGGGCTATCGTCCTCCGGCCCCGGAAGCGGCGACACCACCATGGCCGGCCTCCGGTTCCGCTTCGCTCCACCTACGCCCGGCCATGGCGGCGGAGACAACAATGCACTAACTATCTACCCGGACCACCCGGTGGGGGCTGCTCAATGATCGCCACCAGCATCGCGCTTGAGGCGAGCGCACGCATCTTCACCTGCCGACCACGCGACAACGCCTTCACCATATCATGAACCTCCCCCGATAGAGGCTGCGTCCTAAAATGAACTCTGGGTCATGTCACGTGAATTCATGAAAGACGCGTCATGACGGGATGGAGGCAAATATCCGGGAACCGCATGACAGAGATCGCACGGCTGCAAAGGCCGCCCATTATTTACCATGGCGGACCTATATTTTGACCCACAAAGAGTTTCACCATGCGCCATCACGCCTGACCGTCGATGGCGAGCGTGCCATCGGGGTCGGGCAGTTGGAGCGCGGCGCCCTCCCCCGCCGGACCTTGGCGGTGCCGTTGCCACAGGATCAGCGCGGTGCCGCCCTCGATCTCGGCGATGCGTTTCCACGGCGCGGTCATCGCCTGCGCCACAACGTCATCGGCCGGGCGGCCCTGCCCGTCGGTCAGGTCGGCGATCACGCTGGCCTCCAGCCGATACGGTGCCAGCGTGCCGGGCTTGGCCAGGTCCTAATAATATTCGGCGATGGCGGTGGCGTGGTTGGTGGCCAGATAGAGCGCGGGCACGCCCACCGGGTTCCAGCGGCCGCCATGCAGCCGTGTTCCCTCCCCAGACCAGGGATCGCGTTGGTAGCGGATCGCCAGCATCCGCGAGAGCGGGCCGCGCCAGGCTTGTAAGGGATAGGGCATTCGCGTCGCCCGCCGCGATCAGGAATACACCCCCTCGGCCATGCGATCGAGGTCGCGCAGGACCAGCGCGGCATGGCCTTCCTCGACAAGTTGCTCGGGCGTCTTGCCGAAACCGGGCAGAGGCTGGCGCCGGAACCAGATGATTGCACGACCCTCGTCTCCCGACAGCTCGGCCGCGCATGTGATGATCTGCGCGATCTCGCCGAGGCGCGCCTGGACCGCAGGGCTGCCGGGCTTGGCCGCCATGGTGTTGCGGTTGATCTGCGCCAGCTTGGCCAGCTTGGCCAGCTTGGCCAGCCGGGTCAGCGGCAGACGTAGGCGCTCGGCCATGCGACGCGGGGCGATCATGTCGTGGTCGCAGATATCGTCCAGAAACGCGGCGAGCATGTGCAAACTTCTTGCCTATAATTTTCTCGTTTATTCGCCTGCGCTTCAAAGGCGACACAGTGTACGAAAACCCCTAGTCTGGCGAATTCCCCAGCAGAGGGAACGACAACGGGAGCGGGCACGCCAAGGTGAAGGAAACCATCGCTTTTTCCAGCGAGGGCATGGATGCGGAGACCGGCTTCGCCCGCTATCGCCAGCTTTATGCGCAGGGTGCCGATGTCGAGCGGCTGGACGGGCCGTTCCATGCGCGCGTTACCGGCTGGCGGTTTCGCCACATGCTGCTGTTCGACCGGCATTTGTCGGGCATGGCGCATGCCCGGGAGGAGCGGGTGCAGGCCGATGGCTTCGATCATATCGTGCTCCACCATGTGCTGGCGGGTACGCTGATCGGCCATGCGCGCAGCGGGTTCGAGCAGGCCGGGCCGGGGGATATCGTCTTTCTCGACACCCGGCGCGGCCACCGGACCGAGGCGCATGGCCTGCACATCATCACCGTCAGCATCGCGCGCGACATGATCCATGCCGCGCTCGGCAGCCTGGGCGCGCTGCACGGGTTGGTCGTGCGTGCGCCCGATACGGGGATGCTGAGCGATTTCCTGCAATCCTTGGTCCGGCATGCGCCGACGCTCGACGACCGGCATGACGGGGCCTTTGCCCGCGCGCTGATCGAGCTGTTGCCGACCGCGCTGGGCGGCCCGCGCGACGTGGCGGTGGAGGCCCGGCGGCAGGACCATCTGCGGCGCGAGGCGGTCGAGCAGTTGATCGAACGCGAGATCGACAATCCCAACCTGACCGGTGCGGTCATCGCCGAGCGGGTCGGCGTGTCGCGCGCGACGCTCTATCGCCTCTATCAGCGCACTGGCGGGATCGCGCAGCATGTCCGCCGGCGCCGGGTGGATGCGGTGCGGCGCGCGCTGGAGGGCGAGGATATGGTCCCGCTGGACGAGCTGGCGCGCCGTTACGGGCTGGGCGATGCCGGGGCGCTGACCCGCGCCTTTCGCGCCGATCGCGGGGTCGATCCCGACAGCTATCGCCGGACCATGCGCCAGACGCAGGCCGATATGGTCGAGACGGGGACGCGGCGCTGGAATGGCTGGATGCGGGAACTCGATTAACGCGCCCGGCGGACCGCAATCCCTGCGGCCGCGCAGCCCAGCATACAGGTCGCCCCCAATACCATGCCGACCGCATCGGCCAGCCCCGTCAGCGCCTGGCTGGCCAGTCCGACCGCCCAGGGGCCGAGCGCGGTGCCCAGCAGCGTGACGATCGTCAGGAAGATCGCCGTCGCCTCGACCCTCAGACCGGCGTCGGTCCGCGCCTGAAGCCCGATCATGGCATTGGCCAGCGCCATCGACAGGCCGACGACCGCGAGCGTCAGCGCGGCCAGCGCCATCGCGGTCGAGGGGCTGTGCGTCAGCGGCCAGAGCGTAAGGCCGCACAGGCCAAGCCCCAGCAGCATCAACCCCGGCGCGACGCGCGCGCCCTGCCCCAGCCGGTCGGACAGCCATCCGCCCAGCCCGTGCCCCGCCATCCCGGCCAGCATGATCGCCAGCCCCACTCGCAGGCCGGCCTGGGGCGGCGTCAGCCCATGCTGGCGGATCAACAGGCTGGCCGACCAGCTGGTCAGCGATTGCAGCGCGAGGACACCGCACAGGGCGGCCAGGATATGCGGCGCGAGCGCGGCCCGGTCGGCGATCATTCCTCGCAGCGCCGCTCTCATCTGCGCGGTTGCGGGGCGGGCATGGCGGACCGGTTCCCGCCAGAGATACAAGGTCAGGCTGAAGGGCAGCGCCAGCAACCCCGAGACGATCAGCACCAACCGCCACGGCGCGATCCCGGTTTGTGGGGCCAGCGCCACGAACAGCGCAAGCAGCCCCCCGCCCCCGATCATCGCCACTCCCCGCCCCAGCGAGGCACCGGCGGTAAAGAAGGCGATGCCCCGTCCGCGATGCGCCGGGATCATGGTCAGGACGATCAGGCCGATCGCAGCCGGGCCGATCGCGGCCTGCGCCAGGCCCATCAGCATCCGGGCGGCGATCAACGCCTCGACCGACCCCGCCCATCCGCAGGCTAGCGTCGCCAGGCTCGACCCCAGCAGCGCCAGCGCAAGCAGCCGGGCGAGCGGCCAGCGCCGCGCAGCCATGATCATCGGGATCACCGCCAGTCCGTTGACCAGCGCGAAGGCGGGCCCCTGGACAAAGCCGATCGCACCGTCGCCCAGATGCAGCGCGGTCTTGATCGGCTCGATCAGGATCGACAGCAGGAAACGGTCGCCCACCGCCAGCATATGGACCAGCGCCATCAGCAGCGCGACGCCATAGCCTTTGCGTGGCGCCGATCGGGTCAAATCCGGTTCCGTCCTGTTGTCAGCGTGCTCCCATGGCGCGATCCTGTTGCCAGGCGTCGATAGGGTCGGTCCCGACATAGGGCGCGGACGGCGCATCCGAAAGCCCGATGCGGATCCGTTCGGGGGACCAGGCGGCCTGCAAAGTCGATATGTCGTCCCAGTCGCCGTCCAGCCACCGCGCGCGGTCCTCAGGGGCGACGATCATCGGCAGGCTGGACCAAGGTGCATGGCCGCTCACGCAGCCCAGCATCGCGAAACAGCGCGCACCGCCATGATCGCGCCACAGTCCCGCCACGGTGAACAAAGGACTGTCCGCCAGCGTGAACCATGCCGCCCGTCCGCTCCGCACGCCCGAGGGTGACAGCGCGACACAGGCGGCGGTCAGCGGGATCAGGCAGCGCTGCGCGGGACGCTCGGCCAGCCGGCGCCACCAGGGCAGCGACAGGCTGAGGATTTGGGTGGTCGGCCAGCATGCCTCGCCCCCGCTGATGTCCCAACGCTGGGTATCCAGGATAAGGCCGCCTTTGCCCCGCCGCAGAACGAAGGCGGGATCGCCGGCGTGCAGGTCCTGCAAACGTGACCAGGCACCCCAGGACCCCTGCCCGCTTTGGGCAATGGCGAAATCGCGGCACAGCTCGCTGGCCGTCCGCTCCAGCGTCGCGCGGTCGGTCGACGGGGGCGTCATGCCGGCCATGGGATGGGGGCCGACGATCACCGGACACTGGCCCAGAGCCATTTCCGGCGCGTCACCGAATAGCGGCGCCGAACCGACTGGCAGAGTAGGACATGACGGCGATGATCATCCTGCAGGGTCACGACCCGAAACAGGACGAAGACCGTCCGCCAGCTGCGCGTCCGCACGAACGGAAGCGCCAGCGACACCTTGGGGAAGCGCAGCATCACGATAAGAAACTTTGATCGAGGAATGGCGCGGAACGAAGGGGACGTGGTTGGGCACAACCCCATCGCCCCGACGAAGCCAATTTAGATCAAGGGGTTCCGTCTGCCCATCTTGGACACATCATCGTCTCACGAATGAGACGCCGATGGCGGAGAACGTCTAAACGGAGGGTATGTCCGCGCCGATCGCATGGGCCGCCAGCCCGCGCACATCGACCCGCGCCTTCAATCGCGCGCAGAGCAGTGCGCTGCCGCTGATCTTGCGCTGGACGAACAGCGTTTCGACATGCGGGACATGCCAGGTATCGCGGTCGGCGATCATCGGACGCGTCTCTTCGCGTACCACCGGCACGAAGGCGCGGTCGCCGAAGTCGAAGGGACCCGGCCGCGCCATCGTATCGTCGATGGCGGCGATGATCCGGTCGACCGCCGGGCGGTGCGCGGCGACCGCCGCCTCACCCAGAAAACCCGTCTCCACCGCGATCTCGCGGATGCGGTCGCGGTCATGCGCCAGTCCCGCCTCGATCAGCCGGCGATAGGAGGCGACCGTCTCGGGCGGCACATCGCGGGCGGCGCCGAAATCGAGCAGAACGAGGCGCTGGGTATCGGGCTGCCAGCGGTAATTGGCGAAATTGGGATCGGTCTGCATCATGCCGAAATCGAACAGTTCGTGCAGGACGAGGTCGATCAGCGCGGTCATCGCGCCGTCGCGGGTCGCCTGATCGGCCTCGGCCAGCGTCTCGATCGGCTGGCCGGGGATATAGTCCATCGCCAGCACCAGCGGCGTGGTCAGCGACATCTCCGGCCTGGGCACGACATAGCGCGGATCGCCCGCCAGCCGTTCGGCGAAGCGACGCATCCGGTCCGCCTCGCGGATATAATCGGCTTCCTCGGCGAGCTGGGTCTTGGCTTCCGCCAGTAGCGGCTTGAGGTCGATCGCGGGCGGGATCAGGTTGGACACGCGCAGCAACGTCGCGACATTGTCGACGTCCGAGCCGATACTATCGCGCACGCCGGGATATTGGACCTTGATCGCGAGCACCCGTCCATCGGGCAGGGTCGCGCGGTGGACCTGCCCGATCGAGGCGGCCGCCATCGGCGCGGCCTCGAAATGGCGGAAGCGGCGACGCCATTCGGCGCCCCATTCGGCGCGCAGCACCTTGTCGAGCTGCGCGGGCGGCATCCGGTAGGCCTGGTCACGGAGCCGTGCGAGGATGGTCTGGAGTTCGGGCGGCAACAGGTCGCCCGCATCCATCGAAATCATCTGCCCCAGCTTCATTGCCGCGCCGCGCAAATGCGACAGCCGGTCGGCAACGCGCGCGGCATTGCCGGGGGTCAGGACCAGATCGCCCAGTCTCGGTCGCTCGCCTTGCGCCAGACGCCGCGCGCCCTCGGCCAACATGCCGCCGGCGACCCCACCCGCGAGCCGGCCGAACGCGCCGGCGCGGGCGAAGCGGCCGCTGGGCACGGCGCGGTGGGTCGGCTTGTCATTGTCATTGGCCATGCCCGGCATAGCGGCGGGGATAGGGGTTGGTTCCCTCGGTACCGTGCGAGAGCCAACAGCCCGACCTGTCGGAATGAGTACATGTCGACATGTATTCAAATAGGTGGAGCGACAGCCGGGGATGGCTCCCGTCTTGACGATAGCAGGCAGGGAGTGAGGCGCGTCCCAATGTTCGCTACACGCCTCCGTCCATGCCGGCGGCTTGAACCTCTATTTCAATCCCCGAGCCGTGCTCCCATGGTCAGCGCAGGATGATGTCGGCGCCATGTTTGTGCGCCCGGATTTCATCCTCGGTCAGGCCATTGATCTCGTGTGGGAAAATGAGCCAGTCATTCGTCTCGTGGACGAAAAAGTCGGGCTTGAGATCGGTCACGTTGCGCGACGGCTTGTAATAGACGGTCGCGACCTTCACCGCGTCCGGCAGGTTGTTCCGGCACCGCTGTTTCAGTTCCTTCAGGAGGGCGCGGATCGACCGCCCGGAATCGAAGACATCGTCGATCAGGAGCAGGCGATCCTCGGGGTTGAGGACGTCGACGAGATGGCCCAGGCCATAGATGCGGACCTGCGGCTCCTGCTGGTCGATGCCCGTATAGGAGGCGGTACGGATCGCGATATGGTCGCTCTGGATACCGCGATATTCGAGCAATTCCTGAACCGCGATGCCGACCGGCGCACCGCCGCGCCAGATGCCGACGATATGGGTCGGGCGAAAGCCGGAGTCGAAGACCAGATTGGCCAGGCGGAAGGAATCCTCCAGCAGGCGGTCGGCGGACAGATAGATTTTGGTGGTCAAGGATCGTCCATCATCGTTGCGGAGCGGGGCACGAAGCCATCGGCCCCTGATAGGCGCTCCGTTTTGGCGAGCTCCTGCGGGAAGAGCAACCATGGTGTAAACAGACGGAGCCATGGCAAGCGTGTGGGTCGGAAACGTAACGGGGGGCTGTGCCGAGAAAAGTGCCCCGTCATCGTCTCTTTGTTTCGTCATGCGCTACCAGATAACGCGTACGATCGCGTCAGATAATCGACGTGTCGAACTGTCTACATGTCGATCGGTAGTAATTCCTTCTTTCGGATCATCGGGAAAGCGGCCCCGGGCCGGTTTCCGCCTCATGCTCGAAGGACAGCAGGATCGGGCATGGTCCTGCCGCCCCGTTTCCGCACTCGCGCGCCAGATGGTCGAGCGCGGCCCGCGCCTTTTGCAACCCCGCGATCTGCACATCCAGCGCCGCGATCCGTTCGTGCGCCAGATCGCGCACCCGCGCCCGGTCATCGGTGGCATCCAGCGCCAGCAACGCGCCGATCTGCGCCAGCGTGAAGCCCGCCTGCTGCGCCGAGCGAATGAAGCGAAGTCGCCGCGCATCCTCCTCGCCATAACGCCGGATGCGGCCCGCCCTGCCCGGCCCCTGCGGACGCTCGGGCGTATCGAGCAGGCCGCGCCGCTGATAATAGCGGATCGTCTCCACCCCCACCCCGCCCTCACGCGCCAGCCGCGCGATCGTCCAGTCGGCCATGATGCCACTCCAACCTGCCAATGACCTTGTGCGGATAAATGCTAGAGAGTTTGTCAGCCTGTTATCGCTGGACGCCAAGCGCGGCCAGATAAGGGGCCGGATCACCGGCCCCGTGATTTAGCGCTTCATGGCCTCAATCAGCTTCTTGACGTCCTGGCTACGTCCACGTGGCAGGATCAGAATGTCTTCGCCGCTTGCTACCACGATCAGGTCCTGTACGCCGACCGCCGCAACACGTACGCCGTCCGTGCGGATCAGGCAGTTCGTGGTATCGATGGCCAGCACCTCGCCGCGATGAGCATTGCCGAAGCCGTCCAGCTCACTGATGGCGTGCAGGGCATCCCAGCTGCCGACATCGTTCCAGCCCATGGTGACAGGGACCACCGCAACACGGTCGGCACGTTCCATCACGGCATAATCGATCGAGTCTGACGGGCATGCGGCGAAGGCGGCCTCATCGGGGCAGATGCGCTTGCCGTCGTGCTTGGCTGTACGGACCGCCTCTTCGGCTGCGGCGAGCATCTCCGGCGCATGCCGGCCAAGCTCTTCCAGATAACGGTCGGCACGGAACAGGAAGATACCGCCGTTCCACGCGTAATCGCCCTGCGCGAGCATGGCTTCCGCTCGTTCCAGCTGAGGTTTTTCGACAAAGCGCGCGACCTGATGCACACCCTTGGCGATCTCGCGACCGACCTGGATCCAGCCATAGCCTGTTTCAGGCTTATCGGCCGCAATGCCAAAAGTGGCGAGCCAGCCTTGGGATACCATGGGCAGCGCTGCTCGAATGGCGCTGTGGAATGCATCGAGATTTTCGATGACGTGATCTGATGGCATGACCAGCAGCACATCCTCGGGCTGGGCGACAAGAGCCGCCAGCGCGATGGCGGGTGCGGTGTTGCGGGCAACCGGTTCCAGGATCAGCGCCTGGGGCGGGGTGCCTGCTTGGGTCAGCTGGCTTTCGACCAGATCGGCATGGCGTTGTCCCGCCACGACAATCGGGGCTGCAAAACCATCGGTGTTGGTCCGCTGCGCGGTCAATTGCAGCATCGTCTCGTCCGATGTCAGCGCTAGCAACTGCTTGGGCATGTCCGGCCGGGACATTGGCCATAAACGCGTGCCGGACCCGCCGGACAGGATTACCGGCACGATCAAATGGTTCATGAAGACTTCCTTGCGTCGTCGCGCCATTTGCAAAAATGGGCAATCAGTATCAGTGTTGAAGACGTCATGCGACGCCCGGTTCGCAGGCGCAACAAGAACGCAAATATCTATGCGTCGCGCTGCCCCAATCTTGCTCGCAGCGGGCATCTCCGCTGCGATAGAGAGTCTACATGTCGACGTATCGGATTGTCGGCACTAATGGGACTGGCAAAATGGGACACCATTGACTCCGTACCATGGTACGTCCCCCATATGGGATGCGCACCCTCGATGGAGAAGGACGATGGCCAGCGCCGCCCCCAGGACCGCAACCCTGTACCGCATGGTAATGGACACGCATGTCTGTCCCTATGGCCTGAAGGCCAGAGACCTACTGCGGCGCCAGGGCTATCGGATCAAGGATCATGCCTTGCGCACCCGCGAGGAAACCGACGCCTTCAAGGCCAAGTATGGCGTGAAGACCACGCCGCAGGTCTTTGTCGGGGGCGAGCGGGTGGGCGGCTATGACGATCTGCGTCGCTTCTTCGGCAAGCGCGTCGCCGATCCCAAGGCCACGACCTATCGCCCGGTCGTGGCGCTGTTCGCCATGACCGCGCTGATGGCGCTGGCGGCGTCGCAGGCGGTCTATGCGACGCCCTTCACCCCCCACGCGGCCGAATGGTTCGTCGCGTTCAGCATGGCGGTGCTGGCGCTGCTGAAGCTCCAGAATGTCGAGAGCTTCGCGACCATGTTCCTGAACTACGACCTGCTCGCCAAGCGCTGGGTTCCCTATTCCTATATCTATCCCTTTGCCGAAGGGCTGGCCGGCATCCTGATGATCGCCGGCGTGGCGGTCTGGGCCTCTGTGCCGATCGCGCTGGTCATCGGCGGCATCGGCGCGGTGTCGGTCGTCAAGGCCGTTTATATCGACCGACGCGAGCTCAAATGCGCCTGTGTCGGCGGATCAAGTAACGTGCCTCTGGGCTTTCTGTCGCTGACCGAAAATCTGATGATGATCGGCATGGCGCTGTGGATGCTGATTCGACATGTATGAATGTCGACACCGTGACATGTAGACTTGTGGCGGGCTTGTGGGGCTGCTAGCATCGGTGTTGTCCCATGGCCCGGCTGTCCCCCCTCCCCTCGCCCGCGCTGCAATTGCCCGCGATCGTTGCCGCGGCGGACGAGCGGGCGCAGAAGCATTTCCTCGAATTCTTCGTCGCCACCATCCGCAATGCGCATACCCGGCGCTCCTATGCGCGCGGCGTGTCCGACTTCCTCGCCTGGTGCGCCGAGCGGGGTGTCGTCGCCCTCCCCCAGATCGAGCCCATCCATGTCGCCGCCTGGATCGAGGAACTGGGTCGCGATTTGTCGGTGCCGACGGTCAAGCAGCGGCTGGCGGGGATACGGCATCTGTTCGACTGGCTGGTCCGCTGTCATGTCGTGCCGACCAATCCGGCGATCTCGGTACGCGGGCCGGCCTATAGCGTGCGGCGTGGCAAGACGCCGGTGCTCGATCCCATCGAGGCGCGCGAGTTGCTCGACAGTATCGACGTGTCGACATGTATAGGTCTTCGCGACCGCGCGTTGATCGGGTTGATGGTCTACAGCTTCGCGCGGGTCGGGGCGGCGCTGGCGTGCCGGATCGAGGATGTGTTCGTCCAGAACCGCCGCCTCTGGGTGCGGCTGCACGAAAAGGGTGGCAAGCGGCATGAGATGCCGTGCCACCACAATCTTGACGAATATCTCCATGCCTATATCGACGGCTGCGGGCTGGCCGAGGATCGCAAGGGCTATCTGTTCCGTACCATCGCGCGCGGCACCGGCCGGCTGTCCCAGACCCCGCTGCCCCAGGCCAATGCCTATCAGATGGTCCGCCGGCGCGCGCTGGCGGCCGGGATCGGCACCGCGATCAACAACCATTGTTTCCGTGCGACGGGGATCACCGCCTATCTGAAGAATGGCGGCACGCTGGAGCGCGCGGCCGCGATGGCCAACCATGCCTCCACCCGTACGACCCAGCTCTATGACCGGCGCTCGGACACGGTGACGCTGGATGAGGTGGAGCGGGTGATCATCTGACATGTCGGATTGTCGACATATCTTCAAAGGGGGTGGGGTATGGAGAATATCACGGCGAACCGACTGGCGGCCGGATCGGTGCTGCGCTTCGCCTATCTCGCGCATCTCGCGCTGGTCCTTCCCGTCAGCCTGCTATTCGGTCTGATCGGCATGATGGGCGGCAGCACGGTCCACTATAATGGCCAGGCGGTTCATGGCTTGCCGGCGCTGTTCATCGCGTTGGCGCTGGGGGCCGTTTTTCCTGTGCTGCCGGCCTTGTGGTTCTGGCTGGGTGTCCTGGTCCTGCGGCTCTTGCGGGGCAGGGGGCCCGGCCTGCGCATCCGGCAGGACTGAAGCTTCACTCTGCCCGGCCTTTCCGTCCGCTGGCCGCAGCCGGATGGTGCCCGTCGACCCCGTCGATAGAAGCACCGCGCGCCCGGCCCAATTCATACTCGAAAGCACGAATTCAATCGCCCACGAGGCTGATTTCCCAAGGCGCAGGGCGCTGGCCCTCCCCAAAGTTCGTGCTTTCGAGTATGAAATCCAACATGACCCGTACGCCCACCTCCGCGCGCAAGAAGGACGCCAGTCCCCCCCGATCGCCGGCCCGCCCACAGGGCGACCTGTTCCACCTCGACAGCCCGCTGACCAGCGAGATCCGGGGCGAGCGCTCGCTGATGGCCTTTCCATTCTTCGCGCTCAGCAAGACCGCGTGGATGAAGCCGCTGACCTATCATCACGCCAATGTCTCGATCGAGGTTCGCCCCTCGGCGCGGGGGGTAGCGACCATCTATGACAAGGAGATCGTCCTCTACATCGCCAGCCTGATGGCGGGAAAGATTGAGCGCGGCGAGGAGGTGGGGCAGGACTTCATCTTCACTGCGCATGACCTGTTCTCGGTGACGAGTTCCAACCATTCGGCGCGTTCCTATCAGCGGCTGTCCGAGGCGCTGGAGCGGCTGCAGGGCACGCAGATCAAGACCAATATCGAGGCGGGCGGCGAGGGCGAGGAGGGCTTCTTCTCCTGGCTGTCGGAAGCACGGCTGCATTATTCCAAGACGCGCACCGGCGAACGGCGGCTGAAGGCGGTCAAGGTGCGGCTGTGCGACTGGCTCCACCGCGCCATCCTGCGCGATCGGCAGGTGCTGGCCTATGCGGCGGCCTATTTCCAGCTCGGCCCGGTCGAACGGCGCATCTATGAGGTCGCCCGCGCAACCGCCGAAGAGGGGCGGCTGGAGATCGACCTAGCGACCTTCCGGCTCCAGATCGGCTATCAGAACCCGCTCGCCAATTTTCGCGCCGCGATGAAGGCGATCGCGCAGGCCGACGCCATTCCCGATTACCAGGTCGAAGTCATCGAGGATGCCGAGCCCGAGGAACCCGCCGAGGGCAGGGGGCGGGGGCGGGGACGGCGCGCGCCCTCCGCCCGGGTGATCGTAACCGCGCGTCCGCCAGCACTGGCGGAGGAGGTTTCGGAGGCCCCCCGAATCGCATCGGCGCCCATCGAGGCGTGATTCGCGAAGCGCGACCTAATTCATACTTGATAGCACGAATTATCGGCGTGAATTCATACTCGAAAGCACGAATGCTTCGCCGAATTCATATTCGATAGCACGAATGACGCGCCCGAATTTTGCAATTCGGGCGCGGTTTTTTTGAATTCATACTCGAAAGCACGAATCGTCACGGCTTACTTTGTTGGAGATTTACTGCAAGGTTAACCCATATCGCGGGTCGAAACCTGTGAAGGCAGCATATGGGAGCGGTCGTGACCACATAAAGGAAAGCCCGGCACGAAGGCCGGGCATCCCAGGTATTACAGGAGCGACGTCGCCAAACGTCGATCCGGGGCATCACACACCCCCTCCTGATACGCCTGTCGCCCCTGCGGTTCAAGGATGCGCGCTTCGCGCCACGCCCTTTCTCGTCCTTTTTTTGGTCCGGCCCCGGAAATAAGGGGAAGGAAGATGACGGCGTTCACCTTTGGTGAAGCGACGACGCGCGCGCTCGCGCAGGCCGCAGTCACGCGATCGGGGACATCCGTGCGCATGGGTCATCGCACCGGTGCCCGCGTCCGCCGTGACAGCATCGAGGCGGGGACGTTCGAGGACATGTTCTTCGCCACGCCGGCCAAGGGCGAGTGCGACCGGCTGATCCGCATAGCACGCACCGCGCTTGATGCCGGTCGGCGGATCAAGCGCGAGGCGCGGGGGCAGGGTAGGGGGCTGACCGGCCCCGAACAGGCGCTGGCCAGCCTGACGGCCGGCGCGGTGCGGGTCTATGAGGAGCTGTGCACGCTCGCCCGGCTCAATGCGGGCCGTGTCTATCCCAGCTATGACCGACTGGCGGCTGCGACCGCGCTTGGCCGCGCCACCGTCGCGCGTGCGCTCCAGGTCCTGGAGGATGCGGGCTTCCTCGTCCGCCAGCGCCGGTTCCGGCGGGTGGAAGGCGAGGGGCCGGGGCCGCGCTGGGAACAGACCTCCAACGCCTATCGCCCGGTCGTGCCCAAGCGGCTGTTATCGCTGTTGCCCCGCTGGCTCCGCCCCGCCCCGGTTCCTGACGATGCCCTTCAGCATGTCGCGGAGCAGGCCGAGGAGCAGGAACGGCTCAAGGCGCAACTGACCTGTCGTGAACTGGCGCAGTTCACCGTGGGCGGAGCGCTGGGCCGTGTACTGACCCGGCTGGGTGTTGCCATTGATCGACAGATGCCCGTGCGAGAGTCTCATGCCGATCCTGAACCCCTTCCCAGTTTACTTGAAAAGAGAAATAAAGCCTCACCCTTGTCGGGTGAGACACCCCTTAGTGCCCATGCGACCACGTAGAACGCCCACCGCAAACGACATAACCAGGGGAAATGACAGGAAGCGCCGGCTTCGCCGACGCCATGCTCCCTGGAAGGAGCAAGCGGATCCGTCAGCCTGTCCTTCGGCCTGTTTGGTGATGTGGAGGAGGAGAGTCGAAATAAGCCTGATCCGGCCATCATGTGTCGTTTCCTTCTCGACACGTCGGCCTGTCGACATGTAGTCCATATGACATGCCGACAATCGCGATCATCAGCCAAAAGGGCGGTGCGGGAAAAACGACCCTGGCCATTCATCTTGCCGCCGCAGGACAGGAAGCAGGCCAGGTGTCGCTCATCATCGACACCGATCCCCAGGCGACCGCAAGCCAATGGGCGTCCTGGCGCTCCGACGCGCCGCCCGAAGTCATCGACAGCCCACCCCCACGCCTCGCCGCCAAGGTCGAACAGGCCAGGGGGCAGGGGGCCAAGCTGATCGTCATCGACACGCCCCCACACGCCGACAGCGCCGCCCGCGCCGCGGTCGAGGCGGCGGACCTGGTGCTGATCCCCTGCCGGCCGAGCGCCTTCGACCTTTCGGCCATCCAAACGACCGCCAAATTGGTCCAGTTACTGCGCAAACCGGCCTTCGTGGTGTTCACCGCCGGCAACCCCAACGCCCCGCGCGTCTATGCCGAGGCGGGCGAACTGGTCGAAAGCTATGGCACCCCGCCATGCCCCGTCCTGATCCCCGACCGGGCCGCGTACCGTCATGCCTCGGCGGAAGGGCGTACCGTCATGGAAACCGAACCGGCGGGCAAGGCGGCGGAGGAAATCCGTGAACTCTACAAGTGGACATGTCGACAACTAGACCTGCCCGTCCCCCGTTTCAGGAAGGTCGCTGCATGAGCCGCAAACCCAGCTTCGCCAATCTGCGCGATCGTACCGCGCCAGTCGCGCAGATCACCCCCGTTGCATCGACCGAAGACAAGGCACCGCGCCCCGCGAGCCGTGAGGGACGCAAACAGATTGCAGGCTTTTTTACGCCCGACATGTCGCTGGCGATGCATATGATGGCGCGACGCCAAAATCGAAGCCTCCAAGCGCTGATGGCTGAGGCATTCAATGATGTGCTCAGGAAATACGGGGAAAGCCCTGTAGGGGAGTAATGGGAGCGGCACAGCCGCCCCCATTACATATTTAATTCTTTTTCGTGTTCAGTATCGTCCAATCATAAGAAGTCTTCTTGGACAGTTCAGGAAATATGTTTGCCGGATGACGTGCTCCTCATTTTTAGGTCGCTGATAAGTTAAGTTCAGGACTCATTGATTAGGTTTGAATAGACGCTAGATTTCTGGACGCCTTCGATCCTAATTTTGAGGACAGGAGGCGATGATGGGGAAGCCGAATCTCAGCGAGGCCTTCAAGCGTGACGCGGTGGCCCAGATCACCGAGCCTGGGTATACGGTAGCGGGGATCTCGCAGCGGCTCGGGGTCAGTGCGCACTCGCTGTATGCGTGGAAGCGGCAGTTGGCGAAGGTCGTATCCGGCGATGCCGGCAAGGATGCCGAGATCTGCCAGCTGAAGCGCGAGTTGGCTCGGGTAACCGAGGAGCGCGACATCGTAAAAAAAGCCACCGCGTATTTCGCTCGGGATGACGTCCTCCCTGTTTTTTCATCCATGCTGAATGGGGTCGTCACATAAAAAGGGCACAGAGATACGGTAGCGGCAATCATGCCGGCAGCCGGGTGGTCTGACGCAGCGGACGGAGCTTGTCGTCCGATGCGCCAGGCCCGGACCAAAGATAGTCGCCAGTCAGATTGATGTGCTGCCATCCGAGCGGGGAGAGGTGCTGGAGCAGGTCGGGCGGCACCGGGCGGCCTTGCCGGTCGAGATGCCGCATGGCGGCTTCGAGGTAGGTGGTGTTCCACAACACGATCGCGCCGGCGACCAGATTGAGCGCGCTGGCGCGGTGTCCCTGGGCTTGCAGTCCGTGATCGCGGATGCGGCCGGTGCGATGGAAAAAGATCGCGCGCTTGAGTGCGTTCTGCGCCTCGCCCTTGTTCAGCTCGCGGGTAGCCTGGCGTCGTTCCTCAGGCCGTTCGATCCAGTCGAGCGTTAACAGCGTGCGCTCGCCGCGGCCGATCTCGCGTAGCGCCAGTGCCAAACCGTTGGCGCGCGGGTAGGAGCCGAGCCGTTCCAGCATAACCGAGGCACTGGTGACGCCGGTGCGGATCGAGGTCGCGAGCCGGATCACATCGGTCCAGTGGCCGGCGATCAGCGCCTCGTCGATCGGCTGTGCCGCGAGCGGAGCGATGTCCGGCCCGGGCCGCGTGTCGACGAACAGGTGCAGGCGCCGGGCGGCGATGTTCGGGATGCGCGGCGCGAAACGGAAGCCAAGCAGGTGGCACAGCGCGAAGACATGATCGGAGACGCCGCCCCCATCGGTATGGTGGCGCTCGATCGCGAGATCCGCGCCATGGTGGAGCAGGCCATCGAGGACGTGCGCTGCTTCGCCGGCACCGGCAGAGATGACCCTGGAATGGAAGGGGTGACTACACGAAAGTGACGTATCTGCACGGAAAGGGCGAACGGATAGCGAACGTCACGCGGCAAGTAGGGAGTTGACGGCGCGCAGCGGTCGCAAGGCGTCCGGATCGGGTTGATCTTCAACATTCCAGCTATAGT
>SXGS01653825.1_pt1 | contig 17062 bp, 13 predicted proteins | sample 3174681 | NCBI WGS metagenome assembly SXGS01 (sample SAMN11356861, study PRJNA531348) | freshwater metagenome | isolation source: freshwater sample F1-80 | place: China: Fuxian Lake, Yuxi | collected 2017-12-25 | reverse complement strand
GCTGCTCTCGGCGGTCCCGGTCCCGGATCCGGCGGCGCGCAAGAAGCGCATCATCCTCCAGGGCGACGTGCCCAGCCCGCTGCGGCCACCGAGCGGCTGCGCCTTCCACCCACGCTGCCCGGTCAAGGACAAGCCCGAGGCCTGCTTCAAGGAGGTCCCCGCGCTGCGCGTGCTCGGCAACGGCAGTCAGGCGGCCTGCCACGTGGCGGAGTGACGATGGTCGCGGCGCCTCACGCGGGTGATCTCGAGCTGCGGCCACTGCCGGCGGTGCTGCTCGATCTCAACGACACCAAGGCCACCGGCCGCTTCCTGGTCCGCCGCGAGCGCGTGGTCAAGACCCTCGATCTGCTCGAGGGCGATCTGATCGCCGCGCCGTCGCACGACGAGACCCTCGGCCACTTCCTGGTCGCGGCCGGCGTGATCAACCAGGTCCAGCACCGCGAGGCGGTCAACACGGCGACGTCGCGCCACCTCCCCATCGGGGTGGCCATGATCGAGCTGGGCCTGCTCACGCCCGACCAGCTCGCCACCCAGCTCTCGGCCCAGACCCGCTACCGCCTGCTCTCGCCGCTGCGCTGGCCCGACGGCGCCTGGCGCTTCGAGAGCCGCGAGATGAACCCCGAGGGTCTGCGCCTGCCGCTGGCCGAGACCGTGCTCACCGGCCTGCGCGACACGTCCAACGAGGGTCCGTCGCCGAGCCAGATCCTGGCCGACGTCTTCCTCGAGCTCACCGCCCGCGGCGAGAAGCTCCTGCCCCAGTTCCGCAGCACCTTCGGCGCTCGCCTGCCCCAGCGCCTGCCCGACGGCATCACCGCCCGCGGCCTGATCGAGCAAGGGCTCACCGCCGCGCTGCTCGACGCCATGATCCTCACCGACGCGGTGGTGCCGTCCTTGCCCAAGGTCGGTCCGGCGCTGGCGCTCAAGGCGGCCAGCGAGACCGGCGAGCGCTCGCCGCTCTACGCCGAGCTGTTCGGCGGCCACAGCACGATGGCGCCGCTGCCGTCGGGCAGCGATCCGCTCGATCTGGGCGAGGGCGCCGACGAATTCGACGTCGACGAGCTGCTCGACGACGACGCGACCAAGTCGGCGCGGGCCGCGCTGGTGGCCGAGGCGTATCGCTTGCGCGATCTCGACCACTACACCGTGCTGATGGTCGAGCGCGACGCCAGCGATCTCGACATCGCGGCGGCGCTGTCGGAGCGGCAGAGCCAGTTCTCGCGCGACTACTACGCCCGCTTCCCGCTCGGCCGCGACACCGGTCTCATCGACGAGATCCACGCTGCGTACGAGGCCGCGCGCGACGTCCTGCTCGATGACGATCGCCGCCGCGCCTACGACCGCGAGCTGGCTGGCGGTGACCTCACCGGCAAGGACGCCGAGGCCGAACGCCTGCTCCAGACCGGGTTCGACCTGCTCCAGCGCGGCAACGCCGACACCGCCGCCGAAAAGCTCGAGGAGGCGCTGGCCCTGCGCCCCGACGACGCCGAGGCCATGGCGGCGCTGGGCTGGGCGCTGTGGCATCGCGAGGAGAAGACTGCCGAGGCCGCCGACGCGGCCCGCACCTACCTGTCGCGGGCCCTGCGCAAGAAGCCGCAGCTGGCCACCGCCAACGAGTACCTAGGCCTGATCGAGCTGGCCGTCGGCGCCGACGAGCCGGCCGCCCTCGATCACCTCGAGCGCGCCGCCCGCAACGCGCCCGGTCACGCCATCGTCCTGGACGCGGTGGCGGCGATCCACCTTGGCCACGGCCGTTACCGCGCGCTCGAGCGCTTCTACCGCCGGCTCCTGCGCGGCGGCGCCGGCAGCCCCCACGATCAGGCCGCGCTGTGGCAGCGGCTGGGCGTGGTGCTGTCCGATCATCTCGACGATCCGAACGCGGCCCGGCAGGCCTTCAGCCAGGCCGCGCGCCTGGGCGGCGTGGCCCGGGCGCCGCGCCGCATCCCGACCCCGCGGCCGATGCACGAGACCGACGCCGAGTTCGTGGCGCTGTCGGTCCGCGTCGCCACCGGCGACGATGGGCCCGGCGATCGCGAGCAGTACGACGAGCTGCGGCCGCGGGCGCTGCCGCGGGCACGCACCACGATGAGCCGCGAGCTGTGGAACCTCCTGCGTCATCCCGACGATCAGGCCGACGTCGGCGCACTGGCCGAGCTGATCGCGCCGGCGGTGCACGTCATGCACCCGGTGACGCTCGCCGACCTGTCGGTCGATCCCGCCGCCCGCGTCCCCGATGCCGAGCTGCCAGCGCCGTTCGCGCGGCTGCGCCTCTACACCGCCGAGCTGCTCGGCCTGACTCCGGCGCCGGTCTACGCCCATCCCGACTTCGGCGACGACGTCCACGTCGGCGCCGCCGACGAGCTCGTGCTGCTCGCCGGCGACGAGGCGCTCACCGCCCCCGATCGACCCGAGCTCGGCTTCCGTCTCGGCCGCGCCACCAGCTACCTGTGGCCCGGCCGGGCCGCCGGCGCGTCGCGGCCGGCGCGGGTGATGCGCGCGCTGTTCCTGGCGCTGTTCCAGGAGACCGTCGGAGGCCAGGACCCCGGCGACGATCCGGTCAAGCAGGCGCTGGCCGCGCTCGACCGCGGTACCCGCGATCAGGCGCGCGCGCTGGCCCAGCGCCTGCTCGCCCGCTCGCAGGATCACAATCTGTCGCGCTGGGCCCAGTCGCTGGGCCGGACCGCCGACCGCTTCGGGCTGCTGGTCTGCGGCGACGTGCCGGTGGCGGTGCGCCTGGCCGCAAGTCCGACCGCCGACGGTGATCTGCTGGATTTCGCACGGAGTGATGCCTTCTTGCGGCTGCGGGCGGCGCTGGGCCTGACGGTGAGCGCGCCGCCGCCGCCGAGCCTGACCATTGCCCGCTGAGCTCCGGTAGAAGGGCAAGGGCCAGGGCAAGGGCAAGGGCAAGGGAGAGTGGGCGGGATTCGCGCTATACAACCGGGATGGAGCCAGCGTCCCCGCTGAAGCCGTCCACCCGCGCGCCCGGCAACTGGTTCGCGCAACACGCGATCGGCCTGGCCACACTCGCCATCGGCGCCGTGGCCTTGATGGTCGTGACGCTCCAGCAGGACGAGCTGTGGTCGATGCCCGACTGGCGCCTGACCATGCCGTTCTTCGTGGCCACGCTCGCCGGCACCTTGGTGTCGCTGGCCCGCCGCGAGGGCTTGCCGGTCCTCCCCCTGGCCGGGCTCGGCCTGGCTGCGGTCACCCTGGTCCTGGGTTGGTTCCTGGTCATGGCGGCGATCGTCGTCGTCACGGCGATCATCATCCTCATCATGTCGGCGGTGATGTGATGTCCTCGAGCGAACACGAGCTGTCGGAGCGCGACCTGATCTACGACTGGAACGCGGTCGAGAAGGTCGCGCCCCTTTCCCCCAAGCGCAAGGTCACGTTCCTCGACGAGACGCTGCGCGACGGTATCCAGTCGCCCTCGGTGGTCGACCCGACCATCGAGGACAAGCTGAAGCTGGTCGAGCTCGCCTCCGAGCTCGGCATCCACCACATCGACATCGGCCTGCCCGGCGCCGGTGCCCGCGCCGTCGAGGACTGCACGATCATCGCCAGGCACATCCGCGACGCCCGGCTGGCCATCAAGCCGGCGTGCGCGGCCCGCACCCACATCAACGACGTTCAGGCGATCGTCGACATCTCGCAGGCGGTCGGCATCGAGATCGAGGTGCTGACCTTCATCGGCAGCTCGCCTATCCGCCAGTACGCCGAGGACTGGGACCTGGCCCGCATGCTGTCGCTATCGGCCTCGGCCATCGACCTCGGCCGCAAGCACAACCTGCCGGTGGCCTACGTCACCGAGGACACCACCCGTTCGCGGCCCGAGGTGCTCTCGAAGCTGTTCACCAACGCCGTCGAGCACGGCGCCCAGCGCCTGATCGTGTGCGACACCGTCGGCCACGCCACGCCCGACGGCATCAGGAACCTGCTCCGCTTCACCCGCAACCTGCTCGACGGCATCGGCCGCCCCGACGTCGGCATCGACTGGCACGGCCACAACGACCGCGGCCTCGGCGTGGTCAACTCGATCTTCGCCATCGAGTTCGGCGCCGATCGCATCCACGGCACCGCCCTCGGTGTCGGCGAGCGGGTCGGCAACGCCGCGCTCGATCAGATCCTGCTCAACCTGTCGCTGCTGGGCGAGCTGCCCGGCCAGGATCTGTCCAAGCTGCTGGCCTGGTGCACCACCGCGTCGCGCGCCACATCGGTGCCGATCCATCCTCAGTATCCGCTTGCCGGGTCCGACGCGTTCCGCACCGCGACCGGCGTCCACGCCGCTGCCATCATCAAGGCCGAACGCAAGGGCCACGCCTGGCTCGCCGACCGCATCTACTCCGGCGTCCCCGCCGGCGCGTTCGGGCGCGAGCAGGAGATCGAGGTCGGCCACTACTCGGGCGAGTCGAACGTCGTCTACTGGCTGCGCAAGCGCGGCTACGAGCCGACCACCGAGCTGGTGGCCGCGGTGTTCACCGCCGCCAAGGGCGGCAACCACGTCCTCACCGACGACGAGATCCACGCGATCATCCGGACCCACCAGGCCCCAGCGAGCGACTAGCGAGCGATCAAGAAGTGACTCTGGGTGTGCGGGGTCACTGGGTTGGTCCGGCCTGCGGTCTCCTGGAGCCGCGCGACAAACCTGAGCCGCCGGTGTATGGTGGGAGAGCATTATGGCTGCAAATTCGTCAGGCATTCTCACCGTCCGCAAGGACCTCAAGTTCAACGGACTGAAGGTCTTCTCGGCGACCATGGTCGCGGACCGCGACCAGCTCGGGGAGAAGGTGACGAACTGGATCACCAACCATCCCCAGTGCAAGCCCGTCGAGTTCGTCGTGACCCAGTCGAGCGACGAGGCCTTCCACTGCCTCGCGATCACGCTCTTCTATCACGACGAAGCCCTGACCAAGAAGTGAACCGGAGCCGGCGGTGAGCGGCCGCATCTACAACTTCTCGTCGGGACCGGCGGTCCTGCCCGAGGCGGTCCTGCGGCGGGCGCAGGCGGCGATCTGGGATCTCGACGGCAGCGGGATCGGCGTGCTCGAGCACAGCCACCGCGGCAAGGCCTTCATGGCGGTGCTGGAGCGCACCGAGGCCCGGCTGCGCGAGGTCGGTCGCATCCCCGACAGCCACGCGGTGCTGTTCCTCCAGGGTGGCGCCTCGACGCAGTTCTTCCAGGTGCCGATGAACTTCCTCGGCGGTGGCACCGCCGACTACTGCCACACCGGCGTGTGGTCGCAGAAAGCGATCGCCGAGGCCGGCCGCTACGGCACGATCCACGTCGCGTGCTCGAGCGAGAGCACGCGCTTCGATCACATCCCTGGACCCGAGGCCACCCGCTGGTCGGCGGCGCCGGCCTACGTGCACTTCACCAGCAACAACACCATCTTCGGGACCCAGTGGCGGCAGGAGCCGGCGGTGCCGGCCGGCGCCGATCTGGTCTGCGACGCCTCGAGCGACATCTTCTCGAAGCCGATCGACGTCAGCCGCTACGCGATGATCTACGCCGGCGCCCAGAAGAACCTGGGCCCGGCGGGCGTGACCCTGGTGATCGCGCGCAAGGACTTCCTCGAGCGCGGCAGCCGCGAGCTGCCGACCATGCTGCAGTACCGCACCCACGTCGGCGAGCACTCGATGTTCAACACGCCGCCGACCTTCGGCATCTACGTCATCGGCGAGGTGACGGCGTGGATCGCCGAGCAGGGCGGCCTCGCGCCGATGGCCGAGCTCAACCAGGCCAAGGCCAAGGTCCTTTACGACTTCCTCGACGGCTCGGCCTTCTACCGCGGCACCGCCCGCGCCGACAGCCGCTCGCTGATGAACGTCACGTTCCGCTGCCGCGACGAGGCGCTCGAGCCGGCGCTGGTGGCGCAGGCGACCGCGCGCGGCCTCGACGGGCTCAAGGGCCATCGCTCGGTGGGCGGGATGCGGGCCAGCATCTACAACGCGTTCCCGATGGCCGGCATGCACGCGCTGGTCGACTTCCTGCACGAGTTCGAGCGCGCTCACGCCGGCGCTCGATAGGAGGCATGGTCATGGACGGTGACACGCTGCGCGATCTGCTGGCCGCGGCGTACGGGACGCGACTCGAAGGCATCTCGCTCGCGCACGACGACGATCGCGAGCCGGCGGCCATCAGCCTCGCCGACCGCATCGCGCCCATGCTGGGCGCCCCGCTCGCCGATCGTCCGGCGCCGCAGCCGGCCGAGGAGCCGCCGCCGTGGCCGCGCTGGGCCGACGTGCCGACGCGGACGGCCGAGCAGGCCGTCGACGACGTCCGGGCTGTGACGACGTGGGCCACCGCCCGGGGCGCGGATCTCGAGGCCATCGAGATCCGGGTCTCGCCGACCGGGAACCGGTCCGTGTACGCGCGCCGGCCGATCTGGCGCCAGGATCCGGTGATGTTCGTGCCCCGCGATCTGATGATCGTCGACGAGAACATCGAGGCCTCCGGGCTCGGCGAGGTCATGTCGAGCCTGCACGGCGAGCTCGCCAGCGGTCACACCCCGCTCGCGGTGTGGCTGGCCAGCGAGCGGCTCCGGCCCGACTCGCCGTGGCGCACGTACCTCGAGTCGCTGCCGTCGACGCCCGACCTGCCCGCGTTCCGCGATCGCGCCGACATGGCGCTCCTGGTCGACACCACCGCCCGCCTCACCGCGCTCCGTCACCGCCTGACCCTCGACGGTGATCACGCCAAGGTCGCGGAGCTGCTCGGCGACCAGGCGCCGTCGCTGGCGGCCCTGGCCTGGGCGCGCGCCGTGATCGGTTCGCGCCTGTTCAAGCTCGAGATCGACGGCAACGACCGCCGCGTGCTGGTGCCGGTGGCCGACTTCTTCGACGCCGGCGATGGCGGCGACGCCACCTGGAGCTACAACGACGCCGATCGCGGGCTGGTCGTCACCGCCGCCCGCAACATCGCCGAGGGCGAGGAGATCCGCCTCCGCTACGGCGAGTTCACCAACGCGCACTTCCTCACTCACTACGGCTTCGGCGCGCCCGACAACCCCGACGACACCGCGCTCCTCGTCTTCCCGCCCGCGCCCGATCCGCTGCGCGACGTCGCCGCGGCGGCGCTCTGGGGCCATCCCCTGTCCCAGCCGGTGGCGATCGAGGCTGGCTATCGCATCGAGAGCGGGTTCCGCCGCGCCCTCTCGCTGGCCCGCATGCGCGCCGCCAGCTACCGCGACCTGATCAAGGGCACCGACGCCGGCCGCTGGGATCTGAACGAGCTCCTGTGGCTGCACGCCGATCACGATCGCGCCGCGCTCGAGCTCATCGCCGACGCCGCCCGCGCCGGCATCGCCCGCCTCGACGCTCACGCCCTCACCGACGTGACCACGCCCTGGCAGCGCACCGTCGCCACCGTGCGGGCCGGCGAGCGCGCCGTGCTCGAGGCCATCGTCGCCCTGCGCGAGCGCGCCGAGCCCTACCTCGCCGACCCGTCACCCTGGCCCTGGCGGCGCGCCGCCACCTCGATGGACATCATGTGCACCGGCGCCGACTGCCTGGTGCGCAGCTACATCCTCATGATCGCCGACGAGCTGCCGCGGTGAGCAGCGGATCGAGTAGTCTGCGTCCTCGTGTCGGCGAGTAACGACCCCACGAAGACGTCAAGTGCCGACACGGCCGGCACCGGCGAGGATCCGACGCAGCCTGCGCGCCAGGTGATGCCAGCTGCCGGGGACCGCCTCGGTCGCTACGTGATCCGGCACCTGATCGGGCAGGGGGGCATGGGCGTCGTGTTCCGTGCGAGTGACCCCGAGTTGGGGCGCGAGGTTGCCATCAAGGTCCTGCTTCCTTCGGTCGGCACCGCGGTCGCTCGTGACCGCCTGCTCAGTGAAGCGCGAGCGATGGCAAAGCTCCGGCATCCCGCCGTGGTACCGGTCTTCGACGTTGGAACAACCGACCACGGCGTCTTCATCGCCATGCCGTTCGTCGAGGGCGGTACTCTCCACGATTGGCTACACGAAGAACCTCGCTCATGGTCGGAGGTCACCGAGAGGTTCTTGGCTGCCGGCCGCGGTCTTGCGGCGGCCCACGCCGCCGGCCTCGTGCATCGCGATTTCAAACCACGCAACGTGCTGCTCGATCGCGACGGTGGCGTGCTCGTTGCTGACTTCGGAATCGCCTCGTTGTCGAGTGGAACGAGTGACTCAGTGGTCGGAGAGCAGAGCTCGGTCGCGGGAACACCGGCCTACATGGCTCCGGAGCAGGCGCGTGGTGAAGCGGTCGATGCGCGTGCCGACCAGTTCAGCTTCAGTGTCAGCTTCTGGGAGGGTCTCTACGGCGAACGACCGGATTCTGCAGAGACGGCTACGCGTGGGCCCCGAGCGCTATTCAGAGCGGGGCGCATCTCGGCCTCCAATCCCGCCGCGGCCGTGCCTCGCTGGCTGCGCGGTGTACTCCTACGAGGACTCGCGTTTCAACCCAGCCGTCGCTGGCGCTCGATGGACGAGTTCATCGAAGCGATCGAGTCTCGCATTCGACCTGAGAGAACTCGAACGACTCGCCGTCGCATCGCCTCCGTCGGGCTCCTGACGGTGGGATCCCTTCTCGGTGGCGGTCTCCTGCTGTGGCGCCAACGCTCGCATGCTCCCGGTTCAGTGCCGGCCGTCCTGAGTTCGCCGCAGAAGATCACGCAGTCCGGCGGTTGCGCCGAGGATGCAACATTCATCGACAACGAGGAGATCGTCTTCGACGTGACGCGAGGTCCAGACGTGGACCTGTTCGCATTGAAACTCGGCGGCGGAGCGCCACGCCGTCTCACCGATGACAAGGAATGGGAGTGGCGTCCACGCCCGGGGCGACGACCTGGCGAGATCTTGTACCTCGGGACCATCCCCTCTGACATGTCGAAGTCCTATCTCGCCGCGCTGGACGCAGGCACGGCGAAAGCGATCTGGCGCCAACAGGTGCTGGCGGCGGGCATTTCGAGTGTGGGCGACCTTGTCTACTACTCGGACATCAACGGTTCCGAACTCCGGATGCTGAAGGGCACAGAGGACAAACTGATTCACACCTACGACCCCGGCGCTCTCGCGACGTTCGCGATCGATCCTCGCTCGATGAGGATCGCCTACGTCGGCCCTCGGGGCGGACACCTGTGCCACCATCTCCTGTCATCACCAACTCCGGTGTGCAGTTCGTTCAAGACGCGCACACACACCCCCGCGTTTTCACGTGACGGAGATGCGATCTACGTGGGTTCACCGGATGGGGTGCATCGCCTCGATGTCACAACAGGTGCCGAATCGACCATTCTCGATGTCGATGCCAGCGGAGGAGTCGCGATCTCGCCCAACGGCAAACAGCTCGTGTACTCGAGCTGCCGAGCAAGCGGAAACATCGTTGACGTCACCGCCTCGCCAGAGAAGGTGCTCGTCCAGGATCCGGGTGCTCGTAGCCCGGCGCTCGGCGCTGAGGGTCGCCTTGCCTGGATCAGGTCCGATGGGCTGAACCGTGTCCTGATGGTTCGCGGGCCAGACGGGAGTGTCCAGCAGATCACCTCGCCGACACTGGGAGACGTGCGCGATCCGGCTTTCGGTCCTGAGGGCAAGCACCTGGCGTTCGCTGTGACCGGGAAGAAGCCTGGCGTCTACATCGCGACACTGGACGCCAGTCGTGTCGTGGTCACACGGTTCACGGAGGACAAGGGCGACCGCGAACCGGTGTGGTTCTCTCCCGACGGCATCGCATTCGAGCGTCGCGCCAAAGAGGGCATGTCGACGACACACCTCATCAAGGTGTCGACGGGCGAGACCAGCGTCGTCGCGGCTCCCTCGAGCGTATGCCTGACCGGTAGCCCAACCAGCGGCGAGCTCCTCGTGCTCAGCCAAGCCGGCGCGGGAGCGGGCCTGCGTTGGCTTGACCCTGTCTCCGGCAAGATGCGCGAAGGCCCCAAGGGGGGACCAAGTGTCCTGACATCGGCTGCGATCTCACCGAACGGGGCGTGGCTTCTTCTGGAAGGCGGCGCCGCAGGTTCCATGTGGCGTGCCCGGCTGCCAGATGGGGAGCTTGAGCTCGTTCACGAAGAGGCAGGCGTACGAACGGCGACCGAGAGCACCATCGACAACGACGGCCACGTGATCGCGGCACCCGTCGAATGGAAGGGCGATCTCTTCAGCGTCTCCGCTCGATCCGGCACGTTGTGAGCGCCCGCGCCGGCTGGGGCTCAGGTCCCGACGACGAACACCACGCTGGTGGTGCCGCTGCCGCCGATGTTGAGGGTCGCCATGCGGCGGGCGTTCTTGAGCTGGTAGTCGCCGGCCTTGCCGGTGACCTGGAGCGAGGCGTCGAGGAGCTGGCGGACGCCGGTGGCGCCGACCGGGTGACCGGCGCCGATCAGGCCGCCCGACGGGTTGATGGGCAATTTGCCGCCGAAGTCGATCACGCCCTCCTCGACCGCCTTCCACGACTGACCGGGCTGGGTCAGGCCGAAGTGATCGATGGCCATGTACTCCGAGGTCGTGAAGCAGTCGTGGGTCTCGATGCCGTCGAGGGCCCAGCAGTCGGCGATGCCGGCGCGCTTGTAGGCGTCGGTGATCGCGCGCCGGGTGTGAGGCAGGACGTAGGGCTGGTCCTTGCTCTCGGCGACCTTGGCGTCGAAGGTGAGCGGCGCGGTGCGGTGGCCCCAGCCCTGGATCTGGGCCAGGGTCTCGAGGCGACAGCCGCGGCGGGTCGCGTATTTCTCGGCGAAGCTGGCCGAGGCCAGGATCACGCCGACCGCGCCATCGGTGACCTGCGAGCAGTCGCTGACCTTGATGCGGCCACCGATCTTGGCGTTGTACGACGACGTGGAGCAGGCGTGCTCCTCGTTCATGTACCAGGTCCGGGTCTGGGCCTTCGGGTTGCGCTTGGCGTTGGCGTAGTTGACCGCCGAGATGTGAGCCAGGTGTTTGTCGTCGAGGCCGTAGCGGCGGTCGTACTCGTCGCCGAGCTTGCCGAACAGCTTGGGGAACGGGAACTCGACGCCCTTGGCCTCGAGCTCGTACCAGGCCGCGGTGCCGAGGTAGTCGCCGCCGATGGCCGGGCTGACGGTCTTCATCTGCTCGACGCCGACGACCAGCGCGCAGTCGTAGCGGCCGGCCTCGATCTCGGCCGACGCGGCCAGCAGCGCGATCGATCCCGACGCACACGCGGCCTCGTGGCGGCCGGTGGGCAAACCCGAGAGCGCCGGGTCGACGTCGACCAGGAAGGCGCCGAGGTGGCCCTGCATCGAGTAGAGCTCGGCGGCAAAGTTGCCGACGTGGCCGACCTCGATGTCGCGGGGCGAGAGGTCGGTGGCGGCGAGCGTGCCCTCGACCGACTCGCGGACCATGGCGGCGATGTGCTTGCCCTCCTTGGTCCAGTTGCGGGCGAAGTCGGTCTGGAAGCCGCCGAGGATATAGACGGGTGGGGTCATGGTGGTCTCCTTGACTCTCGGGCTCGGGGCTCAGGCAGCGACGAAGTAACGCCCGCGGTCGACCTCGGGCTCGTCGAAGAGGTTGAGGTTCTTCTCGGCCGCCTCGATCACGACCCGCGGCACCAGCAGCTTGGCGCGCTCGAGCATGCCGGTGAGGCGGCGACAGCCGATGGTGTCGGCCAGCACGCTGGGCGGCGCCCAGTTGAAGCCGAAGCCCATGATGCGGTCGACGTCGCGGGGGCGGGCCACGACCTCGCCGACGCGGGCCAGGCCGTAGCTGACGTAGCCGAGCACGACCTGGCGCATGAGATCGGCCTCGGCGCCCGACGCGTCGCACATGATGTCCATCGCCGCGCGGTAGCGGCCGACGCGGATCGACGCCTTCATCTGATCGACGAAGGCGGGCAGCGGGCGCGACAGCTCGGCAAGCGGCTTGTAGGCGAGCGTCTTGGGGTCGAGGACGAGCGTGACCGCGTCCTTGCCCTTGCCCTCGCTGCGGAAGAAGCCGCCCTTGGCTCTGGTCTTGTTGCCGAGGTGGCCGGCGGCGATGAGCTTGCTCATGTACGCCGGCAACGCGAACGCGGCGTGGGCCTCGTCGTTGGTGTTGGCGTGCAGGTTATCGACGATGGCCTGGTGGACGTCCCAGCCGACGAAGTCGACGGTGGCGAGCGGCGTCATGGCGCGGCCGGTGTGAGGACCGATGAGCGCGTCCATGAAGGCGACGCCGTGCTCCTCGGCGAGCTGGGCGACCTCGTTGAGCACCTTGAAGCCGACGCGGTTGCCGGCGAAGGCCGGGGTGTCGGTGGTCTCGACCACCTCGCGGCCGAGCGGGCCGTCGAGCAGGTCGCGCACGAACGCGAGCACGCCCGCATCGGTGCCGGCGTGGGCGATGAGCTCGCAACCGACGATCACGTTGGGCGGGTTGAAGAAGTGGATGCCGAGGAAGTGCTTCTGGAAGCTGGCGCTCTGCCCGGCGCACATCGCGGCGATCGACAGACCGCTCGACACCGTCGCCACGATCGCGTCGGGTTTGCGGACGGCGTCGACGCGCGCGAAGACCTCGCGCTTGACCGCGAGATCCTCGGCGACGGCTTCGAACACCAGGTCGGCCTTGGCGACCTCGGCCTCGAGCGCGTCGTAGTCGCCGACCTCGATGAACCGCGAGATCGCGGTCGACTTGACCATGGACTCGGCCCGGGCGCGGCCGGCCTCGGCCTTGTCACGCGTGCGCGCCAGGAACACCGTGCGGATACCGGCCGCCGCGAACACCGACCCCGAACCCGACCCCATCGCGCCGTTGGCTCCGAGCACGACCACGTTCTCGATCTTCCTCGCCATGCACCCATGTGAAGCATCGGCGGCGGACTTGTCAATCTGTAAATTCGGCTCTGCGCGTGTCAACGCATTGTCATGACAGGACTTTTTTACTCATAACGCAGCAAGTCAGAGAGGATGCGCTACTTCTCGACCACCACGATGTGGCGCTTGCCGGCGTTGCCGACCGGGATGTCGTCGACGTAGTCGATGGTCATCGGGACCCCCGGCAGGTACTTGCGGATGAAGCTGTGCGCGAGCTGCTCGGCCTCTGGCGGCATCTTGCCGCCGGCGACGGCCGGAACGACGCGCAGCGAGATCTCGCCGGTCTTCTTCTGGAAGATCTGGAACTGCCTGGTGTGCTCGACCACCGACACGAACAGGATCGAGAACAGCAAGCCGTTGACCGGGTTGCCCTTGCCGTCGTGCAACGTGTCGGTGACGCGGCCCTCGATCGGCCCGATGCGTGGCAGCGTGCGGCCGCAGCGACACGGTCCCGGTGTCCGCGCCACCGCGCTGTCGCCGCCCACGTAGCGGATGAGCGGCTGGGCCAGGTTGTGCAGATCGGTGATCACGACCTCGCCGGTCTCGCCGGGCCGCGCCGGCCGCGTCGTGCCGTGCTCGCGCACGATCAGCTCGCAGATCAGGTTCTCCATCGAAAGGTGCAGGCCGTCGTGGGCCTCGCACTCGGAGCCGATGAGCATGACCTCGCGGCAGCCGTAGGTCTCGTACACGTCGGGACCGAAGGCGGCCTGCATGGCCTCGCGATCGTGCGGCCACAGCCGCTCGGCGCCGGTGATCACCGGGAAGCTGTTCCACGAGCGCCCGTTGGTGCGCTGGACGTAGCGGGCCAGCGACGCCGCGCCCTGGGCGTAGGCCAGCATCACCTCGGGCTGGAGCTTGCGGACGGTCTCGACCGCGCGCTGGAGGTGCGCGTCGTCGCGCGGCGAGCAGTCCATGTAGTGATCGCGGCGGAGCAGGTGATCGAGCTCGACCTTGTACTTCTTCCAGCCGGCCGCCTGCGTGGCCAGCACGCCCCACCAGTGGAAGGCCTTCATGCCGGGCTGGTAGCCGGCCCAGCCGTAGCCGCGCCAGCGGGTGGCGTCGCGCCACACCCGCGACTCGGCGTTGTACTTCACGATCATGGGCGTGCCGGTGGTGCCGCTGGTGGTCTTGATCACCTGGGCGAACGGCGGCGCCGTCGACGTACGAGTCTCGCCGGTGGCGCGCGCGATGTGCTTCTCGAGGAGCGGCAGCCTGGTGAGATCGGCCGGCGAGCGGATGTCCTCCGGCGACAGCCCGGCCGCGTCCATCAGCTCGCGGTAGTGCGCGGTGTGGCGGTAGGCGTGGCGGACCAGCCGGCGCAGGAGCCCCGACTGCAGGGCCTCGTGATCCGCCGCCGAGGCCCGCTCGGTCTCGTGCAGGTAGCCGAGCAGCTCCGTCGTCGATCGGCCGCGCAACCGCTCCCACCCAGGGAAGAGGACCTTCGACAGGAGCCGGCCGTACAGATCCACGTCCCCGTACTATCATCGCGCCACGCGTGCTGTCCCGCCTCCGCAAGAAGAACCTGCACACCTGGATGCGCGGCTACGCCCGTCACGTCGCGCGCAAGACCATGCGAGGAGTCCGCGCCGCCGACGGACCACGCCACCTCCTGTTCGCGATGTGCGATCACTACGAGCCGCTATGGGCCGGCGCGCCCGAGGCCGCCGGTCGCGCCCGGGTCACCGCGTGGCGCGACGGCTACCCGGTGATGGCGTCGGGCTTTCGCGACGCCGACGGCCGTCCACCCCGCCACTCGTGGTTCTTCCCCGGTGAAGAGTACCGCCCCGAGTACCTCGACGATCTGGGGGCGCTGGCCAGGGCCGGCCTCGGCGAGGTCGAGGTGCACATGCACCACGACGGCGACACCGCGGCCACGCTCGCGCCCAAGCTGACCGAGTACCTCGACATCTTCGCCAAGCACGGCCACCTGTCGCGCGCCGCCACGGGTGGCTACCAGTGGGCCTTCATCCACGGAAACTGGTGCCTGGCCAATGGCCGTCCCGACGGCCGCTGGTGCGGCGTCGACGACGAGCTGCCGCTCCTGTGGGATCTCGGCTGCTACGCCGACTTCACGTTCCCGTCGGCGCCCGACCCGTGCCAGTCCGACATGGTCGATCTCATCTACTGGCCGACCGGCGACCTGGCGCGCCGCCGCTCGTACGATAGCGGTGAGCCGGCGCGGGTGGGCACGGCCTTCGACGATCGTCTGCTCATCATCACCGGTCCGCTGTCGCTGGTGCGCAAGGGCGGGCTCGGTCTGCGCCTCGAGAATGGCGCGCTCACCGGGGACGATCCGCCGACGCCGGCGCGGGTCGACACCTGGGTCGACCAGGGCATCCACGTCGAGGGCCGCCCCGAGTGGGTCTTCGTCAAGGTCCATACCCACGGCGCGGTCGAGAAGACCGCCGACTCGCTGCTCGGCGCCGACGGCCGCACCATGCACGCGCACCTGGCCAGTCGCTACAACGACGGCGAGCGCTGGCGCCTCCACTACGTCACCGCCCGCGAGATGTACAACGTCGCCCGCGCCGCCATGGACGGCAAGGGCGGGGACCCCGGCCAGTGGCGCGACTACGTCGTCGCCCCGCCGCCGATCGCGGGCTGAGCGCCGCGTGGCGCGACGTCAGTCGCAGACCCAGTCGGGGTCGACGGTCATGCACTCGGCGGTGGTGTTGCAGCCGGTGTACTGGCACACGCCGCCGACGCAGTCGTAGTTGTCGGCGTCGTAGGGAGCCGAGGGGGTGGCGCAGTCGGTGGGCGTGGTGCACGTGTGCAGGCAGCTCATGATCGTGCCGGTGGCGCGGCAGGTCCACGCCGACGACATGTTGGCGGCGGTGCACTCGGCGGTGTCGTTGCAGCCGGTCCAGCGGCACTTGCCGCCGTCGCAGGCGTAGTTGTCGGCGCCGAGGATGGGACTGTTCGGGTTGGCGCACTGGCTGACCGTGGCGCAGGTCGGCCAGCACGTGGGCACGGTCGTGCCGAACGCCGCCTCGCAGGTCCACGCCTGGGTGCCGTAGGTGGCCACGCACTCCGCCGTCGACAGGCAGCCGAGCCAGCGACACTGCCCGCCGTCGCAGGCGTAGTTGTTGGCGTCGACGATCGAGCCGACCGGCCCGGTCGCGCAGTCGGCCGCCGTCACGCACGTCGGCACGCACACTGGCAAGGCCGGCGCCGCGTCGGCACCACCGCCACCGTCGCCGCCACCGCCGTCACCGTCAGCGCCGCCATCGTCGTCGCCATCGTCACCGGCGCCGCCGCCGCCGCACGAACCGAGGACGAGCACCAGCCCCAGCGCGACGAGCGAGCCGCTTCGCGTCGCCGCTGACGCTACCACCGTCACCGACCCGCGGCCGTGACGATCGCCGCGCGCTGGGCCTCGTCGGGGACCTTCATGGCGAGCGCGGCCAGGTTGTCCTCGAGGTGCGAGAGCTTGGACGTCGCCGGGATCGGACAGGTCACCGCAGGGTGGCCGAGGATCCAGAGGAGGAAGACCTGGGCCCACGACGTGGCGCCCAGCTCGGCGGCAACCGGAGGCACCGCCTTGCCCCGCACCTGATCGAAGAGTCCGCCGGTGTCGAACGGCTGCATGACCAGGACGGCGGCGCCGGCGTCGCGCGCGGCGGGCAGGAGCCGCGCCTCCGCCTCGCGGTCGGAGACCGAGTACGGCAGCTGCACGAAGTCGAGGCGCTCGCGCCGCACGATCTGCTCGAGCTCGCCGAACGCGCCGTGCTGGTAGTGGGTCACGCCGATGTAGCGAAAGGTGCCGGCGTCCTTCCACGCCCGGAGCGTCTTCAAGTGGACCTTCCAGTCGACCAGATTGTGGATCTGCATCAGGTCGAGCGTGCTCGTCCCGAGCAGCTGCATCGAGCGACGCATCTGTTCCTGGCCGGCGCGCTCGCCGCTCGTCCACACCTTGGTCGCCAGGAACGGAACCGGCATCGCCACATCCGCCGCGCGCAAGCTGGCGAGCATCGTGCCGATCGCCGCCTCGGCCTGCCCGTACATCGGCGAGCTATCGACGACCCGCCCGCCCATCGCCAGGAACCTCGCCAGCACCGGCTGCACCCGCGCCACCTCATCGGGCCCGACGTCGAACGTCGACCAGCTCCCCAGGCCGATCGCCGGGACCTTCTCACCGGTCGATGGAATCGTGCGCGTCAGCATACTCGGACTCGGGCTCGGGCTCGGCGGGCTCGGGTTCGGGTTCGGGCTCGGGTTCGGGTTCGGGCTCGGGTTCGGGTTCGGACTCGGGTTCGGGTTCGGACTCGGGTTCGGTCTCGGTCTCGGGTTCGGATTCGGGTT
>SXGS01683624.1_pt1 | contig 17065 bp, 11 predicted proteins | sample 3174681 | NCBI WGS metagenome assembly SXGS01 (sample SAMN11356861, study PRJNA531348) | freshwater metagenome | isolation source: freshwater sample F1-80 | place: China: Fuxian Lake, Yuxi | collected 2017-12-25 | reverse complement strand
GGGTCGATGGCGGCCTCGATGCACAAGGAGCCGCGGCGGCTGGCGTTCCGCTGGCACTGGTGAGCGCGGAATTATCTGCAAAATCCGCGTGCGCCCGGCGGCGGTCGGTTCTTCCGGAGCGAAGGCCATTCAGGCCCTCTCTTCCCCAAGAACCCGCCCATGAAATCCACCTCCCTGCTCGCCTTGGCTCTCCCTGCGCTCGCCGCCTTCCTCCCGGCGCAGACGCCCGACCACCTGGTCGGCATCACCCGCAACGTGCCGAACCTGCGGCACGTCAGCCACGCGCCGTGCATGCCGCTCGGCCAGTGCCCGATCCCGATGCCCAACTCCGCCGCGCTGCCGCCTTGGGTCGGCGGCACCGCGTGGGATCCGACGCGTTCCGGCGCCTGGGTCACCAACGGCCTCCTGCTGGCCAAGGTCGACGACGCCTGCGGCATGCAGTGCCCGCCCATGCCGGTGCCGACGCTCGGCCCGGCCGCGTTCCTGACCGGCCTTGAAGTCGTCGAAGGCCTGAACGAGCTGTGGATGATCGACAGCACGTTCATCCTGCACCGCTACACCAACACCTGTCCGCCGGCCCCGCTCGGTGTCTGCATCCTCGGTGGCCCGATCGTCATCGGCGGCGTCACCACCGGCATCGCGGTCGATGAGCTGCAAGGGATCGTGTTCACCAGCGTCGCCAACTTCCCAGGTGGCCCGAGCCGCGTGCTCGTGTCGCAACTCGCGGCGCCCTGCATCGTGATCAGCCAGTTCCCGGTGCCGGCGTGCGTCGCCGCCTTCGGCCCGGTGCTCGGCCTCGCCTGCGACTGGGGCAACCAGATCCTCTACGCGACGGATGGCATCGGCACGGTGGCGATGAACTACGCGTTCGTAGCTCCCAACGTCGTGCTCCTCGGCGTCAACTGCTGCCCGCCGATCGCCCCCGCGCTCGATCCGATGATCGGCCTCGCGGTGCGCCCCGGCCGCGCGACGTCGGTCGGCGGCCCGTGCGCCAATGGCTCGTGCCCGGCGTGCCCGCAGATCCACTCGCTGCTCAACGACCCGTGCCTCGGCAACGCCGCGTTCTCGCTGGCTCTCGACCAGGCGCCCTCGACCTCGATTGCGCTGCTCGCCATCGGTGCGGGTCCCTGCATGGTTCCTGGCCCCGTTGCGCCGCCGCTGTGCGGCCCCCTGCACACGATTCCGGTCCTCGGCACGCTCGGCCCGGTCCTGACCGGTGGCGGCTTTGGCCCGTGCGACGGTTCGGCAGTGTTCAACCTGCCGTTGCCAGTGGCGCCCGGCCTCGCCGGCCTCGTGTTCAGCTCGCAGGCGGTCACGGTCTGCCTCGGCGGCGGCGTGCTCGGCTTCGGCATGAGCAACTGCCTGAGCTGGCAACTGCAGGGCAACTGATTCCAGCGACTGCTGCGAGGGCAACGTCCGACCTGGGCGCGCCCTCGAACGCCGGCCGCGAGCACGGTGCTCGCGGCCGGCGCCCTTTTCAGCGGAGCTCTTCGCGCCGGTCGAGCTTCGGCTTCTTGGCCTTGTCGGCCTTCTTGGCCTTCTTCGGCGCCGGCTCGACTTCGACGATCTTGAGGTCCATCGGTTCGCCTTCGACGGTGACCTCGATCGGCTCGACGTGGATCTTCACGTCGAGCGCCTGGCCCGCGGCGCGCAGCGCCAGGTCGACGGCTTCGAGATCGATGCCCAGCTTCTTCAGGTCGAGGTCGTCGAGCGCCTCGAACGTCGCCGCGTCGAGCTTCGGCTTCGCGGCCCGCATCGCCTTCTTGACGATCTCTCCGATCGAACGGTCCAGCTTCTTGCCGGCGCCGAGATCGTCGATCAACCGGACGACATCGCCGGTGATGCCGAGTTCCTTGAGCTCCGCGTCGCGCAGGATCTCGAGGCGCGCTTCGGCGAGCCCTTCCCGCATCCCGGAGAGGTCCAGGATCTGCATCCCCTCGAGACCCTTGAGTTCTTCGAGGCACTCGAGACCTTCGAGACCCTCAAGGCCCTCGAGAGCTTCGAGGCCTTCGATGCACTCCACACCCTCGAGACCCTTGAGAGCTTCGAGGCCTTCGACGCACTCCACACCCTTGAGACCCTCGAAAGCTTCGAAAGCCTTGAAGCCCTCAAGAGCTCTGAGGCCACCGAGAGCTTCGAGGCCTTCGAGGCCTTCGAGGCGCTCAAAGCCCTTGAAACCTTCGAGGCTCTGCAAGCCGTCGAGACGCAACACCCTCGGCTCGTGCTTGCCGTTCAGGTCGCCCTTGGCCTTGTCCTTCGACTTGCCCTTCTCCGCGCTCTTCTTCGCCGGACCATCCTCGGTGACGTCCAACAGCTCGAGTTCGAGGCCCTTCGCTTCGGGTTTCGACTTCGGCTTCGACTTCGACTTCGACTTCGCGGGAGCCACTGCTTCCGCCTTCTCTTCGGCAGCGAGCAGCTTGCGCAGCAACGCCGTGCGTTCGGCGCCGCTCAACGCCTCGACTTCCTTGCCGTTGATCCGGATCTCGATCCGGACCGGGTCCTGTTCGCTGGACTGGGCCTGGACCGGCACGGCGAACAAGCCGAGTGCCAGGGAAGTGAAGGGCAACCACCAGGCGCGCGAGGCGCGGCACGGCACGTTCTCGTTCAGGATCATCGTCAACCTCGTTTCGAATGCGGCACCAGCCGCCGGCCTCGCAGCGAGGACGGCGGACATCGGCACCATGGAGTCGGGAGCGCCGGCGGCCTGCACCAGGACGGTGGCGTAGTCGATCGTCGCGTCGGGAATGGTGGCGATCGCCCAGGCGTCGGCAGCGAGTTCGGCCTGCTGCCGCAACTGGCGGCGCGCGAACCAGAACAGCGGGTGCCACCACAACGCGATCGCCAGCGCGAGCTCGGCGTGGGCAAGCCAATGGTCGCGGCGACGCAGGTGGGCGAGTTCGTGCACCAGCACCGCCGCGCGACCCTTGGCGGAGGCGGCGGCGAGCACGCGCGCCGGCAGCACCAGGCGTGTGCGCAGGAAGCTGAACACGTACGGCGAACTCGCCGACGGGTCGTCGCACAACGTCGGCACGGGCACGCGCAGGTCCGCGGCCAACTGCGCCACTTCGCGCGCCAGCTTCGGCGGCACGGGACCGCATCCGCGCAATCGCCGCTGCGCTCGCACCAGCCCCACCGCGAGCCACCCGCACATTGCTGCCGAACCGGATCCCCACAGCAACGCCAGCGGCATCGCCCACGGCGACGGCGCCGGCGCCACGTTCACGCCCTCGGCCCTCGCCGCCAGCACCGGCGTCGACACGTTGCCGGCAGCATCGACGGTGAACGGCAGCACCACCGTGCGCGGTTCCTGCCACCACGAGGTGTCAACCTCGATCGGGAACAGCGGCGGCGTCACCAGCTTGAGCAACACGAACAGCCACAGCGCGTGCAGCACCGCCGGTGCGGGCCGCAGCCAACGTCCGAGCGCCAACGCCACGAGCGCCACGACGCCGGCCACCGCCGTGTTGGCGACGAGCCAGCTCACGACCGCCCTCCGCCATTCTTGTCCTTGGCCTTCGCTTCGGCGGCGGCGAGCAGTTCGCGGAAGCGAGCCAGCTCCGTCGGCGTGAACTTCGTCTGCTCGACCAACCGCAGCAGCAACGGCGCCACGGCGCCATCGAGGAGCGAACTGGCGACTTCGCGCACCTGACGGCCGGCGAGTTCGTCACGCGCGACCATCGCCGTGAACACGTGCGCCAGGTCCTTGCGGTCCGCGCGCACGTGGCCCTTGTCGACCAGGCGACCGACCAACGTCTGCACCGTCGTGTAGGCCCAGTCGGTGCCGAGGCGGTCGAGCAGCTCGCGCACGGTCGCCGGGCCGTCGTCCCACAGCGCCTTCAGCACCAACAACTCGGCCTCGGTGATCGTGGATGACGGCTTGGGTTTGGATGGCGACATGGAAATCTGGCGTGGCGTTCGGGATGCGCGCAGCGACGCACTGGGTGCGCGAAACCTCCTACAGAATGTCGGAGTGAGGTGGGGAACTATGCCCAGTAGGGCACGAACTCCCCGGCATCGCCGGCTTCCCCGGTGCCGCCAAAGCCCCGCGCAGGGCGCTTCAGCGCAGCTTGCGCGCCGCCCGAACCCTCGCCGCCGCCTCGGGATCGAGGCGCTGGAGCGCCGCCACCACATGCTTGGCGTGCTCACACTGGTCGTTGCTGCCCAGCGCCTCGAGTGCCCGCACCGCAGCGGCGCCGCCCAACGTCCCCAGCACCTCGATCAGGTACGGGGCCACCCCGTCCCACCCCGGCTCGAACGCTCGCAGGCGCGCGTCGATCGGCTCCACCGCGCGCCGTTCGCCGAGCAGCGCGAGCCCCTGCGCGGCCGACATGAAGTGGCCGGCATCGGACCGATCCTGCAAACGCGCCAACAAGAAGGTGCGCACCTCCGGCGTGTCGGCGCAACCCAGCCCCTCCAGCACGGCCCACATGCCGTACTGCGGCAATTGCGGCTGGCTCGCGAGCGCGAACAGGCGCTTCTCTTCGCCGGGTCGCCACGTCGCCTGCAACAGCTTGACGGTGTGCAGGTGCACGTGGCCGACTTCGAGCAGGACGCACACGGCATGGAAGCCGTCGCTGCCGCGCGCCGTCAACTTCGCCAGCGCATCGGCCGGCGCGCCCTCCACTCCGAGTTGCAGCGCCGAGGCGTCGAGTGCGTCCTGCAGCGCTTCGCGCGCGACGCCGCGCGACCTGGCCAATTCGAGGAACGGTTCGACGGCGCGCGCGCGCACGTCCGTCGACGTCACGACGGGCCGCCGCACTTCGCCACCCAGCCGCTTCGCCACCGTCGCGTCCTTCGTCTTCAGCGCGCGCGCCGACAGCAGCAACTCGCCATTCAGGTTCTCACCGCGCGGGAAGTTGACCTTCCACTGCAGGAAACGTCGGCCGTGGTCCTCTTCGATCGCCCACAGCACGCGCGTCGGCTGCACCTTGTCACCCACCTTCAGTTGGTCGACGACGAAGTCGGCGACGTCGCTGTGGATCGGCACGCGACCGTACACACGCATCGCCATCGTCTTGCCCCAGGTCGCCGTTGGATCGGAACAGTGCAGGAACAGGTCCGAGGCGGCCACGCGAGCCTTGATGCGGTACTCGCCATCGGCCCCCTCGCACGTGATCGACACCGGCGCCTGCATCGGCCGGGCGACGAACGGCACACACGCCGGATCACCGAACACGATGCCACCGGTGGCGCCTTCGAGCATGATGTCGCGCACGGCGTCGCGCGACGGCGACAGCTTCGCCCCGTTCACGACCGGCGCCAGCTGCAGGCGTTCCGCGCCAAAGCCGAGGAAGCCGAGCACTGTCTTGTCGTAGTCGCGCCGGCGCGCCTCGCCGAGCGACAGCCCTTCGCTCACGAGCGCCGTCATGTCGGTGTCGAGTTCGGGTCCCGCCGGCCGCGGGCAGACGTAGGCGGTGTAGCCGACGACGCCGGTGCGCAGCACGGCGAGGCAGAAGCTCTCGTCGAGCGGCACCTGTTGCTCGACCACCACGCCGTTTCGCCAATCGTCTTCGAACCAGCGCTGCGTGACGCCGGTGTAGCAGGCGACGTTCAACACGACGGTGCCGCCGAGATCGAGGCCCACCAACTCGGCGAACGACGGACCGCCGACGACCGACTTCGGGTAGCCGTGGCCGGCGAAGGTCACCACGTCGCGGCCATGCAGCTTCGCCAGGTGCTCGCGCCAGAACGCGACGTCGGGCGCATTCTCGTCACCCGCACCGAGCAGGTGCAGCGATTCGAGCCGGTTGCGACGCAGCAGGTGCGGCACGGTCGACACCGACGACTTCGGACAGCCGCCAGCTGCCAGGGCGATTGCCTTCGCCGCCTGCGGCACGCGCGTGCTGCCGCGCGTCGCCAGCGCTTCGGCGTCGGCGGCCGTGCGCCCCGTGATGTAGCCGAAGGCGAAGTCGACGAAGGGATCGTCGTCGAGTCCGGTGGCGAGTTGCAGGAACGCCCGCACGAACGGGAAGTCGATCTGCTCCGGCCGCAGCACCAGGGCGACGTGGCGCGGCGCTGCGGCGAGCAGTGCCGTGCGCACCGGCGCCAGCTGGGCGGGATCGAACCGCACGATCGGCGCCCGGTGATGCCGGGCGAGCAACTGCGCCGCGGCGTCGAACGGGTCGTCGGCGGCGATCGCCGCGAGCACCACGTAGTCGCGGCGGACCAACGCCTCCTGCGCCGGCAGCAAGGCGGTGAACAGCAGCAGCGTGACGACGGGCAGCCGCAGCGGGAGCATGGCCCCTGCGACGATATCGCCCGCCGTTCCTTCCCGCTGGCTGCAACCCCGTCACTCGAGGATCTGTTCGATCAGGGTCCAGATCATCCCACCGACGAGCCAGGCCCAACCCAGGAGGCGGCGGAAGTCGCTGCCAGGCCAAAGCGACGCGATCGCCCCGGCGCAGAGGGAGGCGCAACGACGGCGACGGCGTTACGGATCGACGCGCCAATGCGGCGGCAATCACAGCCCCGTGTCGGCCCAGGATTTTCGGTAACATCCGCGCGGGCACTGCGCCACCGAGATCGACACCCATGTCCCTCCTCCACTCGCCGTTCCGTCGCGTCCCCACCTGCGCCCTCCCGCTCGCCCTGATGGCCGTTGCGGGGCCGAGTCTGTGCGCCCAAGGCCAAGAACTGCCGACGTTGAAGGTGACCGCGAGCGTCAACGAGGGGGCCTTCGAACTGCAGCAGACCGTCGGGTTCGGCGCCTTCACGCAGCTGCAGGTGCGTACCCTGTGGGATGCAGCGGGGACCTGGTGCATCCCGATCGCCGACGTTCGCGTTGCCGACCAGGCCTTCTTCAGCGGCGTTCCGGTCGGTGGTTGGGAACATGAGTTTGCGACGGCGACGACGCCGTTGACCGTCGCCGACCTGACGGCCGGCCTCGCCACCGCCGCGAGCGCGACCCTGCTGGCGAAGCCTGTCGCTGCCCACCCCGTCGACTTCGGCGTGTTGGCGATGGCCGTAGGACCGACGCCGACGATCAGCCTTGCCGTCGGCGACCCGCTGTACCTGTCCGGCCAACCCGGTGTGCATCTGGTGCAGTTGCTCGGGACCAACCTGTGGCCTGAGTGGACCCTCGATCCGGCGGTGCCAACGCCCATGCTCAACCTCGACGCCGTGGTCCAGGCCACGGCGTGGAAGCGGCTCGCGACCCATCCGTCGACGGCCGGCATGACCCAGACGCAGTTCTTCGAAAGCGCGGCCTGGTCGAAGTTGCTGTTCGCCAACCCGACGCTGACGGTGACCGTGTTCGGCCTGCGCGGCCCGCGCATCGATCCGCGCCGGGTACCTCCGCCAGGCGCCGGGGTTCCGTTGCCGTTGCTGGGCTATCCGAACCTCGCCCCGAAGCTGACCGTCGCCCCACCGACCAAGATCACCGTGCAGTTCGTCGGCTCTGGCCTCGGCAGCGGTGGCCGACCCCGCTTCCACGCACCGAGCGCGATCCAACCGGTACTGCTGCCGAGCGGCTCACCCGGCGGCGCCTGGCAGATGCCGATGACCGGCTTCGCCCCCGGCATGCAGTTGGCAATGGTGCACAAGATCAACGGCCAGCGACTCGAGTCGACCGTGGCTTGGAACGGGTTCGGCAACGTGTCGGTACCCATTCCCACCTACGCCATCAGCAACACCAACACGCCGCTCGGCATCTACGAAGTCGCCTCGTATCGCTACGCGCTGCAACCGGCCGGTTCAGGCTACGGCCCGTGGATCGTCATCCCGGCCGCCGAACGCAAGAACGTGAAGGTGCTGTGAGATGGACCCGACGTCGCTGACCGACGGACTCGACCGCATGGTCGAACGCGCGATGCCGATCCTGCGGCGCGCGGCGCCGGGCCTCATGGGCGCCTTGTTGCGCCAACGTTGCCGCACATCGGACCTCGTGCAATCGGCGCTGGCCGATGCAGTGCGTTCGTTTCCGCAGTTCGCCGGCCAGAACGAAGCGGACTTCGTCGGCTGGACGATGCGCATCATGGAGCGCAACAGCATCGACCGCCGCCGTCGCCTGCTCGCCGACAAGCGCGCGATCGGCCGCGATGCCAGCGATGCCGACGCCGCACTCGCGGCGGTGACGACGAAGACCCCGTCGCCAGGCCAGATCGCGATCGACCGCGAAGCGTTGGCACGCGTGGCGCGGGCGCTGCGCCAGTTGCCGTTCGAACAACGCCAGGTCCTGCAACTCGTCGCCTTGCGCGGCTGCAGTCACGCCGAAGTCGCCAAGCGACTCGAACGCAGCGAAGGCGCCTGCCGCGTGCTGCTGGCGCGGGCGCGGGCCGCGCTGCTCGTGGCGATGGCGCGGCAAGGCGAAGATGGCGAACGGTCCTGACGACGCCTTGTGGGATCGCGTGCAGGTGGCGCTCGAACGCTACCTGCTGGCGCGCAGCAACGGCGAAGCGCTGACGCTGCTGGCCGCGTGCGACGGCGATGCGCCGCTGGCAGCTCGCGTGCAGGAAGTGCTCGGACGCGGCGCCGAAGTGCTCGACGGCTTCACCGACACGCCGCCGCCGGCAGCGCAGCGGCAATTCGGCGACTTCGAGTTGGTGCGGGCGCTCGGGCGCGGCGGCATGGGTGCGGTATGGCTGGCGCGACAACGGTCGCTGGGCCGCATGGTCGCGGTCAAGCTGCTCGATCGCGCGGCGGCCGAGGGGCCCGCGGTGCGGTTGCGCTTGCAGCGCGAAGCCGAACTGACGGCGCTGCTCGACCATCCCAACATCGTGCCGGTCTATGCCGTCGGCGAAGTCGACGGCGTGCCCTTCCTGGCGATGAAGTTCCTGTCCGGGCCGGGTCTCGACGCCCTGCCGCGACCACAGTCGCCCGAGCGCGTCGCCAACATCGGCGCCGCACTGGCGCGAGCCCTCGACGCGGCCCACCTGCAGGGCATCGTGCATCGCGACGTGAAGCCGGCGAACGTGCTGCTCGACGGCGAAACGCCGGTGCTGGTCGACTTCGGTCTCGCCCGTGGCCAATCGGATCCGACCCTGACCCAGGAAGGCAAGGTCGCCGGCACGCTGCGCTACATGGCGCCCGAACGGCTCGACGCGCAGGCGCCGATCGCCGATCCCCGCGTGGATGTCTATGGGCTCGGCGCGACTCTCTACGAGCTGCTGGTCGATCGACCGGTGTTCGCCGAGGAATCGCCGACGGCGTTGGTGCGCTCGATCCTGACGCGTGAGCCGCCGCCGCTGCGTCTGCGCGGCCGCCATCACGATCTCGAAACGATCGTCATGCGGGCCTTGGCGAAGGAACCGGGTCGCCGCTTCCCGTCGGCCGCGGCGATGGCCGAGGACCTCGACCGCTTCCTCGCCGGCCAGCCGGTCCGTTCGCGCCGCACGCCACCGTGGCTGCGCTTCGTGCGCCGCGCCCAACGCCACCCGCGCACCACCGCGGCGGTGGCCGGGCTCGCCCTCGTGACACTGGTGTTCGCGCTCGTCGCCTGGCTCGCCGTCGTGAAGGCGAACGTGGACGTGGCGCGGCGCTTCGAGGCTGCCAGTGCCGACCTGGAGGCCGGACGGTTCGAGCGTGCGCACGCCGCCCTGCAGTTGCTGGCGCAGGCCCGACCCGACGACCCCGCCATCGCCAAAGCCGCCACCGCCGCGCGCACCGAAGTCGGCTTCGACCGCACGCTGATGCTGCTGACGGATCGCTCGAGCAACGTGACGCCAGCCGTGCTCGCGGAAGTGCGCGCGCTGGTCGCCGACGGCGGCCGCGGCGCCGACCTCGCGCTGGTCCTGGCGATCGGCCACGTCGAAGGCACTGCCGCCGCGCGCGCCGAACTGCAGCGCCGGTCGCAAGCCGCGGGCTCGCGTCCGCTCGCCGCCGCGCCGACCTTGCGTGCGCTCGAAGCCTGGCTCGACGCCACGCCACCGCCGTGGACGCTGCCGCCGTGGCCAACGCCACCGGAGACCGCCGCGAACGAAACCGAAGCCCTGGTCATCGCCCTGGCCCAACGCCTGTCCGCGCACACTCCCGAGTTCGTGCGGGCGACGCTCGGTGCCGCCCGCAGTTCGCCGCGCCTGCGCTTCCTCGAGGCGATCACCTGGGCCGACGCCGGCGACCTGCCCCGCGCCCTCGGCTTGTTGCGCGGTCTCGCCACCGACGAGGCGCCGCCGCCGGTGTGGCGCTGGCTCGCCCACGTGCAACTGCAACTGGGCGACGTGGCCGCCGCCGGACGTTCGCTGGCGCGTGTGCCCGACGATCGCTCGCCGTCGACGACGTACTACCGCCGCATGCAGGCGCTCGCGCAACCGCACATCAGCGACACCGAACGCACGGCGATGGTCGAACGCTGGCGGGCCGAAGGCGACCAGGGGCTCGAGGGGAAGCGGTTCCTGCTCGAGTTCGAGGGCAAGAACGATCCGGTGCGTATCGGGCCGGCCCTGCAGCAGCTCGCCGAGCTGGAACCGGCGACCGCACGCGATCCGATCGGCCGCGATCTGCTCGTCGCGGCGATGATCGAAGTGGCGGCCTGGCATCTACCGGACGGCGACACCCCCGATCCGATCGTGCATGCCCGTTTCGTGCAGCATTGGCTGGAACGCACTGCGTCGTTGCGCCATCGCCCGGCCCAGGCGATCGCCGAGGGCTGGCTGGCCCGTTCGCAGTGCGCCGCCGGTACAGCATCGCTGCAACCTGGTCTCGACCGCTTCGCCCGTGCTTGTGGCATGGCGCCGCTGCGAACGCGCACCGCGCTCGACTACGCCGCCGCGGTGCTGGCGCTGCCCGTCGACACCGACGGCACGTTGCGCACCGCGCACGTGCAGAAGGCGCGTGCGGCCCTCGCGACGATCGCCACCGCCAACCAGGCCGGCGACCTGCGCCTGGCGACCGAGGTCGTCGCCCTGCTCGACTACCGTGCCTGGCTGCTGGCGGCGCATGCGCACGACTACTTCGCCGTCATCGAGCAGTTGCCGCGCGTCGAGGCGATCCTGCCGGACGAGCTGCGCCCGCTGGTCCGCGACGCCGAGGAACACGTTCGCAAAGTGCGTGCCGCCGCCGACGGCAAGTGACGAACGAGCAACCGCGTAAGGAACGGGCCGATCGCGGCTCATGCGCGGCATGCTCCGTTCCGCCGCCGTTCTCCTGTTCGTCGCCACGGTCGTTTCCGCCCAGGGCCAGACGATCACCTTCTTCCTGAGTTCGCCCGCCTCGGGTCTGAACGTGCACGGGACGTCGTCAGCGTTCGGCGTGCGGGCCAGCGGGCCGGGCGGCAGCCATCTCGCGGTGGCGCCCCTCGCCGCCGGCATGAACGAACCACAGCTCGCGCCGGCGCTGATCGCGGCGGCGGCCCAGGCGCAAATCGGTCTGCAGCACGCCCAGTCCTCACCGAGCAGCGGCCTGTTCACCATCGCCAGTGTCGAAGGGGCGCTGCCCAGCCGTGGCTGCATCGTCGGCACCGACGACACCGCAGTCACCGGCCTCGTCGGCGAGATCACCGGCGGTGGCACGACGAAGTTCTTCGGCGGCGCGCTGCCGTTGGCGAACGCCAGCGCACCGACCTCCGGTGTGGTGACGATCGAGGTCATCGGCCGCAGCACCACCGACGGCCATGTGTTCGGCGTGACGACGCAGCTGCAGGTGACGGCCGGCGAATCGGCGGCGTCACTGAACCTCCGCATTCGCAACGACCTGATCGCCAAAGGCTGCACGCTGTTCAACATCACGCTGCCGTCGTTCGCGGCGCCGAACTCCTTCCTGCACGGCATCGGCGTCGATCGGTTCGTCGGCCAGGGCAGCCAGGCCGGCCACCAGTTCCGCGTCAGCAAGATGTTCCTCGCGCGCAGCGGCGGCGCCGCACGCGCGCTGCCCCTGGCGATCGGGCTCGGCTGGTTTCCGACCGGCGGCTTCGCCGAGTACGGCAGCGGCTTCGCCGCGGCGGGCAAGCAACCGTACGTGCACGGCAGCGGTGCGTTCGCGCCGGGCACGAGCCACGCCGTGACGGTCGAGTTCCACCACCACGAAGTCGGCGTGCTGGTCGGCGCCACCGGCCGCGCTGCGTTGCCGCTGCCCGGCGGCGCCACGCTGCTGCTCGATCCGGCGACGGTGGTCGCGACGCTGCCGTTCACGACGAACGGCCACGGGCGTGCGACCGCGACGCAGGCGACGCCGAACGACCCGGCGGTGCTCGGCCAGACCGTGCACTGGCAAGGCTTCGCTCTGCACGCCGGCGCGCTCGCGGCAACGAGCGGCCTCTACGTGCGCATCTGGCAATGAAGGGGACGGGCAAAGCGGCTCGCGATTGCCCGCGACGCAGCGCAGTGCTCTGCTGACGCGGTGACCTTCCAGACCACCCGCTGGAGCCTGATCCTGCGCGCGCGTTCGCCAGGCAGCGCCGGCGAACGCGCACTCGGCGAACTGCTCGGCGCGTACTGGCAACCGGTCTACGTGTTCTACCGTCGCCTTGGCGCCAACCGCGACGACGCCGCCGACCTGACCCAGGGCCTGTTCACCGACCTGCTGGCGCGCGGCGACCTCGCCGATGCCGATCCGGGTCGCGGCCGGTTCCGCACGTTCCTGCGCACTTGCGCCCGCAACTGGTGGAGCAACGAACGCGAACGCGCCAAGGCCGAGAAGCGCGGTGGCGACGCTCGCCTGCTGCCGCTCGACCCAGACGATGCCGAGGCGTGGCTGGCCGTGCAGCCGATCGACAGCCTGGACGCCGAAGCGTTGTTCGAACGGCGCTGGGCTTGCACCGTGCTCGATCGCGCCGTGTGGCGGCTGGAGCAGGACGAACTCGCCGCCAACCGGCGCGAGCAGTTCGCGGTGTTGCGCTCGGTGCTCGACGGCAATCCGCCCGCGCGGCCCTGGGCCAACCTGGCGCGCGAACTGGACACCACCGAAGGCGCCGTGAAGGTCGCGGCGCACCGGCTGAAGGCGCGCTTCCGCGATCTGTTGGCGGCGGAAGTGCGCGAGACCCTGCCGGACGAAGCCGCTGCCGGCGCCGAACTGCAGGAACTGCTCACCGCCCTGCAGAAGCGGGCGGGCGGCCCGAAAACCGGAGATTACCGGTAACTCCGTGGCCGCCTTCCTTCATCGAGGGGCATGAACCCCAACGCACCGCGCCCTCCCGATCCAGCCGCCATGCTGGGCCACGCCCTCGCGGACGCCGAAGTCGCGCAGCCGTGGCCGGCCCCCACGATCGCCGAGCTCGCCGCCGCGTTCCCCGAACTCACGCTGCACGACCGCGTCGGCCAGGGCGGCATGGCCGCGGTCTACCACGCCACCCAGCAGCCCCTCGGCCGCGCCGTGGCGCTCAAGGTGATGCGGCCGGACCTCGCCAAGCAGCCGCAGTTCACGGAGCGGTTCGTGCGCGAGGCGAAGGCGTTGGCGACGCTGAGCCATCCGCACGTGCTCGCGATCCACGACTTCGGCGAACGCGCGGGCTTCTGCTACCTCGTCACCGAATACGTCGACGGCGCCAACCTGCGCGAACTGATGCAGCTCGGCCGGCTGTCGCCCGACGAGGTGCTGCGCATCGTGCCGCAGATCTGCGCCGGAGTGCACTTCGCGCACCAACACGGCGTCGTGCATCGCGACATCAAGCCGGAGAACGTGCTCGTCGACCGCCACGGCCAGGTCAAGCTCGCCGACTTCGGCCTCGCCAAGCTCGCCGGCGCGCCGGGGCCGGCGCTGACCCGTTCGAGCGTGGTGATGGGCACGCCGCACTACATGGCGCCCGAGCAGTGGCACGGCAGCGCCGGCGTCGACCACCGCGCCGACATCTACTCGCTCGGCGTCGTGCTCTACGAACTGCTCACCGGCCGGTTGCCGGTCGGCACCTACGCGCCAGCGTCGGCGCAGCCGGGCGTGCCGGCCGGGGTCGACCCGATCGTGCAGCGTTCGCTGCAACAGGAACCCGACCTGCGCTACCAGTCGGTGCGCGACGTGCAAAAAGACCTGGAACGGCAGCGCGGCACCACGCCGCCGCCGATTCCCGAGGCTGCTCGCGCAACGGCAGGCCCCCACGCGTCCGCGGTGAAACTGCTCGTCGCCGGCGCGCTGGCGCCGGTGATCGGTCTGCCCGTGTTGACCATCTTCCAGTACCACGAACACGAACTCGGGATGCATCGCTTCAGCCAACGGATCCAGAACCAAAACCACGAGCAAATCGCCGAGGAGATCACCAGGGTCATCGCCAACGGCAAGCCCTGGCCCGGTTCGGCGCCGCAGGCAGTCCAACCGCTCCCGCAGTACGAACTCACTGACAAACTGGACCTGCTGGTGTGCTTCGTCGGCGGCGCCATTCTCGTGACGGTCGTCATGCTGCTCGGCGCCGCCGCCTGGCGCCGCACCCGACACGCGGGTGCGTCCCGCATCCAGCAGATGCTGGCCGGTGTGCTGTTCAGCCTGCCCGTGGTCGGCAGCGCCAGCGTTGGCCTCTGCGGACTCGTCGACAGGCTGCGAACCGAGTGGTTGTTCGGCGTGCTCGGTGTGTTCCTGATCGTCGCCAACGGTGCCTTCCTGCGCTGGCTGTGGCGCCTGACCGCGCGGCGTCTGCCCGGTGCCGCCGGGCCGCTCGGCCGGGGGACGCGCGCCACGCTCTGGCTCGCCGTGGTCGCCACGCTGGGGCTTGCCGCGATTGTCGTGTTCGGTCCGCGGCAGCCAGCGCCGCCGATCATCGCGCGGCTGCCGATCGCCGCGCAGAAGCTGGTCGGCTTGACCCGCCTCCAATTGCTCGAACGACTTGGCCCCCCGCATGCAATCACGGCCACCAAGGAACGGATGACCTGGAGCTACCGCAGCCTCGACGGCAACGTGCGCGCCGACGCGGTGCAACTCGTGCTCGGTACGGTGGTGTCGATCGAGAACCCGAACCTGATCCTGGTGCCTGCACCCCAACCGGAGTCGGGCGGCAGCATCGGCCAGACCCGGGACGAACTGGTCGCGGCGCGTGGCAACGTTCGCCGTTCCCAAGGCGACCAGCACGGCGGCGAGATCGAGTTCGTCGACGGCACGATCGCCAAACTGAGTCCCGACGGCATCGTGCTGCAGCTCGGCAAGTGACGCCCCGCGCGCGTCACTCGCCGCGCGCACGCACGAGCACGCCGTCGGCGACCGTCCACGCACTGTCCTTGCGTTGGTTGCGCGGCACGAAGCGGTAGGTCGCGTCGGCGACATGGTCGCGCTGGTCGGCCGCACCGAACGGGACGACGACCAGCGCATGGTCCCCTTGCCACCACCAGGCGCCCGCGTCGAGGCCGACTCCGAGCGTGGGCTTGCCATCGGCGACGAGCAGCACGCGCAGATCCGTCTCTTCGAGCAGGCGCTGCGTCTCTTCGAAGCTCGCAGGCCCTTCGATCCGTGCGATGAGCCCGAACTTGCGGCGATCCTTGAACCACGTGCGCACCGCATCCGGGCACTCGCCGCCATCGCCCCAGTGCACCGCGGTGATGCGGCCGGCGACGGGGGCGGGAACCGGGTTGACGAGGCGGCAGTGCACGCCGAACTCGTCGCGCAGCGCGATCGTGGAGTACGGGTTCGGGCCTTCGAACGGGTCGTCGGTGCGTCGCAGCGTCTGGCGGCGGCCGATCGTCTCCGGCATGCGGGCATCGGCCCAGTCCGAGAACGTCGCCACGTGCGTCATCAGCCCGAACATCCCCGCGTCGCGTGTGTCCTGGCCGAGCCGGTCGTAGTTGAGCCGACGCCAGCGGCCACCGACGAACACCTCGTTGAATGAGTGCGACGTCCACGAACCCTTCAAGCCGCCGATGGCGGCAGTCACCGAGGCGCGCAGTTCGCGATGGGTGATGCCGCGTTCGAGCATCGCCCGTTCGCGCTCGTCGTTCGCATCCACGAGCGGGATGCACAGCACGATGCGCGTCGGCACCCCGAGCGCACGCAGGCAGCCGTTCAGGTAGATCGACGAGGACGTGCAGCTGCCGCGCTCGCCATGCTCGAACATGCCGCGCGCCGAAATGTCGCGTTGCCACGTCGTCCGCAGCGTTGCCGCGTCCACGGGCACCGCCGGCAGGAGATCGGCCGGCACGAACGGCTGGCCGCGTTCGTCGAACGCCGTGATGAAGGTCGTGAAGTGGTCGACGTACTTGGCGTGGGCACACAGCCACCGGGCCGAGCGTTCGACGAGTGTCTTGTCATCGAGCTTCGTCACGTCGATGCCGTCCTGCAACAGCGCTGCGACCAGGCTGTCGCGCATCGCCGGCGTCCAATCGGCCGTCGGGCCGGGCGCCGTCCAGGCCGTCATCGCGGCGGTCGCGCGACGCCATTCCGGATCCGCGACGATGGACTTCGCGACGTCGGTGAACGGGTAGTGGATCACCTCGAGCTCGACCCACTGCGCGGTCTCGTCGAGCACGCGCACGTCCTGGTGGTCGTCGTTCAGGAACCCCGGCGTCACCGGGCGCATCACCTGCACGACGGTGCGCACCGTGTACTGGTACTCGCGTCGCTCGCGCCAGTCGCCATCCGGCACGCCATCGCCATCGGAGTCCTTCTGGTCCGGATCGGTCCGGTACTTGTGGAGCTCCTGGAAGTCGGACAGCCCGTCCCCGTCGCGGTCGGGTTCGCGATCCGGGTTGTTCTGCGCAAGGCAGGCAGTCGCGAGCAAGGCGACGGGCACGAATCGGAGCCAGCATTTTCCGTTCATGCCGCCCAATCTACCGCGACCAGGCGCGGTCCAGTTGCCGCTCAGTACTTGTAGAAGCCCTGGCCCGACTTCTTGCCGAGCTTGCCCTCGGCGACCATGCGCCGCATCAGCTCCGGCGCCTTGAAGCCCGGGTGGTCGAGTTCCTTCGCGAGGTAGTCGGCGATCGCGAGCCGGACGTCAAGGCCAACCAGGTCGGTCAGCTTCAGCGGACCCATCGGGTGGCCGTAGCCGAGCACCATCGCCTTGTCGATGTCCTCCGCCGACGCGACGCCGCTCTCCAACATGCGGATCGATTCGAGGCCAAGGCACACGCCGAGTCGCGAACTGGCGAAGCCGGGGCTGTCCTTGACCAGGATCGGCTCCTTGCCGAGTTGCTTGCTGTAGGCGGTCACCGCATCGATCGTCGCCGCCGACGTCGCGTCGGTGCGCACCAGTTCGAGCAGCGCCATCAGCGGCACCGGGTTG
>SXGS01521667.1_pt1 | contig 17067 bp, 12 predicted proteins | sample 3174681 | NCBI WGS metagenome assembly SXGS01 (sample SAMN11356861, study PRJNA531348) | freshwater metagenome | isolation source: freshwater sample F1-80 | place: China: Fuxian Lake, Yuxi | collected 2017-12-25 | reverse complement strand
TTGTGCCGCTGCTGCTGCTTGTGCTGCTGCTTGTGCCGCTGCTGCTGCTGCTGACGCTACGGAGTTGGCATTAGTGACCGTTCCCGTGCCTGTGCTGTTTGTTATTGTTGCCGTCTGGCTACCAGCAGCCAGGGCGCTAGTGTTATTGCTGTAGGGGGCATACACATTGCTTGTGGCAGAACTATCATTGATGCTGCTACCCATTGGGCTAGACCCCACCAATCCACCGACTACAGCGCTCGCACCAATGCTTGATACAGTGCCGGAGGCAGAACTGTTGCTGATGATACCGGGGCTATCAATGCGCCCCGCCAATCCGCCGAGATAGATGACATCTGGTGCCGCACTTATCACAGTGCCGGAGGCAGAACTGTTGCTGATGGTGCCAGAGTTCGCCCCCACCAATCCGCCGACACTAAACAGGTTTCCTGATACATAGCCGTTGGTGGTATGGGTGTTACTGATGGTACCGTTGTTCGTTCCCACCAGTGCACCGACTGTAGACTGATTCTGCACCCCTTCTCCTGTCACACTTACGTTAGTGAGCGTTAGGTCTCTAATGACCCCATTCGAGGACAGCGTACTGACCAACCCCGAACTGTTCGTAAGCGTCATGTTGCTTAAAGTATGGCCTAGGCCGTTAAAGGTGTAGTCATACGTTTCAATAGTTGGAACCGTAACCCCTGTTAGATCCACATTGGCACCCAAGGCAACGTTAGCATTATTAAGGTCAAGTACATTAACGTCTGAGCTCGTTATCACTGCGAAGGTTTTAGGTGTGCCATCGCTACCCAGCTTGGTAATGAAATTGTTGCCCGCCTGCAGGTTGACTGCCGCATTGATGCCGTAGGTGGCAGCGTTTGCAGCGGCTACAGCACCCTGTCCATAGAGTAGCTGCAACTTAGCGCTTGAATGGGTAGCCGTGATGGGGTTATTGATGGTGATATTGTTAGAGGCGTTTAGGGTGAGGGTATTGCTACTAGCCCAGCTTACGGCCTCATTGATGCTGATGTTGCCATTGTTGGTTTGTATGGTGACCTGACCATTGCCTAGCGACGCAGTCAAGTCTGCCGCAGTGATGTTGCCCCCGGTTGCAACGCTATAGTTAGTGGGGGTAATCAACCAAGTGCCACTGCCTAGGGAACTGCCGCTGACGGTCAAGGCGTTAGTCGTGAAGGACAAGGCCGCCGTGCTGCCGGCGCTCATGGTGCCAATCGATAGCGCACCCGCGGTCACTCCCAACGTGGACAATGGCTTGCTGCTACCCACGCTACTGCTAAAGGTCACCGCCCCCGAACCGGCATTGATGCTCAGGGGGGAGGCGGCAAGGTTGGTTTCTTTGATATAAGAGAACCGACCGGTTTCCTGAGCCTCATCACTCCAGGCTCGTCCAAACCAATTGTCCGCTTGTAGGACTGTTTCATAGCCTACGCTGAGTGAGCCGTTTGCAGTCGACCCAGTCCAGTTGTTGGGTTCTCCAGCATTCCAGCTCGAATATGCTCCATTGATCGCCGAACCACCCGCTGAACCGCTGTTTTGTGTGAAGAATTGCTGGCCTTTGCCGTTATCCTCCAGCCCTTCCGGGCCGGTCACCCAACGCCAAATGTTATCGGTCCCAATACCAAGCACACGTCGCCCACCTAACCAAGGATGTGAATCGTTGTCAATCTGGTGAGCAATGGCATCTTCAAAGCGCGTGGTGATGGTCGCAAGGTAGGTGTCCCCCACGGCGCTGCCGGTGCCGCTTTTGGCATGGTTGAGCGCATTCACCCAGTAGTCATTTTGGCCTGCCGCATAATTCTGTACAAAGGCATAACTGTTGGCCGAGTTGATCAAGCCGCTAAAGCTAACGTTCCCGTTGGCGGTGTTGATGGTCAGTCCATTGGTGTTGGCCAGCATCAATTCGCCACTGACCGTGACGTTGCCACCATTCGTACTTAGCGTGCGTGCTCCACTGCCAGCCACATACACATCGCCCCCCACCAGGGTTGAAACACCATTGATGGATGCAGTACGCGCCGTGCCAAATCGAAGATTACCGCCACCGGTAGTAATATCGGCATTGACTACTACAACTCCCTTGCCGTCACCCGTGCCGCTATTGTTGTCGGCATCCAGCGTAACGTGCAGTTTGCCTGTGCCACCGGTGTTGCCGATGGCCTGATCGACCACAATCGAGGTGGCCGCATTGAGCGTCAAGGTAACGTCGGTGTCACCGCTCGCCTTGGTAATGGCACTGCTGACCGTAATGTCACCATCAGCAGTCCCCGAGCTGCCGGTCGTGACGGTGACGTTGTTGCCATTTTGCAGGGCACCGGCTACATCCGAGGCGAGAATGGTCGAGGTCGCGTTTGGCGTGAAAGGATTAGCAAAAGCCGTGCCGCTGGCGCTCGTGCCAATCGTCACATTATAGGGGTCGAGCAACCATAATCCTGCTTGGCCAGAGGATGCGGACGTGAACACCGAGACCCCAGTCGTATCCAGGTAATGCCCTGACGTTTCGATGCGCCCACCGTGGCCCCCATTGGGGCCACCTTTGGCCATAAACGTACCGTAAGCATGGGTCACTGAATTTGGGTTTTGGGTATCCGACCAAGCCACCAGCGTGCCGCCGTTGCCACGGTCGGTGGCATTGGCTTCAAGACGAGCGGTGGGGGCAATGACGGTAGTGCTCGCTTGATGCACAGAGGGATCGCTGTTCTGCCAACTGCCACCAACCAATACTTCACCGCCACCGGTACCGCCGCTGGCATTAAGGTGCGCCCCATCATTAACGTGTACGTGTTCACCGGTCACTGCAATGCGCCCACCTTTAGCGCTGGGGGCGCTGACATCGATGGTGCCCGAAACCTGTGTTTGGCCGTGGGTCGCGTCCCCCATGAGCTTGATGTTGCCACCACTGCCGTCGCTGTTCTGAGCGGTCAGGATGCCACTGTGACTGATATCGTTGGCCTCAAGCAAGATTTCCCCTCCCAACACCGTGATGCCGGTTGCACGAACCACCCCACTGTTGTTGACCACCCGATCCAAGGTCGCGTTGGCCTGTCCGGTGCTTAAGGTCACTTGCGCCGCCTGAATGCCCCCACTGTTATTGATGCTGGCTTTCAGGGCTGCATCGGTGACACGGGCACGGATCAAGCCGTCACCGGTCACGTTAAGCGCAACCGTGTTGCCCGAGACGAGGCTGACGGTAGTGGCAAAAAGGTCTCCTGCATTATGCAGGTCATTTGCAATCAAGTTCACGCTGGCATTGGCGTTAATGAGCCCTTGGTTGATCACGCTGCCCTGTCCAGGATTGCTGAGGCGGTATTTGCTGGATAAGAAGTCACGGTCATTGAGGTGTAGGGTGGTGGCTAAGATGCCTCCCACGTTCACCTGGCTATCTCGACCAAACAAGATACCGTTGGGGTTCAATAAAAATACTTGGCCGTTGGCCTGAAGGCGACCGTAAATTTCCGAGGGAGCGTAACCGCTTATTCGGTTCAGTGCAATGGCCTGGTTATTAGGCTGGATGAAGTTCACGGTGGCTTGACTGCCGATGTCAAACTGCTGCCAATTGATGGCGGCCTTCCGTGAAGTTTGGTGGATGTTGAGGGCATTGCCACTGCTGTCGATGCGGGCACTGCCCACGCTGACCACCCCGCCACTGGGTAACGCATTGGGGTTCAGTGCGTGGGCTTGGGGTGCAGCCAAAGGCAAACAAGTCGCCAGCAAGCGCAACAGCAGTTTGGAGACGGGTTGGGGGCGCTGGGAATAGCTTGGTTTGCCACTCCGTACTTTAGGCATCACGATTACTCCTTGGTTACCAATTGAAACCGAGGTTAGCCCACAATCGCGGACGGTCGTTGTCGGCTGGGTTGGGTTTCTCGTGGAAGGCCCAAGCAACCAGTACCGAAGCAGTATACCCCCGTGTATTTTGCCAGTCAATTGAGAGGCCTGCATCGTGAAAATGACAGCGGTTGCGGGTTAACGTTGGGTCTAGCTCATTATCGAATGTTGGCTGAAATCAAGGAAGTTCACTCATTTATTTAAACGACAATGAAATCACCCGCCGTTAACGTCGCGTGCAAATTAACTCCAATAATAGCCACTTCAATTGGGATAGATTTAGTAGCGCTGCCATCCGCATCATAATAAAGCTTCCCAGTAGTGGTGTTATAGATTAGATATTGTTTAATTGTCGTAGCTGACTCTAAAACAAAGTTATCAGATAAATCCTTATCGCCCTTAAGCTTAGTAAAAATAGATCCAGCTAAAGCAATCGTATCCCCACTGGCAAAGTCAGTCAGGGTGTCCACGTTGGCTGGTCCAAGCTTAGTATTAAACACAAAGGTATCGTTGCCAGTAACACCAGCAATGGTGTCATTACCAGCAGCACCATTTAGCGTATCGTTACCTGAGCCTCCAGTAATCACATTAATATTCACATTGCCCGTGCCCACAAAATTTGTATTACCGGTATAGAGCAGATTTTTAGCCGCCCCACTTAATGTGGCATTAGGTTCGCTAGTTCTAAGGGTGTCCGATGTGGTAAAGCTTGTACTGAATGCCGCAACGGTATTCCCCGATAGATCCTGCAATACTTTTTCTTCCACATTGATCTTATAGGTACCCCCAAAATTCAAGTTCTGAGTTGGGTCGAGAGTAATACTTGAACCTGAAACACTCACTACACAAGTGATAGTTTTATTTTTTACATCTGTTAACGTAATGCTGCCACGGCCTAGAGCGATGTCTTCATTAAAAGACATTAATAAATTACTACCGACATCGATCCCAGCGTTTGAATTTAATAAAGAATTAAAGGTGGGTGCCACCGTATCTATTACAACTGCTACTGTGTCAGCAGTTGATACCGTATCATCTGTAAATACAAGACTTTCTACGGATATCAAAGCATCAACACCGTCAGTGCCAATGTTATCTGTCACTGTATAGCCTGTGGCGGTCTTCGTGATGGTGTAATTGGCCCGTTCAGCCGAATAATATGCGGTGTCGTTACCGGCACCACCGTCAATACTGTCATTCCCCGCAGAGCCTGTGATTTGATTATCGTGAAAATCCCCATAGATTTTATCTGCAGAGGCGATGCCTACAATTGCGGTATCTTTATCGTCAATGTCAGTATAAGACAAGCCTGCTAGATTCGTACCAACGTCATATCCCAGATCTTTCATGACAGCCAGCTCGATTCTACCAATGTCCCAACGGTTGTTATTATATTCCCCCCCATCACGCATTAATCCACTATCCGCATAAGGCAGGCAGAGTGATGACACCACGTGATTATCCGGTGTTATGGGAAGTGAGCCACCCATGAGGGCAGTTACATTGGGGCCAGAAAAATTATAATGATCCCCAACACGTTTGCTTAACGCACCGAATGGACTGGATTTATCAGAAACCCCATCAAATGCTAAGGTGTGAATAATTTCGTGCAATGCAACTGAGACAAAGTCATAATGCCCCACAGGGATTTCAGGGGTCTTGTTAAATGCAGGATCAGGATCTAGCCATAATGGCACACCAAATAGCTTAACTGTCCCGTCAACACCAAGGTAAATAGTGAAGCCCGCATCAGATTGAGTGCCGTTTAGATCCTTACCTGTGGTCGCTTCAATTAAGTTGCTTTTTTTAGAGCCCACCCATGCCATTTCTGTACCCGGTAGGCAACCGTCTGAGTTAGCAAGATTTTTTGCCCAGCTCACTTCCTTAAAAAAAGCAGCATTGGTTTTGATGTTAACCTTGAAATCCAGCGTGCCTTTCCAGTCAACAAATTGATCAATACAGTTACTGATGACATAGTCAACATCAGTTCTTATTAAAGCCTTGACACTATCACTTAGCAAATTCTTACTATCACTGATTGTTAGTGTATAAAGGCTCATTTTTTACTAATTCAATTAATTTAGAATACTGATGCTTGATTACAGCCTACATCAAAGTAGGCCCTATGAAAAATTTAGATTTAAATACCCAGGACATCCCCTAAATCCCAATTAACCACAATCAACCTGTAAAACATATTCGAATTTGCTTGAATCGTGTTTGTATTTAGATGTAAACCCATACCAACACAAGAAAAATCCCGCGGCAGTGAGGCCCTTATGCATATTAATCAATCATTTTATGCAATAACTTGTATGTCTGAATAAGTTAAGGTGGGGTGGGAATCCACACCAATAATGGCAATCTGAATTGCGGCAGACCCTTTTTCCTTATTACCATCCGCATCATAGTACAATGCGCCAGTAGTGGTATTGTAAATAATTCTATCGTCCAAGTCCTGTGCAGCTATCGCACCAGGGGTTGCATGGAACGTCCCGTCCGTTAAAACGCTCACAGTCTTAAAGGCTTTAAAGATGGCTTTGCTTAGTTGGATGCTGTCACCGCCTACAGTAAAGTCGATGATGGTGTCCACATTCGTTTTTGCATTAAGTACAGTATTGAATATAAAAATGTCGTTACCAGCACCCCCTGTTAGGGTGTTAGCCACCTTGCTGCCTGTAATGATGTCCGCATCATTGCCTGCAACCACATTCTCAATATTGCTTAATTTGTCGGTACCAATACCCGCTGTATCCGTGCCGGTGGTCGACTTGGCTGTGCCCTTATTTAAATCCACGGTAATGGAAGCGAGTGCACTGGTGTACCTAATCGTGTCCACACCGCCACCACCGTTATAACTATCGTTACCCGCACCGTCTCCACCAGTGATAACATCGTCACCTGCCCCAGCATTCACGCTGTCGTTACCGTCACCAGTGGTAATATTATCGTTGCCATCACCCGCATCCGTGATGTCATTGCCAGTCCCGCCCACAATGCTGTCATCCCCTGCGCCTCCTAGCATGCTGTCATTCCCAATTCCACCATCTAACGTGTCATTACCGTTGCCCGCATTTATTGTGTCGTCACCCATGTAACCGCTTATTACATCAGCTGTAGCCAATCCAATAAAACTGTCGTTGCCTCTAAAGAAATATTCCCTAAAAGACTCTGGGTCGTGCATATTAGCTACAATATCGTCTATTGGGTCATTGTAATCGCGTGTAAAGGTTGCTTCAGCTACCACGGCGCCCGTGCTAGTTACCGAGAAATGCGCGCGAGTTATCTTACCACCGTCACGGTATGGTCCATATTCGTCGGTTTTAATTGTATTGCCGCTATGCGAAAGTTCAGCAGTCATGTCATCCGACCAATACGTCTTTGTGCTTGTGAAAGAACCTGTTAGGGCATCATTCTTGAATGACATCGACCCCGTAATGGTTGCACTGGTAGCATATATACCCCGCATTGTGATGTCGTCTAGTGCTACATGTAAGCCAGTCAAAGTGAGTGATTTTAACGTTGCGGAAACTAATTCACCTGTCGCTGAGAGGTGAATGGATCCATCAGCGACAAGACCCTCACCATTGGTGTCGACATAAGTTAATCTTGCTATAGTCCATTTGCTTGGATCGTCGTTTGAGCAATTGCCAACGAGAGTGAATATGCCACCCGAATCTGTAGTTATTGTTGCGCCCGTTCCATCATTAACAATATCTTCTACTATGTCATTAGAAGCAGCAATAAAAAGAGGTCCTATGCCAGTTACAGTATCGCCCCCATCTAATCCGCCGGCATCGCCTCCCACCAACATAGCGTAATCCGCGAACCCGTCTGCTCTATAATAAAACTCATGAAAGCGAGATTCGTCGCCAGTTTGTACTAATCCTGAGCCTTTTGCCATACCCCCCCCTTAACCCAACACACTTTGATAACCATACTTGCATAAGTAACTTACTTATGCAAGTCTAACTCTTGATAATTATAAAGAACCCTAACCTACTGTTAGATAAGGGCTTCTTAAATTACTTAACCTACGGTGTGTTGTGGGCATTTCATTGATCAAATAATCATAAAATCACCACCACTTATTTCGGTAGCAGAACCAACAATCGCAATCATCACCGCTGCGGATTTAGTCCCTGATCCATCGGCATCGTAATAAAGTCGACCACTTTCAAAATCGTAAAATAAATAGTCGTTGCTATCTTGCGTGCTGATGCCAGGAATACTTTGAATGTAGAGATTGTCCGCTAGGTTACTTATACCCTTAAGCTTACTAAAGATGGCATCGTCTAAGGCAATCTTGTCTGCCCCTGAAGTAAAGTCAGTAATGGTGTCAATATTGGATGCGCCTAATTTGCTGTTAAAGGCAAAGGTGTCGTTACCATCACCACCTGCGAGAGTGTCATTGCCTAGGCCGCCATTGATGCTGTCGTTCCCTATTCCAGCAATTATTGTGTTTGCGGCATTTGTGCCTTTTATGTCAGATACATTTTTAGTATTAACCGAAAAAATGTCAGCGACTGATAAACCATCTTGGTCGGTGGCAGTGACTTTTACTGAAAAATTGACATCTACGTTGTAAGGTAATGTGCCAATTAGCTTTTTGGTGCTGGCATTAAATGAAAGCCAATTAGGTAAAGCGGCGCCATCTTCTAAGCTCACAGCGTATGTGAGTGTGTCAGCATTGTCGGGGTCTTTAAAAGCAGCGCTAATTGAATAGCTAATAGACTTGCCTTCATTTACGCTCACGTCAGCTAATGACTTAGTAAGCGCAGGAGCTCTGTTTTCGATGAAAGTGAGCTTGTAAGCTGATATAGATTGGAGGCCATCGCCATTCGACGATTCGTCCTTAACGATATAAAAGGATCCATCGGGACCTTTGGCTATTCCAGCAATCGATCCATTTTTATATTTGAATATATTAGAAAGCTGTTTTCTGTCGGTATCAATGAATTTACCAGCAGCATTCTGAAGAATTATCCCTGTTGAATTGTTGACTGATCGCCAATCGGAATCGCTTAAAAAGATATCTGCTAAGTCATCTCCGTTAAGATCCATCACTGCTGGGTTATATGACGAACCAGATGTTGTATCAAAACCTACTAAGTAACTCTCTGTTACGTCTTCAAAAACGCCAGATCCCTTATTGAGTAGAAACTGTAATTCCGAAAGCCGTCCTTTAGTCGCTAGCAAATCTGCTGATGCCGCACTTATAACGATGACATCATCTAAACCATCATGATTGAAGTCGAAAGTTCTTGCTCTTATGTCGTGACTTTGCCCGAATGCTGCATTAGTTATGCCATATTTTGGTAATTCAAGTCTGGGTGTTGGGAGTGTGCTAATGTATCTAAAACCAATTACTACGCCAGCAGTATCTTTTTCCACGCTTAATAAACGGGTGTCACTGGTTCTTGGTGAGCTTGCTGCGCTGTCTACAATAACAACTGATACACCACCATCTCCAAGAAAGTCGGCGATGGCGACTCCTGAACCATGAGTTTCATAACTATTGATATTGAATGACGCAGCTTGGTTATCCGAAACCAAGTGTTTAGTTAATCCATTAGCTCCACCAAGTAGAAAAATTGACGGATGGCTGTACCCAGCCACAACAATATCTGAAAAGCCATCTAAGTTAATATCGCCAGCTGCAACACCATGCTCCCATTGCGTAGGGCCTAGATTAATTTTTTCAAAATAAGTGCCTTTATTCATTAATGCATAAGCATTAATCGTGTAATTCATATCTGCATTCCCAGACATGTAAACATCTAATAAATTATCGTTATTGAAATCGCCAAAGGCAATATCCCCGACCGCCTCTGCACTGTTGGAATTATTTGGTAACCATTGATTAGTAATTTCCTTTAGAACTCCTTTTACCCAGCCAAAGATATGGATGCTGGTATTTGAATAATTGCTAGGAGTATTTGGTTGGGTTTCAAAGCCGTAAAAGAATATCTCATCAACCCCATCATTATTAATATCTTTAGATGAGATATATTTGACAACATTGGCATTACTAGCATCTGAGTAAAACTGGAATGCTCCATCGTTAATTTGAGCACCTAAAGAAAATTTAGCCATTGTGCTGGGCTATATTAAATGACGGTGAAATCACTGGCTGTTAATATGGCGTGAATATCCGTTCCTATAAGGGCGATCTGAATAGGAGCACCTTTGCCATTTCCATCTGCATCATAATAAAGCTTCCCAGTAGTGGGGTTATAAATTAAATATTGTTTAATGGTTGTAGCAGACTCTAGGGCAAAATTATCGGATAAATCCTTATCGCCCTTAAGCTTAGTAAAAATAGATCCAGCTAAAGCAATCGTATCCCCACTGGCAAAGTCAGTCAGGGTGTCCACGTTGGTGGCGCCTAACTTGGTGTTGAATACAAAGGTATCGTTGCCATCTCCGCCTGTTAGGGTGTCATTGCCAAGACCACCGTTGATGGAATTAGCAACGCCACTATTGCCACTGATACTATTGTTAAGTAAATTGCCTACAGCATTGATTGATAAATAGCCTGAAAGCGTTAGATTCTCAATGTTATTTGCAAGGGTATAGGTTGCTGTTGAAACAACCGTGTCTGTGCCTTCATTGGCCTTTTCAGTTACCACATCTTTTGTAGCGTCGATGTAGTAGGTGTCATTACCTAAACCACCAACCATGCTGTCATTACCAGCACCGCCATCTAAGGTATCGTTGCCTGCTAAGCCCGAAATAGCATCATTTCCCGCATAACCATACATACCATCATCGTCGGTTGTGCCTGTAAGCTTATCCTTACCCGTTGTGCCTTCTAATAAGGCCACACCTATCACTAGCGTTTGATCAGTAAATTGCAGTTTTTCAATATTAACTAAGGTGTCAACACCATCAGAGCCAACATTGGCTTGAACGGTATACCCAGTTGATGTTTTTGTAATGGTGTAATTAGTGCTTAGGTCAGAGTAAATACAGTTATCAGTTCCTAACCCGCCATCAATAATGTCATTACCTAAGCCACCATTAATGGTGTCATTCCCATTAAACCCATAAATTTTATCTGTATTGACAGTACCAGATAACTCTTCATCAATTACTGTTCTCCCCAAAGGTTTTAATGCCTTTGAGACAAATGTATAAGTATAAATTTGTTCAGTTTGAGGCCATTGATGCATTGGAGTATCAACAGAACCGACAAAATCAACCATCCCATCGTTGCCAATGTCGATAGGAATCATTCTTGACGCCCCTCTATCTGAGAGCCAGGGCTTATTCTGCTCTTCCCCTCTAAATTGATAGGGCTCTACAAATGCTAAATTTGAGTAATCCTCAAGCATCAGCGTGCCATGGTGATTCAAAAATACCCCGGTGCTATTTGCTTGATTTGATTCACCCCAACTTAATCCACCTGTTTTATATCCCGCAGTTACAATATCTAACCATCCATCGCCATTCATATCTACAACATAAATATTACCTTCACCTGATCTAAACCCGGAATATGGATCCTCTATCAATTCTTGATGCTCAGTTAATGCACCATGACCGTCGCCTAGAAACAGCCTAAATTTTGCTAAAGAGTAATAGTCAGTAGGATTATTAGACTCATCACGCCAGCCATGTTCTACAAAAAATAGATCCTTATGACCGTCCCCATTAAAGTCTGCGGACACCATGAAGTTGGTACCTATATTTTTTGTAAGATTATTCAATCTAGGAATTTTTGTGGCTCGAGAAAAATCTCCTAAACCAGATGCACTTCCTTGGATAAACCACAAATCTCCCCCATTCCAAGTTCCATTATCAACGTCTGGCATGGTGGATAAAATCAGATCATCATAGCCATCCTCATTAAAGTCTGAAGATGCGCATGCGTTTACATTTGCTTGTCCCCATTGGCTTATCAAAAGATTTGTATCAAATGATCCTGCAGGGATACTATAAAAAACATCCCATTGGCTGAAAAAATCGCTACGTCCATCGCCATTGAAATCACCTACGGCCATGCTATGACCAGCTGAATAACCCAATTTCCAATCAGGAGACCCTTGAGCAAGTTGTAAATTATTAAAGTTATCAGTCCATGAGAAATTGTCTGTTTTGCCCCCATAAACTACAAGTGGGGATTCTGGTGCGTCAAATCCTGCCATAGTGGTGGCTCTGCTCATTGTAGAAAAAGCAATGTCAGAGATTCCATCAGTATTAAAATCCCCTATGCCTATTCGATATAAAAAATATTTATTCGGAAAATCAGATAATTCGATATTTTCCAAAGGGCTTTTAAAACCACCAGAGTCTTGAATCAGAATTATAGGATCAATCCTTGTCTGACGAGGGAGGTTGTGGGGGAAAAGCATTGGCAGAAGAATGAGATCAGTTAACCCGTCTCCATTAAAATCTCCGAAATTGGCCCCATGAAACTCTAGGCTAAACCAACCAGATTCAACAATTACATCTGGAGTCGGGTACCAAGTTTGTGGATGTTGCTCATTTGAAGTTAAAACAAGAAAACCGAATTGTTCAACCTGATAATACTTAGATTTAAAATTCTCTGTAGCAGAAGAGCTTAATACTTTTTTAGATGATGATGTATCTAGTAAGTTAATGGTCATTGAGGGCGTCCTAAATTCTTGTGAGGTAGCCATTAATCAGTTATTTAATTAAAATAATGCATCACTCATTGTGGGTTTAAATCCAACTCCGTAGGTAGAATGATAGCTACCTATCAGTTTATTGTACCCCCCCCATATTTCTTATAAACTATACCGGTGTATACAAAGGTAAACTATTTTAATCAGCACGCAATACTTTCTAGATTAGGAGTGTCCTATGGATTCGTTTTCAATTTGGCATTGGATAGTTGCCATTCTATTATTTTCACCATTCTTGATTGGTTTATTTGTAATGGAATTGCAAAAGAGGGTGTTAATTAAGCACACCCAATCTGGCTTGGTAAAATCTGGCTACGTAGGGTTTTGTTGGACTTATTTGTTTTTTGGCTGGCTGGTGCCGGTTATTAGAGGTGAGATTGGCATAGGCGTTTTGCATCTAATATTGACTGTTTGCACCTTTGGCTTATTTCAAATAATAATGGCTTTTTTATATAACAAACAATTTATGACCCGACTTTTAACAAGTGGCTGGGTGTTAAATGATACGGAAGAATTGAATGCATTAGCCAAATTAAAATTGGGCATCGCACAATAAAACTAATTCAGTTCCAAGATAGATGCCTAATTCAACAAATATTGCCCAATAAAATGTCATGTGAATATGGCTTTAGCCTAACGATGGCTTTAATCCTCTCAATGAAATCATGCTCACTTTCTGCATGATTACGTAGATAGCTTTCATTGCCATGGGTCAATTCGTAAATATCATTTCCATATCTGACGACAACGATGGCTTTGTTAGGCATGTTTTTCTCCAATTTGTCTAATCGTTTTTTTAGTTTCATTGCTTAGCCTCCAGTGCCTCTATGCGCTTTTCAAACTCATTGTCAGCAATCATTTTTCCTATCTGACCCAGCACGTAAACCAAGCGACTGCCATCGCTGGTTTCAATGGCACCCGCCTTCATGCTGCGGTACACGGAAGCCATCTCAAGGCGCACGTCGTTAATGGTGGCTAAATCAACCTTTTTGATGGGGGTGGGCAAGACAACACCACTAGCGTGATCAATTGTTAAGGCTAAGCCTGTGTCGGTGTTATCTGCCATTAGACGCATCCTCATAAGCAATGATGTCTTTCACAAAAGAGTCGTTAATTACACCGGCCTCTAAAGACTGGTCTTGACTGGGTTTAACTATATTTGACTTAACTAAGGACTCGCGAGTGACTCGCGGGTTACCCGACCCCATTTCCTTCCATTTCACATTTGTTATAGCAGCGGCTTTTTTACCCCCAGCCCTTTGTTTGTCTCTTAGCTCCTTTAGGTGCTGACGATAATCCTCCAGCTCAGGACAAGTATATGAGCCTTCAGCGTCATTAAAGTAAGATACAACCTCTGAAGACAGGGAATCTGAAACCTCCTGAGGATTCAATCCTAGATACCTTGCCAACTCATTTGATAAAGAAGGTATTGACTGGTTGACCCAGCATTCAAGGCGCATTGTGAATAACAACCCACGTTGAGACAAATTCATGAACCTAAATGCTTTGCTTGAAAGTATCGTTGCTGCGTATTCCTGAAAGGCGGGCGGTTTACGATTTTGAGCCATGATTTGCATCCTCCTTCTCAAACTGTTCAGATGTTGTTCTTACATCGTTCATTAATGGCTGTGTTAGAGCTTTGCTAACGCTTGCCATCGCATCTTTAACCTCTTGGATAGCCTGACGTATATCCTCATGCTTTGAAGTCCGAATACGGACGTTTACAACATCAGTTAACGCGCTTTCCAAAGAAGTGTAATTTCTATAGAAATCCCAGCTCTCAATAAGCTCAGCCGTTAAACGATGCTTTCTAATCTTGAGACGTTGCCACTCCCAAGTTCGTGGCGTTGATATAAGGCGTTCGGTGGGAGTTAGATTAATGATAGGCATGATTAGGCCACCGCCTTTGCAGCTAAATCTGCACGCACCATTCCAACATTCCAAGCGGTTGTGCGTTCAGTTAGTTTGCATGGTTTTGGAATAGTCCCATTCTTAACACCACGCCAGCATGAAGCTGATGAGATTCCATACAATCCCATTAAAACTGGTAAGCGAATGTATGCGGAGTTGGGCAGTTGGTCAAAGTTGGTGAGAGCTTCTGGAATTGCATTGGTTGTTTCTGATTTTAATTGTTGCATGATAATTCACTCCATTTAATACAGGCGAATGCCGTATTTGAGTGATTATCTATATGTTTTAATTGAGTAATTTATTAAGCTAGCTGACAGGACATTAAGCTAGCTGACAGGGTAATGCTTACTTCTTAGGTATCAGCTCGTTTGATTTATTGAGCTTTGCTATAAGCCGATTAATTGTGGCGATATCATCAAATATAGGATATTTAGCATGCATTTCTCTAGCAAACTGTGCAGAACGTCCATGCAAGTGAATTATATGTTTTACATCCTGGTATTTAGCTTCAATTTCTTTTAAGGCTTTTTGTTTTGGGTCATCTTTTAATCTTACTAACGCTGCATTTCGTGCTTGTTTGGTTTTTTGATACTTTTGCGCCTGCAACAATCCTTTGGCTACCTTATTATCTGCATTTGCCAGCATGGCTAACATTATTTCGCCTTCATAATCCCCGTCCTTCTTAGCCATGTGCTTTAAAATGCTTAAAGCTGACATCGTATCAATTAAATGGCGTTCTAAATTATATGTAACCAGTTCAGACTCAAGCTGCTCAATCATTAAACTAGCGGTTAGTTTAAGTAATTCTTCATAATTTAAGTTTAGCTTTCTAAGATTTTTTTCTTGCTGCTCCAGAGATAGAGATTCTTTAGATTCACCATTCATATAGCTCTCCAATAAGTATTTAATAGCTACCTAGAAAATATAAGCGAACTATGCTTGCTTGATTGGTATTACCTTTGCGCCAGCTTTCAATTCATCTAAATAATCAGCCCAAGATTGCATCATTACTTTGCGCTGCTCAATAAATTTGGTCCGGTTGTAGGCTGCACCTAAAGCATCTGGTACTTTATGCGCTAATTGATGCTCAATAATGTATGGATCAATGTTTAGACGTTCGTGCAAAATAGTGCGTGCCATCGCCCTAAAACCATGGGCTGTTATATCTTTTTGAGTGTCATACCCCATGCGTTTTAATGCTGCATTTATTGCGGCTGCGCTCATGGGCTTTTTAGGGTCATGTCCGCCTTGAAAAACAAACTCACCATGCCCGCTCACATCTTTCATATCAGCAAACAATTTAGCTGCCTGTGTTGATAGTGGTACAAGGTGCATGGTATTAGTTTTGCTCACACGATAACGCCACTCGTTAACTTCTAAATCAATATCTGCCCACTTAGCGGTGCGTAGCTCACTAGGGCGAGTAAATACTAATGGGGATAACCTAAGAGCTGTTTGTACGGTAAAAGAACCTGTAAAACCATCTATTGCACGTAATAACTCAGCTATGTCTTTTGGTTCGGTAAATGCCGCCATGTGTTTAACGACTGTCGCTGGTAACGCCCCCCTTAAATCCACACACGGGTCACGCAAGGCTCTGCCTGTTTGTACAGCATGGCGAAAAACCTGACTTATGGCTTGTAAGGTACGGTGGGCGGTTTCAAGCTTATTCAGGCTTTCAATTCGCCTAACCACTTCTAAAATCTGTGGTGCGGTTATATCTGATATTGCCTTACTGCCAAGCCATGGGAATATATAAAGCTCTAAACGTCTTATGGTGCGGTCTTTATGCGAGGCTGATTTATTGGTGAAATAACTTAATGCCCACTCACGTGCTAACACTTCAAAACCATTAGCAAGTACGCCCTTTTTGGAAGCCATGGCGGCTTTTTTATTTTCACTAGGGTCAATACCATTCGCTAACAATTCAAGCGCGCTGGTAGCTTGTTTTTCTGCATTAGCTAGTGAAACTTCGGGGTAACGCCCAATCGCTATCGTATTTTCTTTACCATCATATCTAAATCTAAACTGCCAATGTTTTGAACCGTCGGTTTTAACAAGTAAATGTAACCCACGCCCAGCCGCCAACTTAAATGGCTTTTCTTTTGGCTTAGCATTTTTAATCTTAATATCGGTTAATCGTTCAGCTAGCTTAGGCATATTTATCAACCATTTAACAATTTTTGAGGGTACGTTTTTATAAAAATTACCGTGTACCCACAAACATACCCACAAAATTATGATATGTAAAGCGTTATTATGCGACAGCAATAGACGTAAAAAAAGCCTAGCATGTTGAATTTACTAGGCTTTAGATACTTTCTTGATGCATTATGAAACACTAAAATGGTGGAGCTGGGGGGAATCGAACCCCCGTCCGCAAATCCTCCACAGACAGTTCTACATACTTAGCCTTGTTGTTTAATTTAATCTGCACCACACCAACAGACAAGCGCTGTACAGACGAGCGACCTTAAGGTTAATGCCGTATTAAGTCACCCAATACAACACGTATCCCGTGTATATGACACTACGTATGGGTTACCCCAATCCAACCCACGGGAGAGCTGGTGTAGCGTCCAGCAGGATTAAGCTGCTAGAGAGTAAGTTTCGTCGTTTGCGACTATACTTTTTTCAGCTGTATTTACGAGGTAATCTGAGCCTCGGTATGCCCTGC
>SXGS01647443.1_pt1 | contig 17072 bp, 13 predicted proteins | sample 3174681 | NCBI WGS metagenome assembly SXGS01 (sample SAMN11356861, study PRJNA531348) | freshwater metagenome | isolation source: freshwater sample F1-80 | place: China: Fuxian Lake, Yuxi | collected 2017-12-25 | reverse complement strand
CAATGCCCTGGGACTGAACCATCCGTGTCTGCCGGGAAGAAAGTTGAAGTTCCGACTGGGGCAACGATCGGAGATGGAATTGAAGATGAACGTGGAGGTCTGAAGCCGCCAGCCGAGGCGGCTCCCGGGCCTGCGGCGGGCTGGGGAGCCCGCCGGCGCCCGCCGCTGAAAAATCGCTCAAATTGAGGGATTTAAACTCGTCAGTGTTCCCGGCGGCAAACCTCGATTATTTTGAGGTCTGAAGTCATTTCGACGTGGCGCGAAAGCGCTGTCGGCAGGTAGCACGAGCTCCAGCACCCGGCCACCGTGGTCCACACCCTCGAAGCAATACACGACCGGCTCGCGGTGTAAGGCGGCCAAGCCGACGCAGTCATTCACATTGGGATGTGCGACGACTCGGTGCACGGGCAAGGGGGAAGGTCGGATTCGATCGCCTCGCCGGACAACCAACTGCGTGTGAACCGGGCGAAACAGGGTGTTCGGGCTTTTCCCCGCCGGTTCAGCCTCAACGGTGTCGTGCCACCCAATCAGGCCCGCGGCCCGTGCGCCGAGTGCCCGGCAGCGATACAGATTATTTTTGACGTGAAGGTGTCTGCTTTGAACTCATTTCCGCACGAGGACCAACCAATCCTCGCCAGCATCGGCGGGCGAGGTGCCGAGGTTGACCTTGCCACCGCCTTTGACGGACTGCACCGAGCCGCCCTGGAGTGCGCCCCCGGTGCGAGGATTGAACCAGCTTATGGCGTAGTTGCCCTGTGCGGCGCTGAGATCGAGATCGGTGGTCCCGCCATTGGGGAGATAGACGAGATAATGCTCGGCTGCCTTTGCCAGGCAGAACTTTGAGTTGTCGTTCTTCGTGTTGCCGATCAGCGCGTTGGCGTTTCCCATTTCCCAGAACGAAATCTTGTTCGCCAGGAAAAACTCCATCGCGAGTCGGCAATAATCCCAGCTCTTGTCGCGGCTGCGCCAGTCTTCGCAGATGAGATCGTTTTCAGGGAGTTGGTAGCCGAAGTAGTATTCCACGCCCGCACCCCCGGCCATGAGGTTGCCCCAGAGCGTCAGCTTGCGGATGTCGTGCATCGTGTAGCCAGTGCCCTGGGTCTTTCCATCCTTGCGGGCGATGGCCACGCCATCGTGGCCCTTGTAGCCGGGATCGGGCGGCACGCCGAGATTTGCCGGGCCTTGTTCGTCATTGGCCACGACCCACGGGCGGCCGGACTTCGCCGACTCCGTCAACCACTGAAGCGTGCGTTGGTGAACCTGGTTCCAACTGTTCTGCAACGACGCACCGGTGAGGAGTGACTGGTCGCCGAGCAGTGGCGTGTAAACTTTCTCCTGCTGATCCGGGAAGGTGTGGATGACGATGTGATGCCTGTAAGGATCGGTGTCGTGAATGAACTTCACCATGTCCCGGATTTCCTCCGTGCTCTGGGTGTTCTCCTCGCCGATGTTCCAATTGAGCGCCAACGCGTGACCGAAGCGGGCGATGAGCTCGCGGCAATAGAGCTTGCGCTCGACGCCGAGCTTGCCGCCGTCGAGCGACTCGGGGACTCGTCCCGGTGTGGACTCATGCCCGCGACGTTCGTCGTCTATCTCGTTCTCCTGGAGCTTGAAGTGCAAGTAAAGTCCGAGCGCCGTGCCGTGGTCGAATACGATTCCCCACTGGTCGAGCTTCGAACAGTCGTAGTGAAGCTTCTCCTCGCGCTCGACGAAGGGCCACACGTTGTCGCCGTCTCCGCCGGCATTGTAGGGCAAAAAGCTCACGAGGTTCATGCCTTTGCCCGCGAGATAATTCAGCGCACCGATCAAGCCCTTGCCCATGCCGTCCTGCCACGTCGGATCGCCGGAATTCCAATCCCGCGCGTGCGGCTGCCAGGTCTTCAACGCCTTGTTCCGCTTGGCTTCGCCGGGGCGCTGCACGTCCGAAGCGCCAGCCTTCGTTCCGTCAAAGTCCGCATAGGCGAGCAACGTCTCCGGGGCGTCCGCCCCGGCTTTGAGAAAATACTCCTTCGATCCAGCGAACTGAAGATGATGCCTGCCGACATATTGCAGCCGTCCTTTCGCGCGGAAGTCGCGTCCCACCTTGTCGCTTGCTCCCACGCTGAAACTGCCCCGCACTCCGTCGAACGGTTTCAATGCCTTTCCCTTGCCGCCGAGCGCCGCCTCCGTGCCTTTCGTGAAGGAAACGGCGTAGTTCCACGGACCCGCCTTGTCCGGCGAGAGATGCGCGCGCCACGTCGTGCCCGATTGCGCGGAACTGTTGGCCGCATCGCCATCCGCCGCAAAGTAACCGGGCACCGTGTATTTCGGAGAACCGCTCGCGTGCGTGAACGTCACGTTCAGGGCATAGTCGGTGAAGGGATTGGGAGAATTGTCACGCTCGTGAGCAAACGGTCCTTGCAGCGTGAGGGTGATCTTGTGCCATTGCCTCAGCTCGCCGGTGATGGCGACGGCGCCTTTGCCATCCGGCTCCCGCGGTTGCACGAGTGCCGGCCCGTCTGGTTTCAGCGGTGAGACTGGCGCGACGGTCGCCGCCGTTTCCGTCGCGGACACCGAGTCAAACGCCGATGGCATCCGGCCCGTCTTAATGCGCGATGCTGGGCCCCCGTCCGTCGGACGTGCGAACTCGCGGTCCAGAGTCAGGAGGAACTTGTCGAACTCAAATCCATCCTCGCGCATCGAGAACAACACCTCGTGCTCGCCGACCTCGGCCAAATCCAGAAAGATTTTATAGGGCTCCCCACAATGCACCGCCTCCGTGCGTTGTTTGCTCTCCCAACGCCAGCCGTTCTTGCCCTCGCACCATTGAAGGCGCTGGCCGCTCTCTGGCCATTGACCATCGAGTCCGACATGGAGTCCGTTGTCCTCGGGTCCACTGGAATACGCGCGCGCCCAGACGTAGTAACGGCCCGGCGTGTTGAAGTACACCTTGTAATGGAGTACCGCCATCTTGCCCGGCACGTTCGAGAAATTCTCACCCTTGATGAGTTTCTCAGAGTGCGTCCAGCGGGTGTCCGGCAGGCATTCGAGATACGCCCCACCACTCGCGCCGCCGACATGTGCCGGGTCGCCATCGGGCTTCACGTCTGGCGCAGCCGTCGAGGAAGTGATGTGCCACCCGCGTTTCGCTTCCGAAGTCTGTTTGTAGAAATGCTCGGCCTCGACAGCCACTACGCCACCGATCTCTTCGAAGACCAGTTCGGTGGAAGCGATGGGTTGGCTTGTATCAGCGGCAAACGCGCCAGTGGCGAACGTCGTTTCAAGGAGTGCGAGTGCGGTCAGCGCAATGGCAGTTTTCATAAGCTTATGTTTGAGAATTGAGTGAGTCGTAAATCTGAGTCAGCGCTTCCCGTCAGCCTTCTTTGCCGGCAAAGACGATGCAGTTCATGCCGGGGAAGCGCGATTCCGGACCGAGTTGCCACACGGGAATGCCGGGCAGCACCTGTCCTCGCACCAGCACACGACGCACTCCCAACGCGCGCGAGTTGGCGAGAATATAGAACCCGGTGCCGGGCGCGCGCAGTGCGGCGGCGAGGGATTCGCGGCTCCACTCCGTGAGCACCGGGATGTTATCGACTGTCTGTGTCCCGGTCAGATCGTCATCGAGCACCACAACTTTGGTCGGATGCGCCGCGAGATGCGCGCGTATGGCGGGGAGCAAATTCTCCCGCCATTGCGGTGGGAGACCGAGATCTTGAAGTAGAGCCGAAGTTGACATGGGACTTGGGAGACAGGGGTGCAGAAGAGAATCAACCATTCCTTTGCCTTCATTCCCGTGGCCTAATTGGGAGTGTCCCGAAGGGCCGATTCCTGCAGATGAATTGCTCGTTTTCACGACTTAGTCCGTTGTAATTCATTGGCTGTCTGGTTAGTTGACTCTGAATCCGCTACACTCCCATTCCCAAATCAAGACGCCTCACCTCGGCTGCGGCCTTGAGGAAGAGAACCAAAGACGGACATCCCGACAGGATGGCAGGAGAGACGGGATGGCAGATGCCATCAGCTCCGGCTCCTTTCAGCGTCATCCTGTAAATCATGTTCATCCTGTCTCAATCAATCTCCACCGGCGACCGGCGTTCAACGGATTGATAAAACGCGTTCTGTATGGCGATGGTCTTCAGATACTCTTCGCCGCTGGTCTCGAAGGGCTGGCCGTCGATCATTCGGTCGATGAAATGGCGCTGCGTCCTGTAAACGCAGTCGCCGCCGAAGCCGCGTTTCTCGTGCACGTAATCAATCTCGCGGACCGTCTTACCCAGTGGCTTATGCGTCATGCGGCCCGACGGCTCGACGCGCAGGGCGCCCTCGCTGCCTTCCACGAGGAATTCCCCAAACGTGTAGCGGAAATCGTCGTAGCCCGGCTCGTTATAACGGTTGGCGTCCCAGAGGCCGATGGCGCCGTTGGAAAATTCGAACACGAGCAGGCCGCAGTCCTCGCCCTTGATCACCGGGTTCAACCGCCGCAACCACGCGCTCACCCGAGTGATGTCGCCGGCGAGGAAACGGAACGTGTCGATGAAATGCACGCCGGTTTCATAAACCAGCAGCTTCGGGTAATCACGGAAGTAGGGTTGGCGGGGGATGTAGGCGTCCTCGCCCCAGCCGTCGCCCATGCGGGAGCGGAACGTGAGCGAGAACAGATTGCCGATGGCACCTGCGCGAATCCGCCTGCCGAGTTCGCGATGCCAGGGCTGGAATCGGAAGTTCTCATGCACCATGAACCGCACTCCCGCCTTTGCCGCATCTGCGACAATCGCTTTCCCCTCGGCCAGCCTCGGCGCGAGCGGCTTCTGGCAGATGATGTGAATGCCGCGCTTCCCCGCCTCAGCGCAAATCTCCAAGTGCGTCGGCGGCGGGGTGATGACATCCACGAAGTCGGGTTCCTCAGCGTCGAACATCTCGCGCCAATCAGCGTACCATTTCTTCAGGCCGAATTTGCGGGTGATTTCCTTCGCGCGCACGGCGTCCCGATTGCTGAACGCCGTGATCTCCACCTCGGGAATGCGCTGCCATGCCTCGTACTGGAAGTGGCTGAAGTAACCCGCACCAATGCAGACGCCCTTGAATCGATTGGTCATGCAGATATCAGTTGGCCTTTTCAAGTTCGAGAGGTTTGTCGGACTTCATTCGTGTCCATAGCACAATGGCCAGCGCATTGAGCCCTGCGGCCACGTAGAAGAACGGCGTGGTCGACCCGGTCCAAGCGAGCAGATAAGGGAACGCCAGCGAGGTGAGAAGGCTGCCGATGTTCCCCGCCATGTTCATCGTGCCGGACACTGAGCCGGCGTTCTTGCGGCCGATGTCCGTGCAGAAGCTCCACGACGGACTCAGTGTCATGTCCGCGCCGAAGATGGCCACGGTGAACCAAGCGACTGCGCCGAGCGCCGTCTTCATTTGCAGGCTCATGAGCAGCCCGAGCGCAGCCAGCGCGAAGCCGATGGTCGCGGGCAGGCGGCGCGAGAGCTGCCAGTTCCCCGACTTGTAAATCTGATCGACGAGGAGACCCGCCACGATGCTGCCAATAGCGCCGCCGAGAAACGGCGCGGAGGTGTAGAAGCCAGTCGTGAGCGTGTCGAGGTTGTAGGTTTTCTTCAAGTGGGGGAAAAGCCATGTGAGTGCGAAGAAGAACGTGAAGTTGCTGCAGAAGTACTGCGTCATCGCCATCCACATGTTGGGCGAGCGCGCCATCAGCCAGAACGGCACCTTCTGCTGTTGAGCCGCGTCCGGCTGCTGGCGGTTAGCAAGAATGAACGCCTTTTCCTCGTCAGAGATGCGCGGGTGATTGTCCGGTTCGTCGCGGAACCATAGGAACCAAAAGATCGCCCAGACGAAGCCGATGACCATCAGTATGAGAAACATCTTCCGCCAGCCGAAATGCACGAGCAGCCATGTCACCAGCGGCATGGCGAACATTGCGCCGAGGCGGCTGCCGGAGAAATTGATGCTCTGGGCGATGCCGCGCTCGGACATCGGCATCCAGGAGAACACCGCGCGAGCCATGCCGGGGAACGCACCTGCCTCACCCGCGCCGAACAGGAACCGCACGGCAAACAGCGAGACGTAGCCGCGCACCGCGCCGCTCAGCCCGGTAAAGGCGCTCCACAGCACGACGACCGACGTGAGCAGCATGCGCGGACCAAACTTGTCCGCCATGGCGCCTGTGGGCGTCTGGAACAGTGCGTAGCCGAGCGCGAAGGCCGCCATCACCCAGCCCCATTGCGTGTCGCTCAACGCGAGGTCGCGCGTGATCTCGCCCTTCGCGGTCGAGATGCATGCACGGTCCACGTAGAGCAGCACGGAGAGCAGAAACGTGCCGAGCAGCAGGAGATGGCGCTGAAGGATCATTGCGGCGGCAATGGGAACCTAGAAATCGGGGGTCGGGCATTTGGACTCTTCAGCCGAATCCATGGTGGCGCACCACAACTCGGCGGGGCCTCCACGATGCAGAATTCCAAACGACCGATGGCAGATTTCAAGATTCCCCCTGCATCTGGTTAAGCAAACCTTCCTCTATCGCAAAGGCGCGGCAAGGACAACCGTCGCCTGCGTCGATCTTCAGCGGTGCGGCGACGAAAAAGACTTTCTCCTGCGTGAGTGCGTCGAGGTTCGTGAGTCCCTCGACGATAGTGATGTTCGCACCCAGCAGGATGCCGTGGATGCGTGTGAGCTCCTCCATGTTGTTGACATCGGCCACGGAAGGTGGCTCGACGCCGAGCATGTTCGCTTTCTTTTCCACGCACCACTGAGCGAGGTCGTCCGCGATGCGCGGGAAGTTGTCGCGGTAGTGCTGCGGGTTCTGAACATGCCGCGACCAGCCGGTGCGGAGCAGCAGCGAATCGCCTGGTTGAAACTTCTCCGCCACGGCGCCGAGGTGCTCCACGGTGACGAGCGTTTTGTCGGCGATGCCATCGAGATTCACCACCCAGGCCGGACCTAGGCAGCGCTCAAGCGGCGTGTTGTCAATCGTGCCCGGCCCCGCGGCGAAATGCGTCTGCGCGTCCATGTGCGTGCCCGCGTGCGAATAGAGGTGCAGGGTGCGGGCATTCCATCCGTCGCGCTCGATCGTCCTGGCCTGTTCCCAAGCCACGCCACGCATGCCGTCGCGCAGGGTGAGGGTGAGGTCGATGACGCGTGGAGCTTTCATAAACGCTCGATGACTTTGTCAGCCATTTGGGTCGTGTTCAGTTTGCCACCCACATCTGGAGTGCGATTCGCAGGGTCGGCCAGAACGGCCTCGACGGCCCGGCGAATCCGCTGCGCGCCCCTTACGGTTTCTGGATGTCCGAGCCATTCCAGCATCAACACAGCGGAAAGAATCGTCGCCACGGGATTCGCGATGCCCTGGCCCGCTATGTCCGGCGCGCTGCCGTGGGAAGGTTGGAATACGCCGCAGTCATCGCCAATGTCCGCCGACGGTGCCATGCCCATCCCGCCAACAAGACCCGCCGCCAGATCGCTCAGGATGTCTCCGAACATGTTCTCGGTCACAATCACGTCGAAGGAGTGAGGCCGTTGCACCAGAAAGAGTGCGGCCGCATCGACGTAGCAATGGTCGGCTTTCACCTCGGGAAACTCCTTCGCCACGGCATCGAACACAGATCGGAAATAGACCATCGAAGGCAGCACATTGGCCTTGTCCACCAGCGTGCAGTGTTTACGGCGATTCATCGCCTGCTCGAAGGCCGCGCGACAAATGCGTTCGCTGCCGGCGCGCGTGATGCGCATCAAGTCGCAAACCTCGCCCTTCGACGGGTCCGACTGCGAGAGCCGCGCGGAAAACAATCCCTCCGTGCTCTCGCGCACGATGACAAGGTCGATCTCGCCCGCCTTGTAACGCTTCAACGGCGTGTCGTTCTCGTGATAGAGCCGGATGGGGCGGAGACCTTTGTATAGTTGGAAGATCTCGCGCAGATCAATCTGCGGCGTCATCTCCTTGCCGTTCGGCCAACGAACGCTGGGCAGGCCCATCGCTCCCAGCAATACGGCATCGGCGGCACGGCAGGCATCCAACGCCTCTGAAGGTAGCGGCGAGCCCGAGCGCAGGTACTCCGCCGCGCCAACTGGGTACTCGTGAAAGGCAAACTTCACCCCGTCCAAGGAGGGAGCGACGGTTTCCAGCACGCGCACCGCTTCGCGTGTCACGTCCACGCCAATGCCGTCGCCGGGCAGCACGGCGATGTCGTGCGTCCGGGTGATCGGGATCGTTGCCGTCGTCATGGTGGTGAGTGAGAAATCATGGTGCGATGGTGCCAGCGTCAGCGTCGTTTGGCCATGCGTGATCCCGTATTGTTTCTGTGCAATGCCGTCAAACGCGAGTAAGCTTCGGTCATGCCGAACCGTTTAACTGCGCGTCCGCGCCGCGTGGTGGCCTTGCTCGTTGAGACCTCCAATGCCTTCAGCCGCGAGGTGCTGCACGGTGTGCGAGACTGGATGCGCGCCCATGGTTCTTGGGCTTTCCACCTCAGCGAACAGGGCCGCGGCGACCAGCCACCGTCTTGGATTCATCTGTGGCGCGGTGACGGCATCATCGCGCGCATCGAGACACAGGCCATCGCCAAGGCGGTCCAGGCGTGCGGCGTTCCCGTGGTCAACGTCAGCGCGTCCAGCTTTGCCCTAGGCGTGCCTTCTGTCATCAGCGACAGCGGGGCGCTGGCCCGGATGGCGGCCACGCATCTGCTCGAACGCGGGCTTCGTTCCTTCGGCTACTGCGGCGATGCGCGGTTCGAGTGGTCGCGCCGGCACGGGGAGAACTTCGCCGCCGCCCTGCGCCAGGCCGGTCACCGATGCGTCGTCTTTCCTGTCGCGCGAGATGACTTCGACAACTGGAAACGCGAGCAAACCAAACTCAGGCGTTGGCTCATGTCGTTGCCCAAGCCTGCCGGCGTGATGGCGTGCTACGACATCCGGGGCCAGCAACTGCTCGACGTGTGCCGTGCGGCCGGATTGCGCGTGCCCGAGGAAGTCGCGGTCATCGGCCAGCACAACGACGAGTTGCTGTGCGAGCTGTGCGAGCCGCCGTTGAGCAGCGTCATCCCCAATGCTCGACTCGTCGGTTTTGAAGCCGCCCGCTTGCTGGAGGAATTGATGGCCGGCGGGAAGGTGGCCCCGGTGGCCGTCGAAATTCCACCCATCGGCGTGGCCACGCGGGCCTCGACTGATCTTGTGGCTGTCGATGACACACGACTCACGGCCGCGATCAGGTTTATCCGCGAACATACCTTCGACCGGATGACGGTGAACGATATTGCCCGGGTCGCCGGCATGTCGCGGTCGCTGCTCGAGCGGAAGTTTCGCGATGTTGTTGGCACGTCGATTTGGGATCATGTCCTCCAGCTACGGTTGCGCGCCGCCGAGCAGTTGCTCACGCAAACCACCGTGAGCATCGCGGAGATTGCCGAGCGCACCGGATTCTGCACTGCGGAACATTTCAGCGCGTCGTGCAGACGCCTGAAGGGAATGTCCCCGCGTCAACTGCGCCAGGGGAGCAGGGGAAATCTAGCCAATTAGCCCCGCTCAGTCACCGCCGGACCCGGCTGATGCGGATTTCGCTCGTGGTTTCTTCTTGAAGGACATCGCCCGAAGGTTGAACTCGAGCGCCAGGTCCAGCCAGCCGTCCAATGCCTGATCCGTCGCGAATCCCGCCCGCTCAATAAAGACAAATCCACGCATCGGCCGTCCGGTGAAGTCCATCGGGCGACATCCCGCCCGCATCAACGCCTCGTCGTACACCGCGGGATCAATTCGCGCCATGAGCCGGTTCCTGTCCACGCCCACGCACATCTTGCCGTTCACTAGAAAGCACAGCCCGCCCATCATGCGTTTCTCGTCAAACGAGACTTGCCTCCGCATGAAGCTGTCGCGCACGCCGGCAGACAGTTGATCATCGTAAGCCATAATGGTTTGGGGATTAGTTTTTCAGTTCTGATCACGGCGACAGCGACGAGAGCGATGTCGATACGGAAAAACTGTTTATGAGTTTATGACACTTGAGTTTTGGGATGCCGTGCCGGCAATCCGTAAAATCGCCGAGCGGTACCGTCGAATAGTCTTTTCATGTCCGATTCGCTGACAGGACCCAGTGCTTGCTTTAGGGCGTCGAACACCTGCTCATAGCTGCCGGCCAGTTCGCTCACGGGCCAGTCGGACCCGTACATGCATCGATCCGGGCCGAAATGCTCCAGCGCTGCCTGCACGTATGGCATGAGGTCGGCGGGCTTCCACTTCTGCCAGTCCGCCTCGGTAATCAGGCCGGAGAGCTTGCAGAAAATGTTCGGGCATTTCGCAGCCGCCTTGAACTGCGGCAACCAGTCATCGATCGCCTGATCTTTGATGCGCGGCTTGGCGAGGTGATTGATGACCATCGGCAGGTCCGGCAGCAGGTGGCCAAGAGTGGCCGCGTGTTTGAGGTGCTTCACGTGGAAGAGCAGATCGAACGGCACGCCGTGCTTCTCCAGCACTTTCAGCCCGCGCACAACTTCGGGGCGCACGATGAAATCATCGTCAGGTTCGTCCTGCGTGACGTGGCGGACGCCGAGGAATTTCGGGTGATCCTTGAACTCGAGCAATTGTCGTTCGCAATCCGGGCTGGCGAGATCGACCCAGCCGACGATGCCCGCGAGGAAGTCATGCTTCTCCGCCAGTCCGAGCACCCATCGGTTCTCGGCGACGTTGTGTTGGGTCTGGACGAAGATGCTTTGTCCCACGGCGGTCGCCTGCAGGTGCGGGAGCAGATGCTCCGGCAGGAAATCGCGGCAGATGGGCTTCTTGTCAGCGGCCTTGAGCCACTCGTAGTTGAACGGCTGCGTGAGCTGCCAGAAATGTTGATGAGCGTCGATCATGATGTGAAAGCATTGCTGGCCACGTTTTGAACACAGATGAAGCACGGATGCTCTTTGTTCCGTACCGTGTTCAAACCGTGTTTCACCCGTGGCTTATTCAAGATGGACCACCGCCTTGATCACGCCGGTCTCGGGTCGTGTCCAGCTTGGGAAGACGTTGATCATCTCATCGAACGACGAGTGATGGGTGATCCACGGCTTGGTGTCGATCTGGCGATCTTCGATCAGTTTGATGATGCGGGTGAAGTCGCCGGGGAGTGCGTTGCGGCTGGCAAGAATATCCAGCTCGCGACGATGCAACGCCGGCGCCTGCGGGATGCTGACCTCCGCCTGCGTGATGCCGACATAAACAAGCCGGCCCTTGAACGCGCAGTCGTTCAGCGCCTGCGCCATGGATTTGTTGCTGCCTGTGGCATCGACAACCACATCGGCAAGCTGGCCGTCAGTCAGCGCTTCAAGCTGGGCCACTTCGGAGCCGTCACCTTTGGCCAGGATAGTGTCGGGCACGCCCATGATGTCTCGGGCGAAGGCGAGTCGCTGCTCGTTCATGTCCATGACGATGGTCCTCCTCGCGGCGAGTTTGGCGAATTCAATCACGCTCAGGCCGATGGGGCCGGCCCCGATGACCAGCACGGCTTCGTCCGCTTTCGGGTTCCCGCGATTGACCGCGTGACAGCCGATGGCGAGCGTTTCGACGAGCGCGAGCTGCTCGAAGCTGAGTTTCGCTGAGGGATGCAGCTTGCGCGCGGGCAGAATGATTCGTTCGGTCATTCCGCCGTCGCACATCACGCCGAGGGTCTTGTTGGTCGTGCAACAGTTGGTGTGACCGCGCCGGCACGAGTGGCAGTTGCCGCAATTGATGTACGGCTCGACCGAGCAACGATCGCCGGCCTTGATGTTCGTGACGCCCTCGCCGACAGCAAGCACCTCGACTCCGAGTTCGTGGCCGGGAATTCGCGGGTAGCTGAAGAACGGCATTTTGCCGAGGTACCCGCTGATGTCCGTGCCGCAAATACCGATTCGATGCACGCGAAGCAGCGCCTCGCCCGCGCCGGGCTTGGACGGCTCGGGGATTTCAACGGGTTTCCACGACAGGGGCTTTTCGAGTTGGAGGGCTTTCATTCTTTTAAAGCTTACAGTTCATCGATTGGGAATTCGTGATGAATGCCGCGCTGCAGGGCCTCACACAGATCTGAAAACCATCCACTGACATAGACCGCCAAGTTGCGGAACGGCTCGTGATCGAAAGGAACATTCATCTGACGCCTGTTAATTATTCTCCAGCAACCCTTCCTTGTGCCCGAGGTTCTTCACCGGCTTGAAAATGGCCAGCACCTCCGCGAGCAGCTCTTGATCGATCGGCTCGGCCGCCCACTTGGCCCAGTTGCGGATGTTGTTCGGGTTGGCGCTGCCGCTCACGGTCGTGGTGATGCCAGGGTTGTCGAGGCTGAACTGCAACGCGAGCTTCGCGATATCCACGCCTTTCTTGGCACAATGCGCGGCGGCCTGACGGGCGGCGGCCTTGACCTCTTCCGGTTCCTTGAGCCATTTTGGCAGTTCGGCATTGGTCAGCAACCGCGCACTGAACGGACCGGCGTTCATCACGCCAACACCCTTGGCCTGGAGGTAAGGAACAATCTCGTCGGCAAAGCGCGTGTTCTGAAGCGTGTATTGGTTGTAGCTGAGCACGCAATCGACATTCGTCTGGTCGAGGATGAATTTGAAGATCTTCATCGGATAACCACTGAAGCCGATGAACCGCACTTTCCCGCTCTGCTGCACTTTGCGCAGCGCGGGGAGAGTTTCATCCACGATCTGCTGCATGGGCACAAACTCGATGTCGTGCAGAAGGACAATGTCGAGATGATCGGTGCGCAGCCGGTGCAGGCTCACATCGACACTCTCGACGACGCGCCTGGCGCTGAAGTCGAAGTGCTGAAGGTCGTAGCGGCCGAGCTTGGTGCAGAGCGTGTAGCGGTCACGCGGCACTTCCTGCAACGCGATTCCGAGCAACACTTCACTCATGCCGCGCCCGTAAAAAGGCGAGGTGTCGATGAAGTTCAATCCGCAGTCGAGGGCGACGCGCACGGAAGCAAGCGCTTCCTCCACCTTCACGCTGCGAAACTCCGCGCCGAGGGAGGATGCGCCGAAGCTGAGGATGGGGAGCTGGAGTCCAGTTCTACCGAGGGGCCGTGTTTGCATGGTCTTGTTAGCCACCGATTGAACACGGAAGCAACATGGATGGGAAAGTTTCTTTTTCTAAGTTCGTACCGTGATTCATCCGTGGCTCAGATTGGAGCTCGAAAATTCTAGCCGAGGAACAGCGGCCTCATGTGACGCTCGTAGATATTCTCCGTCACCTGTTTTGCCACGATGGCTTCGTGGGCTTTCAACAAGTCGAGGTAGCGCGCACCGGCTTTGGCCGCGAGCTTGAACGACACGTGCAAAAGCTGGCGCACATGCTGGTTGAAGTGAGGATGCTTCGGAATGTGCCGCAGTGCGCTGGCAAGTTGCGGCCCCGTCCACCCGGCCACGACTTCGGCGCTCGGGAGTTTGGCGCGGTCGATATCGATGACACTCGCGTATGGCGCGCAAAGCTCGTCCACATGGGCGAGCGCGCAGGCGTAAATCTCCTTCGTCAGGGCCAGCCCATCGCCGCCTCCCTCGGACAGGCCTATGAGTTCCTCCAGCCACGTCGTGCCGGCCGTCTTGAGATGCAGCCCTGCGCCGAACTTCGGCAGCGTGCGCCGGATGATGGGGTAGAGCGAGAACTTGTCGCTGCCGGAATGCACACTGAGCTTGAGATTCGCCGGCAGTCCATAGGCCTTCACCGCGTGTGCAATGACAGCCAAGTCGTCGTGAAACTCCTTCTCGAACTGCGCAAGGTCGCCGACGTAATCCACGCCCTTGTTGAAGCGCCCGGTGAACTTCGGGGCGATGGTTTGCGCCGGAATGCCTTCGTCCGCGAGCGCGGCGAGGATAATAAGCAACTCCGGCGGCGTCTGCGGCGAATCGGTTTCATCCATCGACACCTCGGCGATGAAGTTGCCCGCGCCCTTCCTGGCGGCGATATGCTGGTAAATCGTCCCCGCCTCCTGCACGGCGAGCAGGAATTTGCCAGCGACACGCTCCACCTCGGCGCGGGTGATCTCGAATGGCCGCGCGATGTTCACGATGGTGACGGATCCGATCAGTTCGGAATGCTTATCCACGAACGTTTTCACCGTTTCTGTCGCCGCTGGCTTGCCGATGAAATCCGCCACGTCGAGCGTGAAAAAATCCGAGTGGGGCAGGAAGCGATCCACCGTCTTCAGCCCGATATGATCGGCATCCACATGCCAGCCAAGCTTCCAGACGAGCGCGGCCACAGCGGCCTTGCCGGCTTCGAGAACGGACGAAGGCTCGGAACCGATGAAGGTGTGTTCACGGTTGGACTTGTTCCAGACGGGCGCGACATTGATGCCGTCCCTCGCGAGCAATTGGAAGGCCGCGAGCTGCGCCTTCGCCTGATGTGCGAAACGGTCCCCGACTCCAAACGAAAATCTCTCAAGCAGCAACATGAAAGAGAGTCTGCCCCGAACGGATTGGTTTAGGAAAGCGGCGAATCGCATCAACCAGACCGGAAGATCCTGGCCCACGGTTCCGCCGGAATGGCTGAGGGTCTCCTGGTGAATCTCCGCAAGATCCTCCCGGGAACGAATTTCTGTGGGCCCCAGTCAATCGAGCAATCGCAGGTAACGGCCCATCCAGTATGGGAGAAGAAACTCGTCCCCGGCGAATTCGGTGTGGCCGCCGTCCCCGCCATCCAGGACGAAAGGATGACCGTTCCACCTGGAGACGGGTCGTTCGCAGGGCGGGAGAAAGTCGGCCATCTGCTGGCCGCGAAAATTCTCGGCCAGCCTTGTGATGTCCCGGCGCTCTGAATTCTCCACGCGCCACGACACCAGGTCCAACGGGAATCGGCGCAATGTCCACAACGCTTCCTCGGCCCCCCAATCTTTTGGGTTCTTGAGAGTGGAGGCATACACCATGCTCCAGATGGGGCATCGCTCCTCTTTCTCTATGTCGAAGTGATCCTTGATGGCTTCCGCGTAACGGGCCTTGAGTTCGTCATCGAAGGCGGTGCGATGCAGGACCCAATAAGTGACGAATGCCAGCAGATCATCCGAATGGTTCCATTCGTCTCCCATGGTGATTCCCTCGTGAAGGAATCCTTTGGTGGGCGCGATGTGGCGCATGGGATTGAGGATGTTCTCCAGGTATCCGTGGTGTTCGAACAGTTCCTTGGCTTTGTCGCGATAGATCTCCTTGCCTGTGAGCTTAAACGCGAGCTGCAGGCTGGCGATGATTTGAGCGCTGTTCAAACGCCGATCGAAGATGGTGTGTGGATAACGATTTACGTACTCCGGATTCCACCGGCCCCACAGGGTTGGTTTGCCATCGCGATCCTGAAGCGTCAGGTTGTTCCGCAGGATGTGGGTCATGATTTTGTCGAAGAAAACGGCGATGCGCTGCGTTTCCTGGGGAAGCCGGGCGGCGCATTCGTACAAGACGGCGCACCCGAAAGTGTGGGCCGCGATTTCGTCGCTGCTGGTGGTGGCTTTCCATTCCCAGAGTCCGTCTTTGGAGGGAGGCCAACGGTCGGGATCAGAGAATTTGAAGCCGGCGCGCTCGAATGTCCGGGATGGAAAACCACCGAGGCCGTTGATGCTTTCGAGCCGCTCTAAAGCCGCGAAAGTTTCCCAGGCGTTGGTGCGCGCCTGCCTGTTTCCGTTGGCCGCGAAGTGAAACGCCTGGCTGGCCATGTAATAATTACTCCACGATCCGTCATTATCGGTGTCTATCATCTCCGCCGACGCGGGATCGCCGGGGATGGCTAGCCGCAACTCCGAGCAAAAGCCATACCGAATGTGGCGCTGGCGTATCTTGGCTTCGTAGTAGCCGGCTTTTTGAGCTAAAGTCATGGGGCGATATTGAATGCGGTCCAGGCCGTTTCGCGTTAGCACAAACACGTCGTTGCCGGGACCCGCCTGAAGGTCGATCACGTGGTTTTCGGAGAGCCACCTACGGGAGGCATAATAACTATTCGTGCCTTCACGATTTTGGAAGAATAAGCCTTTTGTGGTGCCGGCCCACAGCCCGGTCGGCGTCGGCAGCAGGCAGGTGATGTGAGTGAACGGGAGGTTTGTTTGGAGAGGAAAGGTCCGGCGGCCAGTGCGCGCCTCAATGCCAAGAAACCCATCCTTGGTCCCCACGATGACTTGGTCGGCTCGGAAAGCGAGCGAGGTGAGGTCCTGGCCGGCGAAGATCGGGTTGACTTTGGAGGAAGCGACTCGAAAGACAGCGTCGTGCATGATGAAGAAGAACTCGTTTCGATGCGAGTAGAGAGGGCCTATGAGAGTTCCGGCGGGAGCTTCAAGGTCGTGCAGTTTGCCATTCTTGAAAACCCCCATGCCGCCGCCGCCTGCGAGAAAAACAGACCCATCATCCGCCACGGCGAGCTGCTGGAACCGTCCAGGCTGGACCATCCCCAGAGGGCGGCCCGCATCCGAGTTCGACAAGAAGACTGAATCGTAGAGGTAGTACAGATTGCCGCCGCGGCCGATGGCGATGTCGAGCGCTGGTTTTCCGGCCAATGGCCTGAAGGATCGATCGAGGGCGAGCGTGTTATCGAACAGGCGCATGACGCCTTTGTCACTGAGGCCGTAGACAATGTAGTCTTTGGTGATGGAGAGCTTGGAGAATATCCCACCCTTGAGTTCCGGCCTCATGGTGGTTTTGACCGAGCTGTCTTGAGGGAAGGGAATGTCAGGCAGTCCGCCGCGAGTGGTCTGGCTCAGAAAGAGACTGGCAAGAATCAGACCCGCGATAGCCCGCGGACGCGCCGGATGTCGAAACAAAAACATGGGCACTCTTATAGGCGCTTCAAAGCATGTCACAGCAAGCGAAAAATAGCGCTTATCCATGAGTCTTGCCTGGTTTGAGCTGGCTTTGGGGCTGGATGTCATGAACCTTCAAACGGCAGTTGCCTGTGGCGAATCTTCTCAAGGTCCTGGCGATAAAGTCTTTCCGAATCACTCACCAGATCCACCCGGGATATGCCTCGCAATTAGTCAAGGCTTTCTCAACCAGGCTTTTGAAAATCTCTTCGATGTTCAATTGCCGTTTTAAGGATAAATTGAGACTGCATGGATTGGTTAGGACACTCTAGCGGTTATTGGCAAGCCTTGGTTG
>SXGS01622220.1_pt1 | contig 17074 bp, 15 predicted proteins | sample 3174681 | NCBI WGS metagenome assembly SXGS01 (sample SAMN11356861, study PRJNA531348) | freshwater metagenome | isolation source: freshwater sample F1-80 | place: China: Fuxian Lake, Yuxi | collected 2017-12-25 | reverse complement strand
GTCACACTTGTACTTGTACAGACATTTTTGGCAGGCGTCGGACGAGCAGCCACCACGCCAGGAATGCGGAGTAACGCGTCGAGACTGCCACAGTGATCAGTTGACACGCAATCGTAGCTCCAAAACCCGCTAATCAGTTACGGTCACACGACTGCTCATCGATCACGGCGCCGACGCAAGGGCAGTGGACTACGAGGGGAACACTCCACTGCACTTCGCGGCATCTGCGAGATATGTCGACAGCCGTCGCTCCGAATTGGGATTCAGATTCAAAGGACAACCGAAAGTGATTCTACGTACGGGTATCAACTATATGGAAACGGCAACTCAATTGATGGATGCCGGCGCTTCTCCTCTGGCCGTGAACCAGGCCGGCGTAACACCACTCAGTCTTGCGCGCAAATACAAAGTGACGGAACTCGTCAGAGTGATGGAGGACCGACTGCGGCGGCACAAGTGAGGTCGCAGAGGCCCCACAGGCTTGGATTCCGGAGTGTAGGAGATCGAGGAGGGCGCCTCGAGGAGTCTCCTGGAGTCTCCGCCGCAGCGCCTTCCGGACGCACCCGGTGGCGTTGGTCGGCCAGGTTGTCCCGCTGCCGTCAGCGGGGCAGGAGCGCGGTGTAGGCGGCGAATGCCTGGCGGACGTGGGGGGCGGAGCGCTCCACCAGGGGTCCGGCGGTGGGGATGCCGCGTCCGCGGAGGATCGCCGCGGCCTGAACCGCCGTCGCGGAGTCGCGCTCGCCAAGCTTCGCGAAGAGGCGTTGGGTGTCTCCGGCAGCACCCTCTACGAGGCGGAGCGCCTCGTCGCGCGGTGATCGCCACACGCCGTCGCCGTCGCGGTCGACGCGGATAGGATTGTTGGCGCCGATGACGCGCGGCTCCCAATCGGGCCGCGTTGGCTGATACGGCCGTGGGCTGGGCCAATACGGTTCTCGGACACCGGGGCCTGAGGCAATGGCGACGATCCACTGATCCTGTATCGACGGCGGCAGCGGGAGCGTGACATCCCACCGCCCCGGCCCTCGACCGCGGCGAGCGAGCGCCTGGCCGGTCACCCACTCGCCGTTCGCGAAAACCTCGACACGGTCGGCGCGAATCCAGGACGGGGATTGCACTCGAACGCGAATTGAAGGCTCCGCCGGCTTTCCGCTGACCGTTTCTCCCATTCCCTTGCCGTCGATCCACGCCTCGCAGAACAGCCCCATTGAGATGGATGCCCTGCCGTCCGTCAGCGATCGGCAGGCATCCTCGATCGAGAGCGCCTCGGGATGGCGGTCGTCAAGCGCCAGATAGGTGCGTCCCTGGCCCAGGATGTAGCGGTCCACATCGTGCGTGTCGCTCGAGCCGATGCCGGTCACCCGACTACCCCGGTTCAGCAGGGCGAACCAGTCGCGAAAGGGCTTCATCCAGTCGGACTGCATGGCGGCCGATGTCACGACTTCCATGCCGTCGAGTCGGAGATCGAGAGGGAAGGTCCGTCCGTCCAGGCTCTCTCCCGAGGCCGGGTGGAAGCGTCGGGGGTCGGTGGGAATGAAGGTGGAGTGGTTATTGCTGGGATGGTTCAGCACCACCGCGCGCACACCGGGGGTGGCTCGAATGCCCGCGACCAGCTCCCGCCAGTCGGCCCGGTCGATCGGGGCTGTCCGAACGCCGCGCCGGATCGGAAAGGCGTTGAAGTGTCCGACCGGCGTGGTGACTTCGTTGCCGATCACCGGCGTGAAGAACGGGGCTGTGCCTGCGGTGTGGGATGTGGGGGCGTAGTCGGTGTGGTGGTTGTGATCCGTGGCGACCGCAAGCTCGATGCCTTCTCCGGCAATGGTCGCCATGCGCTCCAACAGGGTGCAGTCGCCGTGACCGCTGTGGGTCAGGGTGTGGATGTGGGTGTCCGCGGCAACAAAGCCGTTGGTATCCACCTCTCGGGACAGGGTGAGGGAGAGTTCTCGGACTCCGGCACGGAGATCGAGTTCCCGAGCGGCGAGACCGTACTCCAGTCCCCGCGTGGCGAACATCCTATACCGACCGGGCGCCACGCTGAAAGCCGCAGTCCCGTTCCCCGTGTAGATCACCCCGGGCCGAACGGCGAGCGCCGGGTTCTCCGGCCCCGGTGTGATTACCGCAGGCTTGCCGCCGATCCCGATCAGCGTGAGGCGGCATGGGAGCGGCGCGCCGTTGGCGGCATCGCGGATCTGTACGCGAACAGCGGCAGGGCCCTCTGCCAGAGCCTGGAGGGTCCCACCGCCGTGAAGCGCGCCGAGGATGAGCAGCGTTCCCAGACTGAGCCGACGAGCTACTTGAGGAGCGACCCGACCTGGTCCCGGAACTGTTCGTAGGTCATCAGACCCGTGTGCGGCTTCCCGATCTGCTTCCCGTCGGCGCCGAAGATGTGGGTGACGGGGACCGCTCCATTCCACTTCTTGTCGATCCCTCCCACGAACTTCTCAGTGTCGCCCTTGGTACGCGTGAAGACCGGGAACCCGTCATCGACTTCCAAAGAAAGTCGATGACGGCGCCCTTGCCGTTCGGTTCGTCCACGCTGACCGACATCACCACCAGCCCCTTGCTCTCGTAGGCGTTGTGGAACTTGATGAGATCGGGGAACTCGGCCACGCACGGCGGACACCAGGTAGCCCAGAAGTTAACCAGCACCACCTTCCCCCGAAACGACTCGAGTCCCTTCTTCAAACCCGCCGCCACGATTCGACCGTCCTGCGAGGACGCCGGCGCCTCCCTGACTGCGGCATCAGGGGGTCGCCGAGCGGTGGAGTCCCCATGGGCCGGCTGCCACTGTACAAAACCATCACCACTCCGCAAGCCGTTTCTTCCTGTGTCGCCGGGCGGGCGAAGGCTGGCCTCTCTGTCGCACCGACAGAAAGGCGAGTTGGGGCAGAGACCATTTTGCCTCGGCGCCAACTTGGGATCGACTGCCCGACGACTGAGCTGTGGGGCCGCGACGTGCGGCGTCGCGGTGGAAATGGATGAGAGGTGGCGATGGCACAGGAACGGGGACCGCGGTTCTGGAGCGGATGCGGCCGGGCCGGGTCGGTTGGACTGGTCGTCGTGATGGTCGCGCTCGCAGGGTGCGGCGCCCGCGAGGGGGGCGGCGGAGACACCACAGCCGCCTCCCGCGCAGGGGGAGCCCAGCCGGAGGGCGGGGCAGCAATCTTCCAGCGTCAGTGCGGAGAGTGCCATGGGGAGCATGGCGAGGGCGGCGGCGGCGGGGCGCCCTCGCTGATGAAGCTGGGGACGAGGCCGGATGGCGAAATACGCGAGATTCTGAAGAACGGCAAGGGACTTATGCCGCCTCAGGCGTCCACATGGAGCGATGACCAGCTCGCTGCCGTCATTGGGTACGTCAAGCAACTTGGCGTGAAGTCCGCCGCTGAGGCGCGCTGAATAGTCGCAGGTCCAGACCCTCGAATTCTTTCCGACGAACCCCTGGGCGTCGGAGCCAGCTCGAAGAGCGCAGTCACCCCCTTCCCATCACTCCCGGGATCGCATCCATCCCGACCCAGAGACGCCGTTTCGCCACTAAGTATCGGGCCTAATAGCCTGACGGAAGTGGGACCTTGCGAAACGTGCGGGGGGAAGTGATGGCTCGTGGGAAGCGACGCTGGTGGGCGGCCGGGATCGCGGTCGCAGGGTTGTCGGGCGCCGGGTGGGGAGTTGCACGGCTTGTGGCGTTCGGCCCGCCTCCGGCGCTGGCAGGTTTGCCGGCCGTCCATTGGCCTGCGCGGAACCAGTTTACGAGGGAGCGCGTTGAGCTGGGCCGGCTCCTCTTCTTCGATGGAAGGCTTTCATCGAACGGAAAAGTCTCCTGTGCGACCTGCCACGATCCAGCCAGGGGCTTTGCAGATGGGAGGAAAGTAGCGGAAGGGATTCTCAAACGACGTGGAGAGCGAAACACGCCGACGATCATCAACGCCGCGTACAATCGGGAGCAGTTCTGGGATGGTCGCGCTGCGTCATTGGAGGAGCAGGCTCTGGCCTCCATCTCAAACCCCCAGGAGATGACGACGGAGACGACACCGGAGCAGGCCTATGCCGCCTGCGTTTCCCGCCTGACGGCCGTTCCGGAGTATCGACGCCGGTTCGCGAAGGCGTTTTCCAGCTCAGAGATCACGATTCTGGACGTGGCCGCGGCGATTGCCTCTTTCGAGCGCACCGTGCTCTCCGGGAACTCCCCCTACGACCGCTACCTGGCGGGGGACCGATCCGCGATGACACCGTCCCAGATTCGGGGGCTCGAGACCTTTCGGTTCGTGGGCTGCGATGGATGCCACCGCGGCATTCACTTCACCGACGGGGCATACATCATGAGCGGGATCGGTATGCGGCGCAAACCGCGCGATCCTGGTCGCTTTGTCGTGTCGAAGTTCCCCCAGGACTTCGGCGCCTTCCGCACCACGACTCTACGCGACGTGGCGCTCACGGCGCCCTACATGCATGATGGGAGCATCGCTACGCTGCAGGAAGTGGTCGAACACTATGATAAGGGAGTCAAAGGGACTGACACTGAGCTGGACGATCGCCTGATGGCTCCGAAGCAGCTCTCGAAGCAGCAGCGGGCTGATCTCGTGGCGTTTATGAAAGCGCTGAGCGGTACGGGATGGCAGACCGCACAGCGCCCCGTACTTCCCTAGGTTGCAGCGAGAATCGAGGCTCGACTCCGAGCGCCATCGGTTGTTTCCTCGGATCGATAGACCGCCGGAGGGCGACCCCCAGCGGCCCGTCGAATGGACTTACTTGCCGCAGTTGGGCAAGTTGGGAGGGCAGGAGCGGTAGAATTGCCAGTACCCGAGGCCGCCTCGCGCTTCACCCTGCCCCGTTCTGTTGGGCCTGGGATTGCAGTTCTGGGTTCCGATCCCGGCAACATCTCCACGCTTCATCCACTTTGCGTGGGAGTCGCTGTACAGGTAGTTTGCCCCACCACTGTGCCGATTCGTGATGAAGCAATCCAGCTTGAAAGCGCCGGAGTTTACGGCGCCATTGAACCCCGTACCTGTGGCGAACCTCCCCCACCAGTAGTTGGGCGATCTCACTGCGGCGGCGGTGTTGAACACGGGCACGTTCTCGTGCTTTTCGACAAAGGCGATCGTATCCGCAGGCGCCGTGATCGTCGCGAGCGAAACCCCGTTCCACGCAAACACTCCGAAGTTATCGAGCACCGCCGAGCCGGCAAGCGTGTTCTGAGGCGTCGATGCAGTTGGCTCGTAGCTCGCCCCCGGATCGCCCGCTATCTTGGCGGCGGGAATGCCGTCGCTGCGCGTTTGCGAACCGGGATCGCTCGGGCACTTCAAAACCCCCACGTTCTTGAGATAGGGCTGCATGGTTGCCATGGGCCAGGTCACCTCGGGGAGCGCCGGAGGCGGCGGGGTTCCCACCGGCGCGGGGAGCCGCGGATCGGCGGGAGTCATTTCGTCGTAGTCTTGCACATACGCCATGAGCGCCGTGCCGATTTGTTTGAGGTTTGACATGCATCCCGATTGTCGGGCTTTCTCTCGAGCCTGAGCGAAGACCGGGAAGAGGATCGAAGCAAGTATCGCGATGATGGCGATAACGACAAGAAGTTCGATGAGTGTGAATCCGCGCCTGCGTCTCACAATGGTGCCTCCTGGTGAAGGGTCGGACCCGGCATCCTTCGAACGGCACTGCCGCCCCAGCCGGTTGACCCTCAAATGTGCAGTCGTTCTGAAACCCACGCAAAGTTGGGAGGCATTCGTCCTGCGCTCAAGAGCTTGCTCCCGCCGGTTTCTGCGCTTCCGGACGGCACAGCCGGGCCTGTTGGGTTTCGCCCGTCAGAATTGGGCTGAGCCATGGCCATGTGGGGATCTGCTTCTGGGACTCCGTGACAGGTTGTTCAGACCTGGAGACGCGCAGAAGCGACGTGAAACTCGATGCCATCTCCGCCAGGTGGTCGCCATGGGCTCCAACCGCGTGCAGTCACCCTGACCGCTGCCGGTCAGGGAGTGGACGGGAGTCCCTGCGGCGACAACCGACGGTCTCCAGTTGTCTCGATGGGGTGGGGGAGAGTCCTCCCCCATACTGGGCGTGGATTAAGTTTCCGAGCGGCGAGGCTGTAGTCCATTCCGCGCGAACAGCCGATATCGAACCGGCGCCGCGCGGAGGGATGCGAGCCTGTTCTCCGAGTTGATCATTCCCTCTCGAACGGCGAGCATCGGCTCTTCGGGTTCCGGTGTGTTCGCCACAATGCTCTCGCCGGCCACGACGAGCGGGATGCGTCAGGGAAGTGGGGTCGCGACTTCGGGTTCGCGGCGCTGAACGCGAACGGCGGGCCCTTCCGCCAGAGCTTGAAGGGTCCCGCCGCTGTGGTGTGCGCCGAGGACAACACGCGCCGCCAGGGAGCGCCGGCGGACTACTTGAGGATCGACTCGACCTTGTCCCGGAGTTCGTCGTAGGTCATCAGACCCGTGTGCGCCCTTCCGATCTGTTTTCCGTCGGCGCCGAACAGATAGGTGGCGGGAACCGCTCCGTTCCACTTCTTGTCGATCCCTCCCACGAACTTCTCGATGTCGCCCTTGCTGCGCATGAAGACCGGGAAACGGGCCTTCGACTTTCGCAAGAAGTCGACGACCGCTCCTTTGTCGTTCAGTTCGTCCACGCTGACCGACATCACCACCAGCCCCTTGCTTTCGTAGGCGTTGTGGAGCTTGACGAGAACGGGGAACTCGGCCACGCACGGCGCACACCAGGTAGCCCAGAAGTTAATCAGCACCACCTTCCCCCGAAACGACTCGAGGCCCTTCTTCAAACCCGCTGCGTCCACCTGCCGAAGGTCCGGCGCCGCCGGCGAGGCGCCCGCCCACGCCGGCGTCAAGAAACCGCCAACCGGCGCCACCCCGATGCACACTGCGATGGAAAGTCCCACCAACGTCCATTGCTTCCAGCGCCCCCGTCGAATGTGTTGTGCCATTTCCCCGTTCCCCTTGCAAGTCTCATGCCGATCGGCCGGACACCAATCCTGCGGCCACGTGTCCCAGCGGCCGCTCCCCTGAAGGACCCCGCTCACCGGCGTGGGGATCCTCGTATCTCTCCAAACTCAACCGACAGAAGCCGGGTTCCCGTTCGGTCGGGTCGTGTTCTCTTCCCGAAGGGTGGGCGCCGAGACGGTGAGGGAGAATAGGGCGCCGCTAACCATCCACTCATCGGAACATTGAGGACGCTATGATAGGATTTCCTGATGGATCCTCCGGCACGGATCGACTCTCTTCTTGTTCGCGACCTGCGAGCGCTGCTTGCACTTGCGGAACGCCGTCACTTTGCCCAGGCGGCCGAAGATCTCGGCATTTCCCAGCCCGCCCTCAGTGCGGTGATCAAGAAGCTGGAGGTCGCCTTTGACGCTCGCCTGTTCGACCGAACATCCCGCCGATGCGACGTGACGCCGGAGGGGGAGCAGATCATCGTTCGAGTGCGCGCGGTGTTGGATGAGGTCCATCATCTCTCTGGCGCGCTCTCCAGCAGCGGACCGGTGCTGACGAGTCGTTTTCGCCTGGGCATCATCCCAACCCTAGCGCCGTATTACGTGCCCACCTTCCTCTCGGAGTTGTGCCGGCGATACCCATCTCTCGAACTGGTGCTGGTGGAGGCGAAGACCGACATCCTTGTCTCACTGTTGAGGGCCCGGGAGGTGGATGCGGGCCTCCTGGCGCTGCCGATCGGGATCGCCGGCATGGATGAGGCGCCGCTCTTTCGCGAGCCGTTTGTTCTGGCGGCGCCGGAAGGTCACGAACTGGCGCGTCGTTCCGCCGTTACCGTCAGCGACATCGATCTTGACGAGTTGCTGATTCTTGAGGCGGGGAACTGCCTGAGCGATCAGACGCTGAACGCGTGCGGCGCTCGCCGGGCGGAGGACGTCCGTCCCATCCACGCTGCGAGTGTGGAGACTCTACGCTTCATGGTTGCCGCCGGACTGGGCTGTGCGTTGCTGCCGAAGCTCGCGGCGCCGGCTCAGACCGATCCGCGTCTGGCCATCTGCTACGTGCCGTTCCGCTCGCCGGGACCGCATCGAACCGTGGGGCTCGTTCACCGACGGCAGAGTGCCGTGCGCCAGGATACCAACGCACTTGTTCGATTTTTGAAGAGTCGCGTCCCTTCCCATGTGGAAGGGTTGTAGGCGTGTCTGCCGGATGGCCGGAATTGAAAGAGAGAGGGAGATTCGGGCGGCCGGCACAATGTCCTCGCATCGAGACCGACTCCATGGCAGGCGATCTGGAAAGCCTCTCCCATCTCCGGCAAACCGTCTGAGGCTACACTTCCCCAATGAATGCAGCAACATCACCGAGCCATGGATGGCGGACGTTTCGGGCAGGCGTTTGCGCCGTGGCCGCCGCGTTTGCGCTGGCGGGCTGCGCCGATGAGACGCTGCCGCCCGGCGCCGTCGAGATTCGCTACTGGACCGGCTGGACCGGCGACGAACTGAACGCCCAGAAGCGGCTCGTCGACGAATTCAACCGCAGCCACCCCCGGATCCGTGTGCGGGTGCTGAGCGTGGCCGGCTCTTACCAGAAGGTCCGGATCGGCTTCGCGGGCGGCGCGACGCCGGACGTCGTGTCGGCGGTCTGGGCCGATGAGCTGGCCGGTTATGCAGCTCGGGGCGTCCTCAGACCGCTCGACCCGTACCTCGCCCGATCCGGCCGCTCGATTGAGGAGTACGTGCCGGGAGTCTCCCGGATGCTTCAGTTCAAGGGCCGCCCCTACGCGCTGGCGGTGACCACCAACACGAACTTCATTCTCTTCAACAAGAAGATCTTTCGAGAGGTCGGCCTCGATCCGGAGCGGCCGCCCCGAACGCTGGAGGAACTGGATGCCGCGGCCGCCGCCTGCACCCAGCGAAATCCCGACGGCTCTTTTGTACGGTACGGCTACCGTCCCACGGGTTTGATGCAGTGGGCCTACGTATTCGGCGGGCAGTGGTACGATGCTGCGTCGGGCGAGGTCACCGCAAATCATCCGGCAAACGTGCAGGCGCTCGACTGGATGGCCTCCTATGCCGCGAAGTACGACGTGACCCGCATGCAGAACTTCGAGGCCACCTTCGGCAGCAACGCCACGCCGAACGGCCCCTTTTTCGTGGGGAAGGTCGCCATGTGGCAGACCGGGGAATGGGCCCGGGCGCACCTCACGCGTCACGCCCCCAATCTGGAGTACGGCTGGTTTCCGTTCCCGATCCCGCCGGGCGGCCGCCCCAGCACCAGTGGCGCGGGTGGGAGCGTCTTCGTGATTCCCGTGGCGAGCCGGCATCCGGACGAGGCATGGGAGTTCCTGGACTGGCTGACGAAGCCGTACGCCGTCGCCGAATTCTGCGAGTCGATCACCAACCTGCCTCCGCTTACTGAGCTCGGCAAGTCCCGCCGCTTCCGCGATGTGCCGCTGATGCGCTTCGCCCTCGATCTGGCTGCGGGCCAAAACGTGTTCGGTCCGCCGGGGATGCCGGTGTGGCCCCGTTACGTCCAGGAGATTCGTCGGGTGGAGGACTACGCCATCTTCGGCCGAAAGCCGGCGCAGGGGCTGCTGGATGACATGGACTTCCGGGTGGAGCGCGATCTTGTCCGAACCCTGAGGGAAGTCGAGTGAAGAGGGAAGTGGAGTGAAGCTCTCCGACACGATGCGCTCGAAGCAGGGACGTCGCGATCTGCGGAACGGGCTCCTCTTCGCCTCCCCCTGGCTGATTCACCTTGCCGTGCTCATCGCCTATCCAATCCTCAGCTCCTTCTACTACAGCCTCTGCAACTACGATACGCTCCGCCCGCCCCGGTTCATCGGCCTGGAGAACTACCGCATCCTCTTCACCGAGGACCCTCTCTTCTACGCCTCGCTCTGGAACACGTTCTACATGGTGGTGATCGGCCTGCCCGTGGGGCTCTTCCTGAGCCTCGGCATCGCCCTGCTCATGAACCAGAAGCTTTCCGGGATGGCGTTCTACCGGACGCTTTACTATCTGCCCAGCATCTGCCCGGTCGTGGCGACGTCCATCCTCTGGCTCTGGCTGCTGAACCCCGAAATGGGATTGGTGAACACGATGCTGGGTCAGATCGGCGTGCAGGGCCCCGGTTGGCTCGTGGCGCCGGAGTGGGCCAAACCCGCACTGATCCTGATGGGGCTGTGGGGCGCCGGCGGCGGCATGGTGATCTATCTGGCAGCGCTTCAGGACGTGCCGCAGCAGCTCTATGAGGCCGCATCGCTCGACGGCGCCGGAAAAATCGCACAGTTTCGCCACGTCACGCTGCCGATGCTGAGTCCGGTGATCCTGTTCAACCTCATCATGGGGCTGATCGGAACCTTCCAGTACTTCACGCAGGCCTACGTGATCAGCCGTGGCTCCGGCGGACCGCAGGACTCCACGCTCTTCTACGCGCTGCACCTGTTCAATGTGGCGTTCCTCGACTTTCGAATGGGGTACGCCTGCGCCATGGCGTGGGTACTGTTCCTGATCACGCTGGCGGCCTCGCTCGCGGTCTTTCGCTCCTCAGCCCGGTGGGTCTACTACGCCGGAGAGTCCCGATGAAGCGGCGCAGCATCGCCTCCCAGTGGATCGGGCATGTCACGCTCCTGGCGCTTGGCCTGTTCTTTGTGCTGCCGTTCTACTGGCTGGTTACCACGAGCCTGAAGTCCGACACCGAAGTCTTCGCCGTGCCGCCGGTGTGGGTGCCGAAGGATCTGCTCTGGGGCAACTTCGTCAAGGCGGTGAACTACATCCCATTCTTCACGTTCCTCAAGAACACGCTCATCATTTGCGGATTCAGCGTGCTGGGCGCCGTGACGTCATCGTCCCTCGTCGCCTACAGTTTCTCCCGCATCCGCTGGCCGGGACGGGATGCGCTGTTTCTGGTGCTGCTCGCCACGATGATGCTGCCGGGACAGGTCACGCTCATCCCGGTGTTCGGGATCTTCCGGGCCCTGGGTTGGATCGATACGTTCCTGCCGCTGACGGCGCCGCACTTCCTCGGCAGCGCGTTCTACATCTTCATGCTGCGGCAGTTCTTCATGACGATCCCCATGGAACTCTCGGACGCCGTGCGTATCGACGGCGGCGGCGAGTGGGATATCTTCTCGCGGGTGATCCTTCCGCTCTCTCGCCCGGCGCTGGCCACCGTGGGCCTCTTCACCTTCATCGGCAGTTGGAATGACTTCGGCGGCCCGCTCCTCTACCTGAACGACGAGCGGAAGGCGACGCTCTCCCTGGGCCTGCAGCAGTTCGTGAGCCAGCACGGAGCAGAGTGGTCGCTGCTGATGGCAGCTTCCACGTTGATGACCATCCCGATCATCATTCTCTTCTTCTTCGCGCAGCGCACCTTCATCCAGGGCATCGCCGTCTCCGGCATCAAGGGCTGAACTCAAGAGCTTTCGGCGCCGTGGAGTGGGTGTTGACGACGGTGACCGGTCACTTCCTGGTGTGGACTCAGCACCGGGCACGGGTGGTTACAGAGCAGGAACGCTCCTCCTGTCGGCTGGCGGAGGGATAAGATTCGGGCAGCAAGCGCGAGGGTAGTGCGCCGGACCGAAGCGGCTTCGCAACATCCGTCAGCCAGGGGCCCCTCGCCGGAGAACCAGCATGTTTCAGTCGGTCCGGTTTCAGCACTTCAAGCGATTCGACGATCTGGAGATCCCCCTCAGCCCGATCACCCTGATCGGAGGCAAGAACAATGTGGGGAAGTCCTCGGTCCTGGAAGGGCTGTTCCTGTTCGCCGATCGCTCGAATCCGAACCTCTTTGTGCGGCAACTCACGTGGCGGGGCTTGAGCGCTATTCCGCTGGAGCCCCAGGCATTCTGGGGTCCGTTTTTCCGGAACTACCAGCTGGACACGCCCCTCTCGATTGTCGTGAAGGAGGAGGGCATCCCGAGTGTGCTCGAGATCAGCTACAGCGAGCAGTTGGAGGGCACGGCCGTGGACATTACGTTTCCGTCGCCCGGACAGTCCGCCAATTCACCGGTAGTAGAGCAAGTCATGTTTCCTTACGCGGTTCGAATTCAGTACTCTTCGGGTGAGGGGCTTGTTCAGACCGCCACACAGCGCTTCACTACAAGCGGAGTTCAGCATCGGGTGGAGCGCTTCGATCGTCCTGCCCGGGGAGCGGCGTACATCGGCTCGAAGATGCGGGTGGATGCGGCGGAGGAGGCGGAGCGGTTTGGGAAGCTGGACGTGGAGGGGCGACAGGACTTCATCGCCCAGGGACTACGAGCCATCGATCCCAGGGTTGCTTCGGTCTCGACCATCGTGTTGGGGGACCGGCCCGTTCTGCACGCAGATGTCGGCATTGGCCGGAAGATCCCGGTGATGCTCCTGGGGGACGGCACCAGCCGGCTGCTCTCTATTCTTCTCGCCCTGGAGTCTACGCCGGGTGGAATCGTGCTCGTCGACGAGATCGAGAAGGGGTTCCACTACTCGGTGGTTGAAGAGGTCTGGCGAGCCATCGGCGCCGCTGTCGCGAGGTCGGGGTGCCAACTCGTCGCGACCACCCACAGCATCGAGTGTCTCCACGCTGCCACGGTAGCGCTGGATCAGCAGGCCGGCGCCCCGTTGCTATCCTACACACGGCTCGAAGAGCGCCGAGACCGCTCTCTCCACGCCGTCCAGGCATCGGTGGAGTCCCTTCTCGGCGCTGTGGAGCTCAACTGGGAGATGCGATGACGACTCCCCCGCCCGCGCGGCGACCCGAGCACTCCCCAGTGCAGCTAACCCGCCCCGGCGTGATCCTTTGCGAAGGGCGAGACGACGAGCTCTTCCTCCAGCAACTCGTGAGACGTCTCGGGCTGGGGGAGACCCTTCAAGTCATCAAGACGAACGGCAAGGACAATCTGAGGCGCGACCTGGCTCTTCTGAGGGCGGCGCCCCAGTGGTCCGAGGTCCGAGGTCTGTTGATAACTCGTGACGCCGACGAGGACCACCGGGCTGCAAGCCAATCGCTCCTGAATACCATTGCTGCGTGCGGCCTCAAGGTTTCGGCAAGCTTGCACGTCCCGTCCGATGTGTCATCCGACTCGATCTGGCTCGGGACCTATGTCTTTCCCGGTGAGAGCAGATCAGGGACCCTGGAAGATCTTTGCCTCGAGATCGCCCCGAATTCGAGTGTGCTGAAGTGCGCTGATCGATACATGGAGTGTCTCCGCTCCATCGTGTCAGGCGAGGGTCGCCGGTCGAGCTGCCCGGCTCAACCGCGGAAGGCACGATTGCTGGCCTATCTCTCGGCACTGCCGGGCGTTCCAAACTCCATTGGTCGTGCGGCGGAACAGAATGCGTGGGATCTGGAGCATCCCGCCTTGCGAGAACTCAGAGAACTCCTTCTGGAACTCGGCAGTGTGTGCACGTATCAACTCGGAGAGCACTGATGACGACTGGGCTCCGTGCTTCGACTCGTGGTTGTCGGCACTGCCCCGAGTTGGGATGCTGCTGGGCCGCTGGACCGCGGGTTCGGCGCCGGCGTTCGGTTGTCGCATCCGCGGAGTCCGCCGGTGCGCACGTACCAAATGGTTTCAGCGGCCCACCCGTCCATCATCGTCATCCTTGGGCTTGACCTGAGGATCCAGGGCAGTAGGCGCCGCAAGCAGTTCTTGTTACACGGGATCGGTTCTCACCGACCTGGGAAGACGGGGCTGGCGGCGTCTCGCGAGAACTGCTTGCGTGATCTTCCGCCCTGGATCCCAGGGTCAAGCCCTGGGATGACGATGTCTGCCAGGCAGGGTAAACCGTCAGCTCCCCGTGCTCTTCGGCAATGACGTGCATGGTCGCCGGTGGGGTGGCGGGAACCAATGGTTCGGTTGTCGCATCCGCGGAGTCCGCCGGTGCGCACGTACCAAATGGTTTCACCTGCAGAATCCCATCGAGAACTGAGCCACTTTTCCCCGCAAAGCAGAGCCGGTTTGCTGCCGGTGGGGGCCCACGGAGTGGGTGTTGGGGGCTCGCAATGACGTGCTCATTGGCTGGGTGGTGGGTTGATGCGTGGTTACGGCGACCCCAAATCGGGATTGCGTCATCGTGATGGGGGTTCGCGGCTCGGACGGAGCCTCGCTTTTCCGTTCTAACGAGGGTGTTTCTACCGTCAGGTGGGAGTGTTCTCTCTGTGCGGATGCTGAGCGCGAAGGATAGTTCTCTTCCTGTCGGAGGCGTCCTGGGAGAGCGGCCTTGGCGGCTCTGTAGATCGGTTCTTCAGGGTCCAGTGGCCTGGATCAGTCAGGGAATCCGTCGTGCGAGCACAGTTCCGGGGTCGTAGATCTCGATGAAGCTGGTTGGGGTGAGAAGATCGGTGAATACCACGATGCACTGGCGGCCACCGGAGACGGCGGATGGATACCAGATCGCCTGGGCCCGGCGAGTCTGGTGGACTGCCGCCCCCAGATCCTGGGTGGGCGCTCGCTGTCCTCGCGGTTGCAGCGTGCGCCAGGGGGAGGTGAGCTCCGCTGGGGTCGTATCGAGGAGGGCTTGAACAGACGGTTCGGTGACGTCCAGCATGGCATCGAGCTGCACGCGCGCGGTGAGAAGGACGGTAGCCGGCGGGCCGGGAACGGCGGCCGGGTTGATCTGCTGAACCAGCAGATAGGCTTGATTGGCCTCCAGATCGGCGGTGGAGCGATCCGAGGCGAGATAAAGCGATGGCATTCCACCCCTCGGTGTGAACCGGGCCCCTGCGGTTGGGGGACCCTCGGCGAAGAGCGGGTTCGGCACATGGGGATTGGAGGCATGGACCCCATGCAGCACCGAGTAGCTGACCGCACGGTAGAGAACGCCGACAAACGCTCTAACGGGGAGTGTCGGTAAAACGTCGAGAAGGTCTGGAAAGGGCTTCATCAGCCCGGCTGTCCGCCCAGTTGGCTTTCCAACAACTCCGCCACGACCAACCCCTCTCCTTGAAGGATCCATTCCATTGGCGTCTGGCGATCGAGTTGCGGGTTCTCTGCATTGAGCCAGATTCTCAGAGCGGCTTCAGATCCCACCAGGCTGAGCAGCGCCGTGGCGATCCGTTCGAAGAGCGCCAGACCGGGCTGGATGGTGGGAGCGTCGGGAGTCTTGGCCACGGTCTGAGCATTGCGGCCGAGGAGCGCCGCCACCCGTCGAAGCGGCATCCCGAAGAGTTCGCCGATCCGTCGGGCATCCAGTCGACCGCTCTCCGGGTGGTGCAGATCGAAAGCGACGTGCTCGGTGCGACCCGAGCCCGTTGGGTGCGGCGCCGTTTCAGCCGGTTTCGGGCGCAGGTCGGGAGCGGCGTCGGCCGAAGAGATCAGCAACCGCTTGATTCGGTGCGACATCTCAGAGAGATCCACCGGCGACCGAACGAAGTCCGATGAGGGGCCCGTCGCGATCTCGCGCATCCCCTCATCGGAGAGATTCGGGTTGAGGTGGAGCATCGGCAAGTTCGGCCGTTGTTGCTGGAGCCCTCTCGCCACCCGCCTCGGCTCACCGCCCGGGAGCTTGCTCCAGTCCCAAATCACGAGATCCACCGGCCCCAGAGTCGCCGCCCACTCTGCGGTGACCAGCGTGGGGGGCCGGAAGTAACAGGAGGTTTGCGGACAAAGCTGCTCTACTCCTTGAACACGTTCCACGTCATCGTCCACAAGCACCACGGTCCGGTTCGGCCCCACCGACGTTGCCATCGTATCCCTCCCGCTTCCGATCCACCCAGGCCATACCAAGTCCGGGGCGAACACAACGAAAGTATACCTGTTGTCCACCCGATGTCCACTCGGAGGGGTTGCAAACCTCCCGGGAGGGCGAGGCTCCGACCGAGCCGCGAACCGTAGTCGTGATCCAACGCCGCCGAGCTGGGGTCGCCGTGGAGGGTCGATGAAACGGCGGCGGCCACGTTTACCGAGCCTGACGCGGTCCAGGTCAGCGCACCAGTGTGGACGCCGGAAGCGCCACCGGACGGATGTCGGAGCGCCAGTGCCCTCCGTTCTCCGTCCCAGTCCACGGGCACGTCATTGCGAGGAGCAGCGCGACGCGGCAATCTACGAGATCCAGGCTCGTCGAGCACGGAGTCTGCACTGAGCGTACTCACAGGTCCTGGACGGAAATCTGGATGGCCCGGATCTCGTAGATTGCCGCGTCGTTGGGTAATCTCCGGCCCGGTGCTTGGGTGCTTCGAGCCGATGACGAGGTTTGCTTCACGGCGCTCCCCGTCGCACGCCACTCCTCTTAGGGACACGGGCGGGGGGTACCAGAAAAATGCCCATGGTCCGTGTCATATTGCGAAGATGTCAAACCATCTTTCCTGGATACGGACTGAGCAGAGCCGGTTCGTTGCCGGTGGGGGCCCACGCAGTGGGTGTTGGGGGCTCGCAATGACGTGCTCCTTGGCTTGGTGGTGGGAACAGGAGCTGAAGGAGATCGTCACGGTGCCTGGGCGCTTCGAGCCGATGACGAGGTTCGTTTCACCGCGCTTTGCGGCGGATGTCACTCCTCGCAATGACTTGCTCTTTGGCTGGGTGGTGGGAACAGAAGCTGAAGGAGCTCGTTACGCCACGGCGCGCAGTTCGGCCCGAGGGCATCCGTCGTACAGCGTGATCCCTCAGCTCTGCGGCGATCCCGAGTCAGAGCACCAGGGCCCCGCACACTTCCCAGTAGATAGAAACGTCATTGCGAGGAGCGGAGCGACGCGGCAATCTACGAGAACCGGGCTCCTCGTTCACCGGGATGGGCCTGGGCGAACTCTCAGGTCGTGGGCCGAGAACCGGGCCGTTTGGCGTACGGATCGTGGCCCTGGGCGTACACGCCGCTTCTGTGCCCGCAGTTCCCTGAGGATTGCCAACGCCGAAGCGCTCTTCTTTCCGTTCCCCGTCCCATTCCACAGGCACGTCATTGCGAGGAGCGGAGCGACGCGGCAATCTACGAGAACCGGGCCGCCTGGCGTACGGCTCGTGGCCCTGGGCGTACCCTCAGCATCTGTGCCGACAGTTCCCCGAGGTTTTCCAACGCCGAAGAGTTCCCCTAGTGGTCTGTCAGGCATCTAATGAGGGGTAGAGGCGAGCGAGGCGATTTCGCGCCTTGGCAGTTGTGAAGCGCCATCTCATTGGGCACAGCGCTTGGTTGCGTTCGGCTTTCCAAGCGCTGACCTCTTTGTCCAGT
>SXGS01464246.1_pt1 | contig 17077 bp, 19 predicted proteins | sample 3174681 | NCBI WGS metagenome assembly SXGS01 (sample SAMN11356861, study PRJNA531348) | freshwater metagenome | isolation source: freshwater sample F1-80 | place: China: Fuxian Lake, Yuxi | collected 2017-12-25 | reverse complement strand
TGCGCGCCGAGGATCGCATCGAGGCGCAGGTAGTCGCCATAGCTCATCGTCCGATCGAACTCGATCTGCGGCGCCTCTTCGCGCACGATCCGCTCGCGCTCAGGGGCCAGGGTCGAATGATAGGGACAGGTCATCGCAGATCCTCCGGTGGCAGCTGTGTCTCGGTCGCCGATGCCGTGATCTATTACGTGGCGCCGCCCGCTGTCAACTTACAAAGAGGCGTCGAGAGCAAACCAACGGTATACCAAACATCACTGCGGTCGCTGTGTTGTGCAGCATGTTACCCCAGACGCCATCAGCGACTGAAAAGCAGGTGTCGGACAGATCCTAACCCAAGACAGGCCACGCGATCGCTTGCCATGCGTAGCGCTCCCCGTGCACGAACCGCACGCGCGCCAGGATGATGATGGCGACCATCCAACCGACCATCACTGTCTCGATGATACCGTTGGCAAACCGGATGTAGCCCTGCAATTGATCCGGTACCGGCAGAGGGCTGGCAGCTTGCCGGAAATACACAAGGTAAAACAGCGACTCTCCCAGCGAAGGTGCTAGCATCAGCAACGCGCTCAATCCGATCACGATGATGGATGCTGCCTGGACCAGGCGCGACCACATCCGCAGTGCCCGCAATACCGACGGATCCCTATGACTTTGCATGCCACTTGCGTGGTCTGCAACGTGAGTGCCTTGAGGCCTACGAGAGCCTTGCTGACCTTCAATGCCGCCCGAGCTTGCCAAAGGTCACCCGAGTCATGCCGTTTGAAGCCGCAGTGCCTTGATGCCCGAAAGAGTCTTGCTGGCCTTCGCTGCGACCCGAGCTTGCCAGAGATCGTTGCTGAGCCAGCCATACCTCAGCCGCCCCGCCATGGTCGCGCCCCAGCCAACGCTCAATACGCAGTGCCATTGAAGGGCTGATCGCAGCCCGCCCATTGAGCACTTTGGACAAAGTGGTGCGGTCGCGCCTAACTGGGCTGCGGCTTCGCCGACCTGCAGATTCGAGGCAGGCAGGATGTCGTCCCTGAAAGCGAGACTAGGGCGGGGAGGGTTGAACATCGAACTCATAAGCACCTCAGTGGTAATCCTGGTAGTCCACCAGGATGGCATCGCCGTTTTCAAAAGCAAAAGTCAGCCGTCAGTTGCCGTTCACGCTGAATGACCAGTGGCCGGAGAGGCCACCTTTGAGGGGATACCAGTCCCGCCCGGGACGGTTCATATCTTCGGGCCTGGTGGCCGCGTCCAACGCAGACAGTTACCGAGCCAGGCGCGTGGCATGAGCGGCTTGGATCCCGGCACGTGGGCCGGATTTGAAGAAGCGCTCAATACCCTTGTGCCTGAAGCTTCGAATCATTCTGAGATTGTGGCGCGTAGCGCCACGCGCAGCAATTACAGCAGCAATCTTTTGGGTGTTCGAATCCCCGGCCACACCAAAACAGGGGGGCTGAAAACGGAGCGAGTGAGTTGAACAATCTCTTCTGGCCCGCCAGCTGTTTCAGTATTTCAATCCCGATTTGCAGGCGCCTTTGGACGCCTGTTTTTCGCGGGTAGGAGGCTCTCTTTTCGGGTCCAGCCCTGTGGGCATTTCGCTTGGCGCTTGGCTTGTCTCAGTAGTGGTAACGGCCTTGCAAGAACTCGATCCGGTCGGTCTTGATCAGGTAGACACAGCGATGCTCCTGCGTAATTCGCCGCGACCAGACATCTGGGCCCAGATATTTCAGCGGTTCTGGCTTGCCGATGCCATCGAAGGGGTCGCGCAAGATGGCATGCACCAACTCCAGCAGCCTCTTGGCGGTACGGCGATCCGACTCGACCCAGTGCTGTAGGTCCTCTAAAAACTCCGGGTGGCAGGCCGAGATCCGATCGCCATTAGGCATCTACGCCCACCAGTTTTCTCAGGTGGGCTATGGTCGTGGGCGTAATGTTTCTTGAGCGTGCACGCAATAGCGCTGAAAGTAGCCGCTCTGCGTTCCTTTCCGAGCGCAACAGGTGCGCGGTCTCCACCAGACTCTGGAGTTCATCGACAGCAATCATGGCCACATCGCCCCCGGTGCGACGGCGCACCACGATGACCTCCCGGTCGTCGACGGAGCGATCCATCAGCGACTTCAGTTGCTCTCTGGCCTGGCTATAAGTAGTTTCAATGGTCATGGTGGGTTTTCTTTACTTGGACAGGAACATCGTACAGCGCGATGACTCAAAATTGGTTAAACAGTGAAGTCGAGCGGTAGCCAACGGCATCTCATCTGTTTCTCCTGTTGAAGGGCCTCATAGTCGAAAGTGGTCAGTTGCATCCCATATGGCGCTTGTACATTTCCGGGTTGTGACCGACGGGGATGTTCTTGCACAGATCCTCGGCGCGGTCTGGACTTCGTCTACGCCCCGCGCATTTTCGAAGGCCTGACCTACACCTACGAGGATGACCGCTTCGCCTAGGAGAACAACGCTTCGTGACCCTGGGGTTGCTGGCTGGTGTGCCAGTGTCCATCGCATATACCGAGGCCGACGATGAAATCCGCGTCATCTCCTTCCGCAAGACCACCGCTCGCGAAGCGCGCCTCTTCTTCGACCAAGCCCAAGACCGACTGGGTTCGACTCATGTCGACCGAGAATGGGAAAGCCACTGTCAAGCACCCCGAGTTCGACCCCAAGCACGTCGTACGCGGAATCGTGCGGCGTAGTCTCAAGCCCGTAGCCTCCAAGGAGTTGATTTCCCTGCGGACCGATCAGGACGTGATCGAGTGGTTCAAGGCCCGGGGGCCTGGTTATCACACGCGCATCAATTCGGTGCTTCGAACGTTCCGCGATGCGCCGTCTGCCGGAGCCCACGCTCAACCGGACGTGCATCAGCATCTGTCACTCAACCCTGATTCGGTTCTGGGCCGGCCGCCGGTCGCTGTCGTGCGCCGGGTAGCTTCGCGTCGGCTTTCTAAGTTTGGAAGTCCATCCTGACTGCCCCGCCAAGCACCAAGTATTGGCTCTTCCCCATTAACGCGGGATTGGCACTCATCAGACACGGGTGATCAGCGCATTCCAGCCGCACTGAGCTAAGACTCGCGGCTCGGCTCGCCGGAAAATCATCTCCATTTTATTGTGAACCCGGGCTGACAGACCCGGGTATTCGAATGCTCGTACTGTCGAAAAAGCGGTGATCGAACCGATTTATCGTAACCCAGCTTGACAAGCTGCCGAACCACCTTGAAAATTTTCGAAACTTCATTCCGAAATATTGATGCGCTCATCGGTTGACCGAATTTTTGATCTTTTGCAGGCGCTCGTCGACGAACCTCGAGGGCTGTCGCTCGCCGATCTTTCCCGCGCAGCAGGCCTTGCGCGCCCCACCGGGCACCGGCTTCTGTCGGACCTTATTCGACGCGGGCTGGTGCACCAGCAGTCAAGCGGCAACTACTTCATCAGTTTGACTCTTGCCAGCATGGGCCTTGAGCAACTTGCAAGGCGTGGGTTCCTCGACCTTTGCCAGCCCACGCTCGATACGCTTGCCGATCACTGCGGGGAACTTGTACGAGTCGCATGGCTGGAGGGTGAGCGTCTGGTATTCGTGGCCGAGGCTCAGGGCTCGGGTCCTGGATTACGCTATGACGCAAACCTTGGCCGGCAGGCGGTCTTTCATGTCACCGCTTCAGGTAAGTGTTTTCTAGCGCAAATGCCTTTGCCCGAAGCGGTTCGGCATGTTGAGGCTCAATCCATGCTCCGGGATCCGCGTCTGGGCCCCCGAGCATTGCGAAGCGTCTCCGCTCTGAAGCTGGAACTGACTCGGGTCAAGCATCAGGGCTACGCCACTGCAGTCGATGAGGCCGAAATCGGTGCTGCCGCGGTTGCTGTTCCTATCAGCGGAGCCGACCGTAGGTTTTTCGGTAGTCTCGTCATTGTTGGTCCGTCAGCGCGTCTTGACCGTAGCAAACTTGCCAGTTGGGTTCCTGATCTCGTTAAATCGGCCACAGCGCTCGCCCAATTGGCACCGCTCGAGCGCTACTGCCACAAGACAGAAACCAGTATGCGCCGGAGAATGGCCTGATGACGCGGGGCGCCAAGCACGAATTCGTTCGCGTATTACTTATGCGACTGGGCCTTGCGGTGATCAGCGCGGCAATTGTTTTGGGCGTCTGGGAACTGATCGCCCGGGCGCTGAAAATCCCAAGCTATCTTCTGCCCGCGCCCTCGCTTGTCTTCGCCGAACTTGCCCAGCGTCTTCCCCGAGTGCTCGAACATGCAACAGTTACCACCACCAGCATGCTGTTAGGCTACGCGCTGGGAATCGCCGTCGCGCTGCCGCTTGCCATGGCGCTTGCGTACTCGCGGCTCTTCGAGGCAACCGTCTATCCTGCGGTCGTATTTCTGCAAATAATGCCGAAGATCGCGATTGCTCCGCTTTTCATTATCTGGTTCGGCTTTGGAATGTTGCCCAAGGTGTTGCTGGTTTTTCTGCTCACCTTTTTCCCGATCGTGGTGAGCGCAGTTGCCGGGTTCAAATCCTGCGATCCCGACATCATCGAATTGGCGCGGGCAACCGGAACGAGTCGGCTGCGGCTCTTTTTGAAAATCCGCTTCCCAAGCGCCCTTCCGGAAATCTTTACCGGCCTCAAGGTTGCGGCCGCGCTTGCTTCGACGGCCGCAGTGGTCGCAGAGTTCGTTTCCTCAGACGCTGGGCTTGGGTATCTGCTGCTTACCTTTAACGGCGAGCTGCTTACCTCCATGGTGTTTGGCACTATTGTCATTCTTGGCGTGATCGGGCTCGCGCTCTACTATTTGGTAGAAGGCCTCGAGCGCCTGATCATCCCCTGGCATGTTGCCGCACGCGGCGAGCAGACTCTAGAGAAGCTGCTCTGAGTTAACGATTAACGCCCTTTAAAAATCATCAAGGAGATCATTACATGTTGTCACGACTTTATAAGCGACTCGCGGTCAGTGCTGTGTTGGCGCTATCCGCCCCATTTGCCCTCGCTCAGGAAGCGATATCGCTTCGACTCAACTGGCAACTGCTGGGCTTTCATGCCCCCTTCTATCTTGGCGTTGAACGTGGCTTTTACCGCGAGGCGGGCATCAACCTAACCATCAATGAAGGGCGCGGCGGTGCAGTCACAGCGCAAGCTGTGGGCGCAAAAAGCGATCAATTTGGCATCGTCGATGGCGGCACGACCATCGTCAGTTCGGTCAGGGGCGTTCCGATTCGCACTGTGATGTCGCTGATGAATAGCGGCATCTTCGCCGTAGTCGCTCGCGCGGATGCCAATATTCGCACTGCTAAGGACCTCGAGGGCAAGGCCATCGCCATCACTGCGGGCGATGCCCTGACCCAGCTCTGGCCCGCAGTGGTCAAAGTAAACAAGCTTGACTCCTCAAAGATCAGGCTCGTCAACGTCGACCCAGCAGGGAAGGTCATTGCAACGCTCGAAAAGCGAACCGATGCACTTCTGGGAAGCATAGACGCGCAGTCCTTCCAGATTGAAGCCAAGGGCGTAAAGACCTCGATGCTCTCCTACGATGATCTCGGGGTTCGGCTGGTCGGTCTCACTGTCGTCACGCATGAAGACACCATCAAGGGTAATCCGGATCTGATCCGCCGGTTCGTTCTCGCAACCAGAAAGTCATTCGAGGCCGCGATCGCTGATCCACAGGCCGCAGTGCGCGCGGCGGTCAAGGTCAAGCCAGAACTCGATCCCAATTCTGTGCTGTTGCAGATGCAGGCGTCGCTTTCGAAGTTTTCATCCCCCAGCACAGCCGGCCTTCCAATCGGTGTCGGTGCCGAGGCAGACTGGAAATCCACCCTCGATCTGCTCAACGAATTTCAGGGTATAAAAACTGATCGGCCAGCCACGTCGTTTTTTAGCAATGACTTTGCGAGATAGATCCGACAAACTCCCGGAGTCATGTGATGGGTGCCCAGGCAATTCGGCTCAAGGGGGTCGATAAGCATTTTTCCCGTGACGGGAAGCACACGCACGCACTCACTGGCATCGACCTCCACATCGGTGCTGGCGAGTTCGTCGCTGTGGTGGGCCCGTCTGGATGCGGCAAGAGCACTTTGTTGAGGCTTGTTGCCGGGCTGATGCCATCGAGTGAAGGGACAGTACACTACGACGACGAGTTGGTGACCGAGCCTCGCAAAAACACCGGGATCGTGTTTCAGAAGGCAAATCTGGTTCAGTGGCGGAGCGCGATAGACAATGTCCTGCTCCAGATCGATCTGCGCAGTCTCAACGTTGCTCAATATCGATCACGAGCCGAATCCCTGCTGGGCTCGCTTGGCCTGTCTGACTTCATCGACCGATATCCGCACGAACTCTCTGGTGGGATGCAACAGCGCGCTGCTATCGCGCGCGCGCTGGTACATCGTCCCGACGTGCTCCTTATGGATGAGCCGTATGGCGCGCTTGATGCGCTGACTCGCGAGCAGGTAAGGGTCGATCTTGAGGCGCTTTGGCTCCGTGATCGGATGACTGTCATGTTCATTACCCACAGCATTGATGAAGCAGTTCTGCTGGCTGACCGGGTGGTCGTCGTGAGTGCGCGACCTGGACGAATCGATCGCACCCTCAACGTCGATCTACCAAGGCCACGCGCTCTAAGCGCCCGCAAGCAACCTGCTTTCATCGAACTTGTCGAAACGATTACTCAGGAATTCCTGGCCCGTGGCGTCCTCGACGATCACCGCACGCAAGGGCTTCTCGGGTGAGGAGTCTAGCCTTTGGACAACGAAGCTGACCAATCAGGTCTGATTGTTATCTGGAACGATATCGTCCCGGAGTCGCGAGATAATTTTCTCGAGTGGCATTCACGCGAACACATTCCCGAGCGCGTTTCCATTCCTGGATTTTTGCGCGGTCAGCGCTGGTTTGGTGAATCCGCCGCGCCGCAATACCTGACGGTCTACTCAACGGCGGACACCTCGGTCCTGACGAGTTCGTCGTATCTCGCCCGGCTCAACAGCCCAACGCCCTGGACGCAGCGTAGCGTCGCTGATTTTCGGAACACGTCCCGAGCAGCGGGCCACCTGGTTTGGAGTTCGTCTGATGTCACAGGCGGAGTGATTTTGACAGCACGGTTTGAAATTGCCCCGGGCCGTGCTCCAGCGCTTGCCAGGAAGTGGGCGGGCGGGCCGCTCCCGTCCCTGGCGCAGAGGCTTGGCATTGCGAGGGTTCGTGTCATGGTCTCCGCCGCTTCAGCGAGCCAATTGCAGACGGCGGAACGAGCTGTTCGCTCAGGTGATATCAAAGAGCCATCGCTCATCGTGCTGGTTGAAGGCTACGGCGATGATGAAAGCATTCAGCACGCCTATAACTCAGTTGACTTATCGGGTCACGACATTACGGGAGCCAAGCTGGACTGCTATCGGCTTCAGTTTGATCTGTCGTCGCGTCAGTCCGTCGTTCAGTAAATCAGCAGCCCAGGATTAAAAAATGGAAAACACGCCCGTGCCGACGCGTTATGCAGGCCCACTGTCGCTTGAGTCGGCTTTGTCACAGCTGGCAGTGACCGACGCCTCCACACCCTTCTACCGCGATGGGCCTCTTGCCAACGTCGAGTTTCGCGACCTTGGGCTTTCCACTGCAACCGGTGGGCAAATCGGCGCCAGGCATTTGCGCGCAGTCGCTCCGTTCGAGCAGCCGACTGGGTGGCATTGGCACGATATGACGGCACACATCAATATCGTCTTGCGTGGATGGATAAGGTTTCGCTATGCAGGCGTTCCCCATGATGTGACCGTTAACGCGGGAGAGTGCCTGTCCCAGCCTGCAGGCGTTGCGCACAATGTTGTCGGTCGGTCCGACGATCTCGAGCTGATCGAGATCAATATGCCAGCAAATTTCGCAACCATTGATCTTGGCGGCCCGCTTGACGCAGCGCAGCCTACACCAACGGAGCGCTGAAGTGTCGCTGCGCGTCGCCGATCAGAATCAGACCTTCTGTTTTGTTTGGGCTCGGCATGATGATGTTGCCGTCTTGGCTCCCTATGACAAAGCGCTTCGGTAAGCTCGCAGCCTGGCTCTTCGGAACGCTCATGGTTCTCAGCCTGATCCCGACGCGCTGGGCCAACTTGTCGCCAAGTCTTTGCTGACTGACGCAGGTCCGGCGAAGCCCAGTATCAGCGAACCCTTCGGCATGCAGGTCTCGAACGATTCGCAGTCGGCGTTCCAGCGCCTGCGCGCCGCGGATGTACATGTCGATGAGGCAGGTGATATCGCGAACATCATCGAGCGAGCCAGAGCGCACGAACACGAGAGATCTTGAGGTGGCAGATCGAATGGTCTTTGCCCGCCGGCAAGTGCTGTGGCGGATCCATACTCCGCCCTTCGTTCATCATCCCGCCCTCGTTGTCCTTGCACGAAGGCGCGAGCATTGGTGTTTTTCGAGGCACCTCGCGAAGCGCGGCGAGTTGACCGAATCCTGCGCCCATGTGCGCAATTAGCGGAACACACCGCCTCGCTCCTAGCCCCCCACGCCATCTGAGCACTAGCCAACCCCGCCTCAATTCCCTAATCTGTTGTGTCCACGCGCTCTGGGTGCTCCCGCCATGAACGATCGTCGCCCAATCTGGGAAGGCCTCTCGGCCGAAGAACATGAATACCAATACAACCCGCAGAAGTCGGTGCCGGATTTCGCTGCGCATCGGGCCAAGCGCGAGGCGCCTAACGCCGCGGCGCGCGCGCGAATGAGGGTGACTGCCGACCTGTCCTACGGGCTGGGACCGCTTCATACGCTGGATGTGTATCCGGCGACCGCAAGCAGCGCCCCTGTCCATATCTTCATTCATGGGGGATATTGGCGGGGGCAGGACAAGGCGAATTTTGCGTTTCTCGCGGAGCCGCTCGTGGCTCAGGGGGTCTGTGTCGTTGTCATTAACTACCCTCTGTGTCCTGCGGTGACCCTCGACGATGTGGTCGCCTCTGCGCGCGATGCATTTGAGTGGACCATTCGGCACATTGGCGAGCACGGGGGCGATCCCACGAGAATCACGTTGTCAGGGCACTCAGCGGGCGCCCACCTTGGTGCAGCAATCCTCGCGACCGACTGGCAGGCAGGGGGTTTGCCAGCTAATCCGCTGCAGGGTGCAGTGCTCATCAGCGGCATCTTCGATCCCGCACCAGCGGTGCGCACCAGCGTCAACGCCGATCTCCACCTGACGCCTGAGGTGATTGCGCGACACAACTACGAGCGACAGACGCTGCGTCTTCGTTGTCCGGTGTGGGTGCTGGCGGGGTCGCGTGAGCCCTGGCAGTTCATCGATCAATCCTATCGGTATGCGCAACATCTTCACCGGCAGGGGGTTGAGCATGGGGTGGTGGTGTCTCCGGGCTATCACCACTTCGACATTCTTGATCAGTACCTGGATCCGGCCAGCGATGTGATGCGGTGTGTGCTTTCGCAGGTCCACGCTACGGCGGCTTCGCGATGAGTACGATTCGCGATATCCGTATCGTCGGACTGGAATGTTCGGTCCCCGATGACCAGGCTTATGGCATGGCGCGGGGGCTAACCTCACGACGAGGGGGTGGACTGGTTCTCCTCGAGACGGAAGATGGCGTGACCGGGATTGGCGAGGCTTGGGGCCCAGTTGGCCTCACCAGCGCCTACCTGGCAGTGGTGAAGCAATACTTCGTTGGCACGAGCGTGTTCGCGCAACGCGGTGTCCAACATCATGTCTACGCGAAGCACTATCACTTTGGGTCGCAGGGGACGCTGGTGGCCCTGTTCAGCGGTATCGATATCGCTGCGCACGACGCCATGGGCAAGCTCCTGGGGCGACCGGTGTGCGATCTGATTGGTGGCAGGCAGCGAGATCGGGTAGCAGTGTACGGTTCGGGCGGCTACTTCACTCTTGATGCCGACCAGGGCGTCGCGCTTGAGCGGCAACTCGAGGCGGTGAAAGGTCGGGGGTTTCGCGCCTTCAAGATCAAGATCGGTCGTAACCCTACCGACGATGAGGCTCGCGTCCGGCTGACCCGGCGAGTGTTGGGCGATAACATCATGCTCGCGGTTGACAGCAACGGCAACTATACGCTTGATCAGGCGCTCGAGAGCATGCGCCGGATCGCACCGTTTAATATCGGCTGGTATGAAGAGCCGCTTGCACCGCAGGACTGGGAAGGTTATCAGCGCCTGCGCAAGCGTTCCCCCATTCCGATTGCGACGGGTGAAGCGCTATACGAGACCTTCGATTTTAGGCGACTGGTTGATACGGGCTGCGCCGATGTGTTGCAGCCTGACCTGGCGCTTTGCGGTGGGCTGAGCGTCGCGCGCTTTGTGGGCGAACTGGCGCTGAGTGCGCATCTTCGCGTGTCGCCCCATGTCTGGGGAACGTCGGTGGGCCTCGCTGCAGCAGTTCATTGGGTGGCGTCGCTGCCTGCCTATCCCCACGCGGGTAATGATCCGACGCCTACCCTGGTGGAGTACGACACTGGCGTGAATCCGCTGCGCGATAACCTGTTGCAAAGCCCTCTTCTGGCGGTGGATGGGTTCATCGCCGTCCCCACTGGACCCGGTCTGGGTATTCAACTCGACGAAAAGATGATCGAGCGGTTTGCGGTTCGATAAAGTATGAGCCACTCACTGCTCAACATCGACGCGCTGAGCGTGCACTTTGAGTCGCCGCGGGGGAGGGTGCGTGCAGTCGATGGTGTAAGCCTGTCGGTCGATGCGGGGCAGACGCTGGCGCTAGTGGGTGAGTCGGGTTCTGGGAAGTCGGTGGCTGCGTTATCAATCCTGAACCTTTTTCATCGCGCTGATCGTGCGACGGTAAGCGGGAGCGTGCGCTGGTGCCAGCGCGACGACGTATCCGTGGATTTGAACGCGCTTTCCGAACGTGAACGCACGCGCTTTCGCGGCGCCGAGGTGGCGGTAATTTTTCAGGATCCGGGGGCGAGCCTCAACCCGGTGTTTACCGTGGGCGCACAACTCATGGAGACGGTCGCTCGCCACCGGCCCAAAGAGGACGCCAGACAGGTTGCCTTGGGGCTCTTGCGCGACGTTGGGATTGCTGATCCTGAGCGACGCCTGCGGTCATATCCTCATCAACTCTCGGGGGGCATGCGCCAACGGGTGATGATCGCTGTCGCCCTTGCATGTGCGCCTCGTCTGCTAATCGCGGATGAGCCCACCACCGCACTCGATGTAACGATTCAATCCCAGATCGTGCGCCTGCTGCACGAGCTGAAGGGGCGCCTGGGCATGGCGCTTTTGTTTATCACGCATGATTTGGGGTTGGTAGCCGAAATCGCTGACCGCGTTGCCGTCATGTACGCCGGGCAGGTGGTTGAGACGGGGCCGGTCGATCAGGTCCTGGAGGCGCCGGCGCATCCCTACCCGCGTGCGCTGCTCGAGTGTCGGCCCCAACGCGTGTATCGCGACGACGGCACCGACGGGCGTGTTCTCCGCCCGATCGTAGGCTCGCCTCCCTCGCCAACTGTCACCCATATCGGCTGTCGTTTCGCCTCGCGGTGCGCACAGGTTGAGTCGGCGTGCCTGCACGAGCCGCCCGCCCTGTCTGCGCTGGGTGAAGCGAGAAGCGTTCGCTGCTTTCGCGCGGCGGTGTAAGCGTGTCGCCCAATATGCCTTCGCAATCCTCACCGACCAATGTTGGGGTGAGCGTTCCGCTGCTTGAGGTTCACGGGGTTGTACGCAGCTTTACGTTACCCCACCCTAGTTTCGGGCCAGCCTCGCGCGTTCAGGCAGTCACCGATGTGTCCTTTGCCATCGCACCGGGCGAAGTGCTTGGCCTGGTCGGCGAATCAGGCTCGGGCAAGTCGACCCTCGCGCGCCTTGTCATGCGCCTGCTCGAGCCCGATCACGGCAGCGTGTTGTTTGAGGGCTGCGACCTTTCTTCGCTCGCCGGTGCACACCTCAAGCGGTTCCGGGGGACTGTCCAGATGGTGTTTCAGGACCCTTACGCGAGCCTCAATCCGAGGCGAAATGTTGGCCAGGCGATCGATGAGGTGCTGGCGCTGCACGGGGGGCAACACCGAGCGGAGCGCCAAGTGCTCGCGGGTGACCTGCTCGAACGCGTAGGCCTTGCGCGGAGTGATGTTGCGCGTCGACCTCATGAATTCTCGGGCGGCCAGCGACAGCGTATCGCGATTGCGCGTGCCCTCGCGGTCAAGCCTCGAGTACTGGTTGCCGATGAACCTGTGTCGGCGCTGGACGTCTCGGTCCAGGCTGGTATTCTCGCTTTACTGCGTGACCTGCAGTTATCTTTCAGTCTCTCAATGCTGTTCATTTCGCACGACCTGGGTGTGGTTGAACTGATGGCGGATCGCGTGATGGTGCTCTATCTGGGACGTGTGATGGAGGTTGCACCAGTTCGATCGGTTTTTCGTGAGCCCAGGCATCCCTACACAGCTGGTCTCCTTTGGGCTGCGCCCGGGGCTCGCCGTCGGCGCGGTCAGCCGGTGCTTCTCAAGGATGAGATTCCCAGCCCCGCTGATCCGCCCAGCGGTTGCGTCTTCCGGACGCGTTGCCCGTTTGCGCAGTCCGAATGTGCTCACTCGGTTCCTCCGCTGCGTACCGTGAGACCGGGGCATCAAATTGCCTGCCTTCGTGATGACCTGGCGCTCGAGGCGCCTGAGCCTCATGGATAGCACGGGGACGTTTCCAGATCTGACCCGCACCGTGCTGGTGGTAGGCGGGCGCGGTTTTGTCGGGACCGCTGTGGTGAGGCGTTTGCTCGCAGCCGGCAGGCGAGTGCATGTGCTGGATACAAACGCACGGCTTGCGCTGCCATCAGGAGCGACCGAGACGCTCGGATCGATTCTGGACAAGGATGCATTACATGCCGTACTTAGCCTTTTAAGGCCCGATACAGTCGTAAATCTTGCAGCGTTTTCTGACGGGGATGTGGGCCTCACGCGTTCAGCAGAAACCCAGCCGGATCGAACGTTTGCCGTCAATGTCGAGGGGTTTCGGTATCTGCTTGAAGCATCTGCCGAGCACCAGGTGAGGCGCGTGGTGTGGACCAGTTCAACGGTCGTGCTGGGCGCTGCAGCATCACTGAGCGAACGGCTGGATGAGGACGCACCGTGTGCGCCGCGAGTGCACTATGGCCTCAGTAAGTTACTCGCCGAGCAGATCGCCGACTACATGAGCCGACGCGAGGGGATGGAGATTGTCGGGGTACGTATACCGTTGATGTTAGGGCCCGGACTCTGGTACCAGGGGGCTGCGGGCATGGTTCGCCAGATGGCAATGGATGCGCGCGATGGGCGAGCCTCGACGGTACGGGTGTCATTGCAGCCCTTCGATGCCATGCATGTTGACGATGCGGGTGAGGCCTGTGTTCGGCTGCTGCGCGCCCCGCCTGGGCTCGCGCGTCGTTATCACGTGTTGGGCTTTACCACTGAATATGCTGAGATCGCAGGTGTACTAAAAAAGAAGGTACCCGGCTATCAGGTCACGCTGATCGATTCACCCGCTCCGATTGTCTATCCGCTGGTCTCGCAGGCACGTTTCGAACGCGACCTTGGCTGGCGCCCGGATCAAACGCTAGACACTACACTGGCCGACATGTTGGCCGAACGGAGCCCTGCACCATGAGCATAGAAGCAAGGTTAAGCGAACTGGGTATCCAATTGCCTACACCCCGCGCGCCGGCCTTTTCCTACGTGGCCGTCGCAGTTCATCACGATATGGCTTGGGTATCGGGGCAACTCCCCTGGATGCCAGACGGATCTCTCCCGGTGGGAAAGCTAGGCGCTGAGATCGATGTCGCATCGGGAAAACTGATCGCGCGGCAGTGTGTCTTGAACGGCCTCGCCGTGTTGCGTCAGTCGTTGGGTTCGCTTGATCGGATTGATCGAGTGGTGAAGCTCACGGGCTTTGTCAGCAGCGCGACTGGATTCGTCGATCAGCCCGTGGTGGTGGATGGTGCGTCGCAGTGCCTCCTCGATGTGTTCGGTGAAATCGGACGGCATGCCCGGTCTGCGGTGGGTATGGCAGAGTTGCCGCGAGGGGTACCGGTTGAGGTGGAGTTTGTTGCGGCGCTTAAGCGCTGATCGGCTGTATTCATTCATTCCAATCAGAACAGGGAGAGTTGTCATGTTTAAGACCACGGGGTTGAAGTGGCTCGCGGCATGTACGTTGACGGCAGTTGGCGCACTGCTGTCCGCCGCGCAGGCACAAAGTACGGATGTGTATGGTCGCGCCGATCCAGCGGCACGGGCCGGCGGGCGGATGACAGTTGGTTCGCTCACAGAGCCCCCCGCGCTCGATCCTTATCACCAGGCGGCGGATGCACGAATTCGTGTCACGGTCTTAGCGTACCAGGGGCTCTTTTACGAAAGCGCGAACGGGGATGCCGTACCGCTGCTGGCCGAGAGCTATTCGCTATCGGCGGATGAGCTCACCTATACCTTCAAGCTGCGCCGCGGCGTGAAATTCCATACCGGTCAGACCATGACGTCGGCCGACGTGAAGTACAGCTACGATTACCTGCGTGATGCCAAGAACGGCTCACCCGGCGCAGGCGACCTGTCCACCATTGAATCAATCGAGGCCCCCGATTCTGATACGGTAGTTTTTAAACTCTCGCGCAAGAACGGACTGCTGCCTATCACGCTGACCCATCGCTATGGCGGCGTCATCCCTAAAGACTATTTTGCGACGCCAGAGGCGCGTACCCGGTTGAATGAAGTGTCAGTCGGAACGGGTCCGTTCAGGCTCAAACAATTTCGCCAGAACTCTGTGCTGGTGTTTGAAAAGTTCAAGGAATACTGGCAGCCTGGGTTACCCCATCTCGATGAGGTCACATTCGCCTTCATGCCGAATTCTGCAGCGATGGTGGTGGCCGCTCAGAACCGGCGTATCGATCTGGGAATCTTTACGCGGCCCCAGGACGCAGAGCAGCTGAGCAAGGTTCCTGGTGTGAGGCTCGTACGTACGCCCTCCATGAATCAGAAGAGTATCGACCTGGGGCTTGAACATCCGCTGCTGGGTGACGTGCGCGTGCGGCAGGCGATCGCCCTTGCGATCGATAAAGAATTGGTGATGAAGGCCTCTATCGCTGGCTACGGGCAGGTGCTGGGAACAATGGTGCCCGGCATGCAGGCGCGGTGGGGTCTGCCGCTTGATCAGGTGGCTCACCAGAAGCCTGATATCGATCGTGCGCGTAAGCTCATGGCCGAGGCGGGACACCCGAGTGGGTTTGATATCGACCTCACCACTATTATTGGCTATGACTGGATGGATGCAGCTGCGGTCACGATCGCCGAGCAGCTCAAGCGGATCGGTATTCGGACAAATATCAAGAAGGTCGAGTTGGGGGTTTGGGTCAGGAATTTTCAATCTAAGCAGATGGGGTTCACCTTCAATGATTGGCCCTCGTCGCCCGATCCCAGTCTTTTGTTTTATCGGCATTTCCGCGCTGCGCCATTAGGCGCTGATTTCCGCAACTGGAAAAACGAGCAGGCGAGCCAGTTCCTGGATCGTGGACGGGAGGAGTCGGGTTATGAGGTGCGTCGCGGCGTCTACCTCGATTTTCAGAAGGTGTTGGCTGAGTCCGTTCCTACAATCATGATGTTTTCAGCTGATCTGTTGGGCGTTGAGCGCGAGCGTGTCCGAAACCACCAGCAGCATCCGACCGGATGGTATTTTGGTCTTGTGCGGACGTGGTTGGCTGATTGAGGGGGGCAGTTGAGAAGGGCCACAGGCGCGGGCGCGCTCGGCGTCTTGTGGCCCTTTTGATCGCCCCATGAAGATGGTACGCATGTTTTTAAACCGGCTGGTCAGCGCGCTGAGCGCTGCGCTGGTCTCCAGCCTGGTTGTGTTTCTGCTTCTACGCGCGGTTCCTGGCGATATCGTTGCTCAGATGATGGGGCAGGCGTCCGACCCGCAGGCGGCGCAGGCGCTGAGGGGCTTCTTCGGACTTGATCGCCCACTCGCCGCCCAATTTTTCGAATGGCTGGGACAGGTTCTCCAGGGCGATCTAGGGAAAAGCTGGTATCAGGGTAAACCGGTTACCCGGATGATCGGTGATGCGTTCGTAGTCACCCTCGAGATCGCGCTCCTTACGCTCCTTCTCTCAACCCTCATTGGCGTGCCGCTGGGGGTCGTGGCCGGGCTGCGCGAGGGGGGACGGGTGGACACACTGATTCAAGCGGTCAATTTGATGGGGTTGTCGGCGCCTGTTTTTTGGGTCGGGTTGATGCTGCTTGTGGGCGCCTCGGCATGGCTTGGATGGTCGCCACCCTTCGCGTATAGCTCGCCCTCGGAAAACCTGGCTGACAACCTCTCAATCATTATCTTGCCCGTACTGAGTCTGTCGGTTCTCCAGACCACCGCCTACAGCCAGTTCGTCCGCGATTGCATGGTGGCTGAACTGCGCCGCGACTATATTCGTGCGGCGCGCGCGAAAGGCCTTTCCTCAGCGCGGATTCACTACTGGCATGCATTGCGGAACATTCTCATTCCGCTCACCACATTCATGGGTGTGATCCTGATCCAGATTCTGGGGGGGACCGTGGTCATCGAGTCGCTGTTTTCCATTCCTGGGCTGGGACGGCTGATTCTTTCGGGGATTCAGGGGCGCGACTATCCGGTCGTGCAGGGCGCGCTGCTGTTCGTCGTGCTGATCGCGATCTCGGTCAACGTTCTGGTCGATCTGCTTTACGGTCTCATCGACCCTCGGCTGAGGGCAGCGTAATGGCGGGCTCAAGCGCTGCACTGCAGACGCGGGTTGCGCGGGCGCTCGCCACGGCGCTGCTCTGCTTGCTGGCGGTGCTTGTCGTGGTGCCGGACTGGGTCGCGCCGATGTCACCGCTCGCGGTTGACCCGGCTAAAGCGCTGCAACCGCCTTCGGCGCATCACTGGTTCGGGACCGATGATGTCGGGCGCGATATTTTTTCGCGCGTCGTGCATGGCGCCCGGATCACGCTCGGGTTGGTCGCCGGCGCGTTATTTGCGTCGGGGCTTGTGGGTGGACTGCTCGGCCTCGTCGCGGGCTTCGTGGGAGGCAAGCTCGACCTCTTGGCGGCGCGTGCGGTCGATGTAATCCTCACCTTTCCTCCCATCATTGCGGGGGTGGTGATCACTGGTGTTCTTGGGCCTGGCGCGCGAAATCTGGTGCTTGCGCTTG
>SXGS01066076.1_pt1 | contig 17080 bp, 13 predicted proteins | sample 3174681 | NCBI WGS metagenome assembly SXGS01 (sample SAMN11356861, study PRJNA531348) | freshwater metagenome | isolation source: freshwater sample F1-80 | place: China: Fuxian Lake, Yuxi | collected 2017-12-25 | reverse complement strand
GTGGTGCTCAACACCGCATTCCGCCAACTGGCCATGGCCGTGGACACCCATATTTTCCGGGTCAGCAACCGCACAGGCATCGCCCCTGGCAAGAACGTGGTGGAAGTAGAGAAGAAGCTGCTCAAGTTCGTGCCCAAGGATTATCTGCTGGACGCTCACCATTGGTTGATCCTGCATGGTCGCTATGTCTGCGTGGCACGCAAACCCCGCTGTGGCAGCTGCCGTATCGAGGACCTGTGCGAATTCAAGGGCAAGACCTCGGACGATTGATCGACTAGTTGTTAACTCTATCAGCTGATTGAAAAAATCTTTTTTACCCGCCCCCTGTTTGCCGCTATAAGGTGCGCAAATAGCCTTGGTAGGCTGGAGCGGAATAAATGAGCACTGAAAAAGAAGAACTCGAGCTGGACAAAGACTTTGTTGCAGAGGAAGCGGACGACGCCGAACCGGTGGTGGAAGTGGCCAAAACCAACCTGACCAAGCGCCGCATCATCGACAACTTCCTCGAAGAGCGGCGACTGCACAAGCAACTGGCTGAGTACGATTTCGACCTGTAATTGCCCGGTGCACAGGCCTCAAACTGTGCAGCCCCTCTAACATGAGGCACTGCATACAGCCTTTCGTCTGCGATTGATCGCACTGAGGCGCAACATGGTTTACACAATTTCGTCATAGCATAACCAGAGGGCAATACCTGCAGCATCGACCTGATTGGCGTCCATGCATCGGATAGTTTTTCCCTCGTGTAGCGCCAAGGCCGCCCGGAGACCCAAGGCCTTGCCCTGGCAACGCGGCTACGCCCTGCTCTATGATGCAGGCCGCTGCGAAGTTTGTCCTTTGTGACCAGTTGTTCCATCCGCTGTGCTGACGGCAATGTAGACGTCATGCCGTGCCTGGACAGTTATGGAACAGCCGCAAGCCAAGTGCTGACTTACTCCTAAGGAAGATGGATCTTATGTACATAGGAAAAGCCGCCAAACTGTCCGGCACCACCATCAAAAGCATCCGCCACTACGAAGAAATCGGCCTGTTACCCCCCGCCCCGCGCGAAGGCAAATACCGTATCTACAACCAGGAAAGCGTCGACATGCTGCGCTTTATCAAGTGCGCCCAGCAGTTGGGTTTCAAGCTCAAGGAATTGCAGGAGATCCTGCGCGGCTATGACGGCCTGGACTTTCCCTGGGATCTGGCCCAGCGGGAGATCGCCCGCAAAAAGCAGGAATTGCTGGAGCAGATCGACGCCATGCAACAACTCTATGCAGGGCTTGAAAACTTCGAATGCAATCTGCACGGCGCCAAACAGCAATGCCGCCTGGTTCATCGCCCGCAATACCGCGAAAAAATGGCCGGGAGTCATGTTTAACGTCGCCCAGCGACGGCTCAGAGGATGACCACCAGAGATGGCAGGCCAAAACCTGATCGAACTGCTGAACTGAGTTGCCTGCCGGCACTACTTGCTGCCCGCGCCTAACAGCCTGAAGCGGCCCGCTATGGAAGCGGGCCGCAGGCAAATACGGACTCAGGCAATAGCCTCTTTTACCCCAGGATAATCGTCATCCGACTCTGACGCAGGCGCCAGCTTGGCAAAGAACCAGGGTGCGATCAGGGTCACCACCAGCACCGTCATCACACCGCTGATCAGCAGCGCCAGGGCCACCAGGGCACCTAGGTCGATTATCGGCTTGTAGGCGGAGAACAACAGGGCGAGGAAGCCCACCGAGAAGATCACCACGTTGACGATGGTCGAGCGCCCAACGCTGTGCATGGCCTGCAATATGGCATCGTCCACCTCGACCCCTTGCTGTACGAACAGCTTGATCCGCGAAATCAGGTGCACCGCATAGTCGACCACACCCACTACTAGGAAAGTGACCAGGGCTGTACCGATATTCAGTTCGATATTCAGCAGATACATGCTGCCATACAGGGTGACCGAGGTGGTCAGCAGAGTCAGCATGCCGAGGATGCCCAGACGCACCGAGCGCAGCCAGGCCATCATCATCAGGGTCACCACCAGCATGGCCAAGGTAAAGCTGAGTACCTGACCCCGGGTAATTTCCTCCAGCACCCCGAGCCAGATCACCGGCGTACCGGCATGAGTGATTTCAATATGGGCAGGCTTGTTGACAGCCAGCCAGTCGTCCACGCGGTTGAGCAGGCTACGGTAGTCGCTGGCTACCGAGCTGGTCATGGTGTAAAGCGTCACGGCTTTGGAGTAGTCGGCGTTGAGCACATTGATCAGGTCCGAGCCCCCGCCGTTCTCGAACAGCATCACATGCTGTTCGATCAGCGCATTGCCATCCACCTCGAACTGCTCGATCGAACCATCCTCGTTCTTCGCCGTCACCAGCTCACGCTCCTGCGGCACGCGCAGGTACTCGGGCTGCATATCATTGAGCACCAGGTTCATGCGCTTGATATAGGTGGCCAGGGAGTAGCCGTAGCTGACATCCGGCTGCTCCTTGAGGAAGCGATCCAGTTGGTCGATAAACTGCACAACCTCGGTATCCAGCACGCCACGCGGGGTCTTGCTGTCGATGGCAATCCAGCCCGGCGCGGTGCCGGCGACATGGGCGTTGACGAACTCATCGGAGATGCGGAAGGGGTTGTCCTTCTTGAAGTAGGCGATCCCCGAGTCTTCGATTTGCACAAAGAACGTCAGTACTGCCATCACCGCCATCACCGGAGCCATCACCAACAGCGCTGCTTTGCGCCGTGCGATCAGCCAGGCACACAGGGCTACCAGCCAGCGGGAGATAAAGGACTCACGGTAGGGCTGTTCGGCCTGAGTCTTGCCATCACGGCCCCACAGGGCGATCCAGGCCGGAATCAGCAACAGGGAAATGATCAACGCCACAGCCAGACCGATGGACATGAACATGCCAAAGTTACGGATGCTGACGATATTTGTGAGAGTGGAAATCAGGAAGGTGGCGATGGTAGTGACCGTGGTCAGCACCACCGGCATGACCATCAGGCGCATGGTGGCCCGATTGGCCTCGCGGTTGCTCTTGCCCAGGCGCTTCTGCTCGTAGTATTCGGCCATCACATGCACCGCATCCGAGCAGCAGATGGTGAAGAGGAATACGGGTAACACACTGGTCAGCAGGTCGATGGGCACCTCCAGCAGCGCCATCAGCCCCAGGGTCCAGATGGTGCAGAAGAGGATATTGAGCAGCGGCAGCAGCACGCCCAGGGGCCTGCGGAAGAACAGCAGCAACAGCACGCTGATCAGCAAAAAGACGATGGGGAATAGCAGCGCCAGGTCGTGGTCGATGATCTCCTGCTGGGCGCCGATAAAGATCGGCATGCCGGCGATAAACACCTCGTCGGTGAACTCCGGGTGCTTGGCCTGGTAGTCGGCGACCATGTCACGGAAGATCTGGTAAGCGCGCAACTGGGCAATGGCATCGTCCTGCTTGGTACCCAGCTCGGCCACCAGCAATGCCACGGTCTTGTCGCGGGAGACCACGCCATCGAGCATCAGCTCGTTGTCCATGATCTCGTGCTCGACCACGGCTGGGTCCATATCGTAGGCGCGCAGCGTCTTGTGGATCAGCAGTGCACCGTCCTCACTCAGGACGATATTCTCCAGGTCGCCCATGGAGGCCATTTCCCGAATCGGGTTGACCCGCTCGGTGAGGAAGGTCAGAAACTGCAGCTGCTGGGCATCCCAACCCTGCTCACGCGCATGCTCAGTCAAGGCCTTGAACGCCTGGTAGTCATTCTGCGCCAGGCCGTCCTCGGCGATTTCCTGGTACAGGCTATTGGCACGCTGATCCGCGGGGTGCAGGGCAATTATGCGTTGCAGCTCGGCGGCATCCTCGGCGTTGCTCAGTACCACTAGGCGCGCCGACTGTGACAGCGCGTAGAGCGCGTTCAGCGACTTCTGGTTGAACACCCCCTGAGGGTTATGCAGAGCCAGCATCACCGAGTCGAAGGTACCGGTGAACTCGTCCTGCAGATCGATAATGGTCTTGCGTGCCGGGTGCGATTCCTTGAGCAGGTAGGGGTTGGTGTCGGAGGTCAAAGAGCCGAGTACAAAGACGAAGTAGGCGGTAATCGCCAACAACAGGGCAACAATCGAGCGCGCATGACGCTCGACTAGGGTCAGGTATCTTTCCATGATCGTGGTTACCGGAGCTTACAGGGAAGAAAGGCCGAATTCGGGCACATCACCCGTCTTCAGGCCGCGGCGAATGGCGCTCTGGGTAAACAGTCGATCTTCCAGATCGACGTTGTACTGCAGCTGGTTGAAGCGCATCTGCGAGCGGGTGCCATCAATAAAGTGCTCGGTCTCGCTGAGCATGATGCTATCGACACCATCGACCGTGGCCACCTTTTGAGTGCGCATCTGTTTGATCAGTACGCCTTTGACATCATAGAAATCCTGACGCATGACCAGATGATTGTGCTTGTCGATCCACACCTTGAGTTTGTTGTAACCGGTCTTGGTCAGCACTTCCGGGGAAGCCGGCTCACGCTCGATCACATAGCAGTCGCGGCCCAGCACCTGCTCCTCACCGAGCAGGGTCTGGCGATAATCGCTGACGCGGATCTTGTCCAGATCGGCATAGGAGTAATCGCTACCCATAAAGGAGCCGCGCTTGTCGGTGGTGGAAATGCGCCGGGTCTGGCGGCTCACCGGCAGGTACATCCACTGGCTGTCCTCTTTGGCCAGCACCTCGTTGGGGTTCTCGATATGGAAGGCCACACCGCGTACATCATTGGGCGTGGTGAAGAACATGCTGAATTTGTCGCTGTCGGCATAATCCTTCTGCAGGTAGGTGAACTCGCGCACCCGGGTATTGCCTTTCTTGTCATGCAGGATCAACGAAACCTGAGACAGAAAACTCTTGCCATCATCGCGATCGCGGGCCTGACGAATGATCTCATCGGCACTGAGGGCCTCGGCAGCCTGGCCCAGGCTGCTTGCTGCCACCAGGGCGGCGATGGTCAAACCCTTGAGTATCCTAAACATATAAAACTCCTTTTGATTTATGCAGGGGTGCAGGCCCGCGCCAGTGGCCGGGCCTGGCGGTTTCAAAACAGGTAAGCGGCGGATACCCGCAAATGGTCACGCTTGGCATAACTGCCAAAGGCCTTCTCCTCCTCGCCAAAGAACAGGTTTACCTCCAGGCCCAGCTTCAACCAGTCACGCGGTTTGTAGGTGAACAGCCCCTGCAGCAACGCGTCATCTGCGGCCGGCGGGGAGAAGGCGAAGACCAGGCGGCTTTTCAGGCGATCCTGGGAGTGGCTACCCTCGGCAGAGAGGGTGAACAGTGGCTCGCGCTCGGCCTGCAACATGCCGGCCTGCCAGTCGAGCAACTGCTGCTCCTGCCACTGGGCGGAAATCATCCAGTCGCGCCACAGGTAATCGACCCCCAGCAGTGCCTTGACCATGCGGCTCTCATCACTGCCCTGGGTGCGGTTGGGGTTGGTTACGCGCCAGTCATCGAAATAGGCAACCTCGCTGCGCACCACGATGCTGTAACCGGCATCCACAGCCACCCCGGCGCCGGCCATGCTGTAACGCGGGAACTGACGCTGCAGACGAATGCGGCCATCGTCGGCGAAACCTTCGATGGCATAGATCGGATCATGCTGGCGGGCATTGAGAGCCACCAGACTGACGTCCACATCACCCAGCCGACCATTGCCGCTCAGGCCGTAGGAAAAGCCGTGATGGCCGTCATAGTCGGGCTTTGAATCAACGACGAAAAAGTCCGGATCGGGCTCGGCAAACAGCCCCGAGTCAAACTCGCTGCCGGCCGCCGGAGCGCGGTTCTTCTCGAAATCGCTGATCCACAGCGCCTCCAACTCCCAGTCAGCCACTGGCCGGGTAAAGCGCACCATGGGCAAGGCGATGCGGCTGTCTTCCAGCAGCGCGGTCAGACCCTCGCGGTAATCCACCGGGTTGATCTGGTCGAGTACCCGCAGTTCATCCGCACGCCCCCAGACCACCTGCTGCCAGCCAACGGTCAACTCGCCCTCACGGAGATAGTGGCCCCAGTAGAGGTGGCGCCAGTCGGCATCGAAGCGGTACTGCTCGCGGGCCTCATCGCTATAAGGTTGACTCCCCTCGTAGCGAGCGTCATAGCGCACCCGGCCACGAGCCTTGTAGTAGCCACTTTCCCAGCTGTCTTCTAGATTGGCCTTGAGATACAGAGCCTTCTGCGTGACATCAGTTTCGCCCTGCAGGCGTACGGCACTGACCAGGCCAATCTCGGCATCCCAGTAATCGGGGCGCAGGTCGGCCTGGGCACTGGGCATGCCGGCGTACAACAGCGCGGCGCAGAGGCCAGGTTTAAGGTATGGCTTGAACATGCCTACATCCCCAATCCAACGCCGCCATCGAGCACCAGGCTCTGCGCGGTAAGGCTGCCCGCTTCAGGGCTGACCAGATAACGCACCATGGCCGCTACTTCGCTGCTCTCAATAAAGCGCCGTAACGGCAGCTTGCGCTTGGCATTGCGCAGGATCTGCTCCTGGCTGAGCCCGGCGATACCCGCCTGCACGGCCAACTCATGCTGCAGCATTGGGGTATCGACCCAGGCCGGCAGAATCGCGTTGACCGTGATCTGGCGCGGCGCCAGGTCCAGCGCCAGGGCCTTGGTCATGCCAACGATGCCGTGCTTGGAGGCGCAGTAGGCGCTGTTGCGCACCTTGCCGGCACGGCCAAGGATCGAGGCGATATTGATGATGCGACCCTGGCGCGGCATCAGCGGCAGACACAGCGAGGTGACATAGTAGGTGCCGTGCAGATTGACCCCGATGACCTTGTGCCAGTTGTCCAGGTCTTCAGGCTCGTTCTCGTTGCAGATACCGGCGCTGTTGACCAGCACATCGATATAGCCGAGACGTTTGCCCAGGTCGGCGAACAGGGTGCGCAGGGCGGCCAGGTCAGCCACATCGACGCCATGGGTCTCGACCTCGGCCAGAACCTCCTGCTCACCGAGCCAACGTTGCAGCTCAGGCAGATCCAGATCGAGCAGCAGCAGACGATTGCTGGCATCGGCGGCGAAACTTTGTGCAACCGCACGGCCAATACCCTTGGCCGCACCGGTGATCAGAATGGTACGAACTTCACTCATGGCATTTTCAATCCGCCGTTGACCGGCAGCACTTCACCGGTTAGGTAGTGGGCGCGCTCGGCGATAAACAGCACCGCCTCGGCAATTTCTTCCGGCTCGGCATAGCGCTTGATCAGCAGGCGGGCCTGGATGTCCTGTTCCATGCTGCCGATCAATGCGCTGCTCATTTCGGTGCGCACGATGCCAGGGGCCACCGCATTGACGCGGATATTGCGCGGCGCCAGCTCCACCGCCAGGGCGCGGGTAAAGGCCTCTACCCCACCCTTGGCGGCGGCGTAGTTGCTTTGCCCTTTGCCGGGTTTCTGCGCGGCTACCGAGCTGATATTGACGATGCAGCCGCTGCGCTGACGCATCATGCTGGGCACCACCTGCTGACAGCAGAGCATGGTGCCCAGCAGGTTGGTCTGGATGACCTGAGTCATATCCTCAAGGGACATGGTCGCCAGCAGGCCGTCACGGGTGACACCGGCGTTGTTGACCAGCAGATCGACCCGACCAAAGGCTTCGTCAACCTGGGTAAAGAAGCTGCGAATACTCTCGACCTGGCTGATATCGCAACGCAGGGCCAGGCACTGCCCGCCCTGGCCGATGATTTCCTCGCGCAGATCGGCGGCCGCCGCCTCATCGCGCACATAGTTGAAGGCGATCCGATAACCTGCTGCAGCCAGACTTCTGACCACCTCTCGGCCGATGCCACGGCTGCCCCCGGTTACCACTGCTACCTTGTCGTGCATGGCTGCCTCCTTAGAGCGAATTGGCGGTTTTGAACTGGGCCAGGGTGAAACCATGCACCGCAGCCAGGGCGCGAATCTGCTGAACCTGTTCGCGGCTGATATCGCCATAGGAGTAGTGCTGCTTCATACCCGACAGGCCCATCAGCACCGACTCGGCCATGCAGGCGTAGAGCTGATCGGCGCCCAGGTAGGCCCGCACGTTGGTCTGCAGGCCATCGCCCATGGGGGTCTGCACGATGCCGCCGTGCATATAGAGCACGTCCTTGCGCTGCTGCGGCAGGCTCTGCTCGACGTTAAGCGGCACGGCGATATCGCAGATCACGCTGTTCTCGGCAAAATGCTCAGCGCCGAGGAAGGGCTCTGGCGCGTTGGCCGCACAGAGCACGATGCGCGCTTGCTTAAGCAGGCTCAGGTCATTGCTGACGGTGATAAAGGCGTTGGCGCCAAGCTTTTCCTCGACTAGGCGCTGCAGACGCAGGCCCAGATCAGAGCTGCTGCCATGCTCGTCCAGTAGCACCTGGATGCCTTCCAACTGCAACAGCCTGGAGGCCAGCCGATCATCCTCGGCGCGCCCACTGAGAATGACCCGGGCGGCGTCGGCATAGATCAGCTGCGCGGTCTTCTCCAAGCGGCGGGTGGAGCCGTCGCGACCACTGCCGATCAGCAGCAGATGATCGGCTTGGGCAGATAGCAGCGAGGCGTAGGTGGAGGCGATATTGCCCGCAGCACCGACCACTGCGGCGGTTTCCCGACCCAACTCCAGCCCCTGGTGTCGGCAGCCCTGCTCGATGGCTTCAAGGCCCATGCCGATGGTCAGGGCGTTGCCTGAGGTCAGGGCCATATCGGCGACCTGCAGCGCCTGGCAGTTATTGGTGACGATGGAGGTGTACATGCCCAAGCCGGCAACGCTATGGCCATCGGCCCGAGCGTCTCGGATACGGTTGGCAATTTCATCGCGAATCGGCTGCAGGTCGCCGCTGGCGATATAACCAGCCATGGCCGTGGAATCCATGCACAGCGGGTACAGGGTGAACTCCACCGCCGTGCCCAGACGCGAGCGGATCAGCGCCGGGCCGATGGGCGAGGCGCGGCGCTCCGGCGCCATACGCTGTATGAACACACGCTTCTGTTCGGCCGTAAGGGCGGCCAGTGACGGGTCAACATCGCTGAGCATGTCGGCATCAATCAAGTGGTTGATAAAGGCGACCCGGGCGACCACCTGCACACCGGCATCAGGCTTTACCGCGATGCTGTCGTCCTGAAAGTTCTCCTCGCGCTCAGCCAGCTGGGGGATCAGGTCGGCACAGACGCCGGCCGCCAGCGGCAGGGAATCACGCCGCCGGAGCATTTCGCAGACGCGCTGGAGAGCCGCGATCAGGTCGTCGATTTCGGCAAAGCTGATGCAAGCCGGCGGCTCGAGGCGAATCACATTGGCATTGCTGCCGGACGGCGCCACCCGCAGGCGCTCATACTGCAACAGGTAGCCGGCGATGATGTAGCCAAGGGCATCGTTGTATTGGGAGGAGGCCTGCACCAGGGAGGTGCTGCTGCTCAGGTCATGCAACTCGAAACCGAGCAACAGGCCGCGCCCGCGCACATCGGCGATCACATCGGGATAGACCTGCTGCAACTCACACAGCGAGTTCTTCAGGTACTCGCCCTTCTTCTGCACATCCTTGAGCATGGCACCGTCATTGGCCAGCAAGCGCTGCAGGGCCAGTGAGGCGATGCGGCAGGACAGGTCATCCTCGGCGAAGGTGGAGCTATGGATATAGCTGAAGTCCGCATCGTAGTGACTGGCGCGGATCAGGGTCGCGGCGATCTTGCTCAGGCCGCCGCCGAGGGCCTTGGACAGGCAGTAATAGTCGCCCTGCAGTTTGAACTGGCTGCTGGCCAGCAGGCTGCCGGTACGGCCGAAACCGGCCTGGACCTCGTCGATGACCAAGGGACACTGCAGTTCGTTGCAGAAGCGCCGCAGGGCCAGATAGAAGTCTGCGGAGAATTCGTTGATACCGCCCTCGCCCTGGATCGGCTCCACCAATACCGCCGTGATACTGCTGAAGCTCTGGCGCTGTACCTGGGGGTGCTCGCCCTGCCATTGCAGGCTCAGCCAGTCACGCCGATAGCGCGCCTGCAAGGTCTGCATCTGCTGCGGCTGCTGGGGGTCGAGAAACTCCACCTGCAGGCCGAAGCGGGAAAATGGCTGACGGTACTGCTTGCCGTAGGTGAGCTGAACAGTGTTCACCAGCTTGCCATGAAAGCCGCCGCGCATGGCGACGAACACCGGCTCGCTGTGCAGCTGGGCCAGGTTGTGCTGGCGCAGCGCCTCGACCAGCTGGCGCAGGGTGATGCTGGCCAGATTAGCTGGGAGCAGACCGGGGGGCAGATCAAGGGTATCGACATCCAGCTCGACATAGGCCTTGTCGCTGGCTACCCATTGAGCCAGGCCAAAGTCCACTTCATCAAAGGCCTGCTGCAGGCGCTTCTGCCGGCGAAACTCGGCGTGCTTGACGGCGATTTCCACCGACTCGGCGCCGCTGTTGGAGAAGGTCGAGATATAGCGTTCGTGGTTGTTTAACTCACGGTTAAAGGCATCGCTGAGCTGATGCGCCAACTCGCCGGCGGCGCTGCGCACCGACATCTGCGCGTTGAACGGCACATCGGCCTGCAGCATGGCGCAGCTGGCAGCCACCAGTTGTGCATCGTTGTGGCCGAACAGGGCCGCCCCGTAGCCGCCGAGAAAATCGCTCACAGCCACTTCCGCGCCCTGGCTGTCGTAGTAATAGAGTTTGCTGCCACTGGCCCGGTGAAAGGTCTTTTCCAGGCCCAGGGCCTGCATCAACTCGACGTATTTCGGGCGAACATAATCGCGGTAATCCATGGGTTCATATCCCTTGTGTTGAATAGGTTGGCAAAGTGGTCGTGATCAGTTGCACAGCGGTGCCGGAGAACCTTCCGGCTGCCGATATTCGAGCTGGTAACAGGCGCTGAATCCGTTGTCGTCCTGGCTGATAACGGCGCAATGCTGCAGCCGCGCCGCCCGGCTCTGGCCCATGACAAAGGGCAACTGTGAGTCCACCGGCTGACGCAACCCGGCCAGCGGCGGTACGCATTGCTCCTGCATGGCACGGCGTGCCAGTACCAGCTCGACCAGGCTCGGTGCGCCGCTGAGAATGCCGCTGATGGGTTGGGCGCTGCTGATCAGGCTGGCTGGCACCTGGGCCAGGCGGGCACTGAGCTGGCGGTCCTGCTGCACCTTGGCGCTGCCACCGCAGAGCAGCAGATCGACGGCCTGCTCGGGCAATGCCAGCTGCTCCAGTTCGGCATGGGCGGACAGCCCGACCAGACAGCTATAGGCGCCCTCTGGCAGATCGGCGCGGCGGCGCAGCACCAAAGCCACGGCGCCCTCCCCGGCGATGCCCCCGCTACCCTGCTGGTCAAACGGGCGAAATTCGTGACTGCCAGTGGCACTGATCACCTCGGCCTGCACCAAGGCGGACAACCCCAGGGCATCCAGCTCACTGCCAGCGCCCACCACCACCGCCACATCGATGCGGTAACTGTTGAGCGCCGCGCAAGCCTCACGCAGGGCCGCCTGATTGCCGGCCACACCCTGCATATAGGCATTGCTCTCACACTGCAGTTGATGCGCCAGGCTGTCGATGCCGAGCAGGCCGTTACTCAGGCTCTTGAGCACCAGAAAGGGGTCCAGAGCCTGCTCCTGCAACACCCGCCGGCTCAGGCGGCACAGATCCAGGCCAACCGGCCCTTTGCACTCATGCAGCAGCTCGGCATAGGAGTCCAGCGAAGGGTGGGTGTAACCGCCCTGGCTGCAATACAGGCCATAGCGCAGTTGATCCTGCTGTGGGTCGAGCCCGGCTTCAGCCAAGGCCTGGCTCACTGCACTGACACCCCAGATCACGGCGGGTGGGCAGTAGCGTTGCAGGTTCGGCGCCAACCCCTGGCGACACTGCTCATGCACCGCCTCGGCTACCTGCCCAAAAGCCACCACGCTGCGGCTGTGAAAATGCTTGGCGCGCAACGGCCCGATGGCGCTGCGCCCTTCGCGAGCGGCCTGCCAGAAAGCTTCGATACCCAGCCCGCTGGGCAGTACGCATCCCGCACCGCTAATCGCTACCGGAGCACTCAAGCGGCTCATAGCGCGGCCTCCCGGTATTTACGCAGCAGCAGCGAGGTGTTCAGACCGCCGAAGCCAAAGGAATTGCTCAGGGCCAGGTCTACTGTCTGCTCGCGCGCCTGCCCGGCGCAGTAGTCCAGGTCACAGGCGCTATCGGGGTGATGCAGATTGACCGTGGGGGTGATTCGATCCTCGCGGCAGGCCAGAGCCGTGAGCATGATTTCCGGGGCACCGGCGGCGGCAATCAGGTGGCCGAACTGCGACTTGTTGGCGCTGATCGCCAGCCGGCGGTAATGCTCATCGGCAGCGAAGACTGTTTTGATCGCCAGGGTTTCGGCTGCGTCGTTGAGCGGCGTCGAAGTGCCGTGGGCGTTGATCATGTCCACCTGCTGCGGCGCTACGCCAGCATCGCGCAAGGCTCCGTTCATAGCCAACGCGGCGCCCCGGCCCTGGGGTTCGGGTGCGGTGACTTTGTAGGCATCCAGGCTGCTGCCAAAACCGACCACCTCGGCGTAAATTTTGGCCCCACGCGCCTGCGCACTGTGCAGGCTTTCCAGCAGCAGAAAACCACCGCCTTCACCTGCAACCAGGCCGCTGCGGTCGCGGTCGAACGGCCGGCACAGCTCAGCTCCCCAGCGCTGCTCGCTACTGGCTGCGCCGAGTAGGTACAGAGCCCCCATGGTGTCCAGGTTGAGCACCGAGTCGGCGCCGCCGGCCAGGGCAATATCAATCTCCCCCCGGCGAATCATCTGGAAGCCATTGCCGATGGCCTGGGCGGCCCCGGCACAGGCGCTGCTGATATTCAGCACCGGGCCCTCGCAGCCAAAATGATCGGCGATCACCCGGGCCAGGCGATCATTGCTCTGGCGCAAAGAGCCCTGGGCCTGCACCCCGTCGGCGCGATTCAGCAGATGGCGCCAATCCGCAGCGCCATGGCCCTCCTGGGGCAGCGCCAGGAGCATGTCATCGAGCATATGCTGGGGCGCGCCAGAGGCGCTCAACACCGCGGCTTCACGCAGCTGTTCGGTACTCAGGCCGCTGTCTCGCACCGCCTGGCTTGCGGCGACCCAACCGAAGCGGCTGCGTTTTTCCAGAGGCAGTTGCCAGGCCGGATGATCCTGCAGGTATTCCGGCAGCAGGCTCATGTCCACCGCTGCGGCATAGCGCACTGGAAAGCTGCCATCGGTTATTTCATCGGGCTGCCAGGGGCGGATGCAATGGGTGCCTTGCAGCATTTGCGTCCACATCTGCTGCCATTCAAAACCGAAGCCGCTCACCGCGCCCATGCCGGTAATCACCACTCTTCTCAGCGTCATACGCCCTTCTCCGGTTTGAAGATTTCCAGCACCAGCGCGCCGTAGTGGCCAGCGCTACTGCGAGTCATCAACAAGGCATAGTGCCCGCCTGATGGCAGTTCAGCGGGGTCGCCAAGGGCGTAGCCGATCTCGCTCAGCAAGGCGCTGGCACCCAGTTCGCCCGTCATCGGCCGGCTGCTACGCAGCGGTCCATGGCCACCGAACAAACTCACCAGCAGTGGATCCTGGGCGTCGGCAATAATCAGGCTGATGTCACTCAGGCTGAGTTTTTCCTGGCCCAAGGCCTGCCACAGCACCCGCTCGGCCAGGGCTTCGCCACGGCCCAGGGCAGCGCTGTAACCTCGGCCATAACCTGCAACTCGCGCCACTCGGCCGCTGGCGGTGGCCGGGCTGCGAGCCAGCAACAGCGCCGCAGCGCCTTCGCCATAAATCACTTCAGCCTGACCTGCGGGATAGCTCACGCCTTCGCGCAGGTATAGCGCCGGGGTGATATTGGGGCTGCTGCTGACCACCAGTGCGGCATCGGCGCGGTCCTCGCTGATCTGCGTCACCGCTTCGATCAAGGCATCGAAGCCGGCATTGCCCTGGGAGCAGTAACCGCCCATGACGCCGTGGCAGCCCAGGCCTTCGGCCACATAAGCCATCACGCTGCTGTTGAGCAGGGTCAAGGCATGCAAGGGCGGGGTATTGGCAAACAATTGCGCCAGCATTTTGTCCGGCTGCTGGGCTATGGCTTCGACCGCATCCCAACAGGGGCTGGGGGCATCTACTTCGGGAATCGCCGCACTCAGGGCGATACGCGCCGCCGGTAGCTGCAGGGCCTGCACCGCCGGTGCCAGGCGGGCGGCGCAGTGCAGCAAGCGCAAGCCCTGAGCTTCGACACTGCGCTGAATCTTGCGGTCGAACATATCCCCAGGCAGGCGCGGGGCCTTCATCGGGTAGGCCAGGCGCTGCGGCAGAAAATCCACTGGCTGGGGTTCAGGCGCCGGACCATGCAAATCACTCAGGCGGCAGCCGTTGACGTTAAGCAACGCGGCTTCGATCAAATAGACGGGTGCAGGAATCGGATTGGCCATGCCTATGCCCTCCCCAAGACGATGGAGCTGTTCACCCCACCAAAACCGAATGAATTGGACAGCACCACATTGACTGGCTGATGCAGTGCTTCACTGAGGAAATTCAGCTCAGGAAACTCTGCCCCGCTCTGCTGATAATTCAGGGTGGGCAGCAATACCCCATCACGCAGGCTGATCAGCGACAGCACCGCCTCGATAGCGCCACTGCCGGCCAGGGAGTGACCAAGCGCCGACTTGTTGGCCGTCATGCTCATCCCCTCAAGCGCAGTGCCAAACAGGCTTTTCAGAGCGTGGGCCTCACAGCTGTCGTTGACCTGGGTGGAGGTGCCATGGGTATTTACATGTTCGATTGCATAACGCAGCAGGCCGGCATCCTCGATGGCGGCCTGCATGCATTGCTGATATTTGCTACCGTCGCGGCTACTTGAAGTCATCTTTTCCGCCTCGCAAAAATTGGCATACCCCAGCACCCGACCCTGAGGCTCGGCCTGGCGCCGTTCGGCATGCTGCTGTGACTCCAGCACCAGCAAGGCCGCGCCCTCGCTCAGAACAAAACCGCTGCGATCACGCATAAAGGGGCGACTCTGCAGCTCCGGCGCCAGACCGGGTTTCTGGCACAGGGCGCCGAGGCTGTTGAACATGAAATAAGGCAGCTCGTTGGCCATCAGCTCGACTGCACCGCAGATGGCCAGGTCGATTTCGCCGCGTTCGATAGCGCGGTAAGCGCTGCCGATGGCCATGGTGCCGGCGGCACAGGCGTCGGAATGGGTGGAGATGTGGTCGCGGATACCCAGCCACTGGGCCAGGTACTGAGTCTGCTGGTCGACACGCAGGGCAAAGGGCGATTCACTGTGCACCTGATGCCGCAGATGGGCGTCCAGATCCAGCTGGCCCTGGGCATCCATGCTCAGGCTCAGCAGATCGAAATCCTGCAGGCTGCTGCAGTACTTGTTGGCACCCAGAAACAAGCCACAGCGGCTGCGGCGCACCGTCTCCAGATCGAGGCCGGCATGCTGCAAGGCCTGCTGCGCCACATAGTGGCCCAGCACCACCTGCCTTGGCTGACGGCGCCAGTCTTCGCCGAAGGCTGCGCGCAGATGCTGCCACTGCTGATCATCGATATAACCAGCGGCGGTGGTGGAAAACCCCTGCTCGGCGAACAACGGATGTTCACGCACGCAGGAGCGCTTCTCGCAGATGCGTTGAAACAGGCTTTGCTCGTCCAGCACTGTAGGTGCCACCAGCCCGTAGCCGGTGACATAGACTTCGCGCGACCGCATAGCGCCCCCTAGGCGACCGCCGGCAGATGACTGGCAACAAATGCCTGCACCAGGCTGCGGGATATCTCATCACCATCGGTGGGGGTCAGGCGGGCACTGCAGGATGAGCAGACCACCTGCTTGCGCTCATTCAACTCGGCATGCTCGGCGCCGCAGTCCGGGCAGGTGGCGGGTAGATAGTTGAATACCGCCCGGCATTGCTCAGCCCAGTTGCGCACGGTAGTTACGGCAAACACTTCGGCGGGCTTCATGCCGACGTGCAGCTGATCCGGCGCATAGGCACTCAGGCTGCCTTCCAGCAGCGCCTTGCCGGTTTCGGTCAGGCCACCGCCACTGACAAAGGCTTCCAGATTGCCACACACTTCAGCGGCATGTTCCAGCACACTGGTTTTGGGCAAGGTGCAGCCATATAACCGGCCCAGTTGAAAGCTCAGGTCGACAATATCCAGAGAGTCGGCGGAGAGGTCTTCGATAATGCTGTTATCGGCGTCGATGGCAGCAGCATCAATCACCAACAATTGTGCGAGGATGTCACGTGCACTGGCAATAACATCATCCAGCTCAATAGGATTATTCATATGCAATTCCTTATTTGTCCGTTTGCCTAAGTTCGTCGTGACGCAGCCGTATAGCGACATACCCTGCTGCGGGCGGCAAACCTAAACTCTCCCCCTAGGGGCAGAGTCAACCGTCTAAAACGGCACTCTTAGGCAATAGAAAGAACAAACAGAGAACTGTGACTGTTGTCCATTTTTAAAAATTAAATGACCCGTGAAATAATCTATTAACAACTTCACGCACAACTAGAAGCAACTTGACCAAGCACACAAGTACCGACTGACAAGTCTAAAGTAATATCAAAATACGCACCGCTAACTGAAATGAGGCGCAGGGTAGATTGTCAAACAATCCTGCAAAATAATATATATAAATAGAGCGTCTTATATAAGCCAAACAGCGCACCAAACAAGTGCGCGCAATAAAAAACACGGCATCGGCATGATCGAAGCGGTCGCTGGCCTATTTAGAAGGGTTTGGGTCGACATAGAGCAACAGCCTAAGCCCTCGGCGTCATTGCCCTGCGCGCAAGCGCCGTTCAGCCACAAACAGAAGAGCACACCTGTTGTGCAGGGCTGTCAGCTCGGCGGCAAGAGACATCGCCCCGCCAGTGCAGGGCACGCCACCGCTGGTCACTTCGCGCTGAAGCCAGACGTACTGCAAACCATCAGTGCTTCAGCATGACAACCTCAGTCACGACGCGATGGCGACAGCAGCTCAATCTTGTAACCGTCGGGATCTTCGACAAACGCCAGAATACTGGTGCCGTGCTTCATCGGCCCCGGCTCGCGGGTAATTTTTCCGCCACGGGCGCGAATGTCATCACAGGCTTTGTACACATCAGCCACTTCCAGGGCGATATGGCCGTAACCGGTGCCCAGCTC
>SXGS01074144.1_pt1 | contig 17083 bp, 14 predicted proteins | sample 3174681 | NCBI WGS metagenome assembly SXGS01 (sample SAMN11356861, study PRJNA531348) | freshwater metagenome | isolation source: freshwater sample F1-80 | place: China: Fuxian Lake, Yuxi | collected 2017-12-25 | reverse complement strand
TGAAAAAGTGTTCTGCCATTTGATGTTTGGCGTTCTTGTTATCACCGTTGAACAAATCATGCGGCTCGTGACCTAGCCAAACTCCTCGCGACAACATCTTGAAGGCTCAAATCCGCTCAACGGAGGGATAGTTGCGTTTTAATCAGGCCCGCTATCGCTCAATTTTTGGCAATAGGCCTAAAAATCCTCTATAAGACCTTCTCTTGTCAAAGTTTGCGCATCAGAGGGCCTGCTGCGCGCTCAAAACGTCAAGAGTTTTGCAAGAGGCTCATTAACTTTATTTTTTAGGAGCCCAGGACGGGCGGCGTCCATTTTTGGGTTCTGCCTCATTTTCGGCTTTACGCTGTCGACGCTTTTCATAGAGACGCTGGGCGTCATCATCTCTGCCGGCTTCGAATGTCAATGCAAAATAAATCATAATCAAGAAGGCGTTAACTCCAATAAGTAAGTAGCCGCCAACAAAAAATCCCGGAATACTGAGCGTGACAAAAATTTGCGCACTAGCGATTAACAGCCAAAGAACGCCACCCCAAGGCGTCGCCAGCCAAAGTCCGACGCCAGCCACTAAATCAAGCACGGCAAAGAAGATGATTGCAAAAGCGGCGTTGCGCGGCATCACATCAAATATCGATTGATTGGTCGCCATTACAATGCGCCAATGCAACAGACCTTGAATAACCCAAAAAAGAGCAACAATACGCATGAAGCGGAGCAATAAAACGCCCCATTTCGGCGCGTCAGTCACTGACGCAGGATCGCCAATTCTGATGGGGCGATAAGGATCTTCGCCATCGTCGAAAATTGTGCGATCGGCCATTTCTCGACCTTATTTTTGTCCGCGTCTAGAAAAGCGAACGGCCTCTTCCGCCGCCCTGAAGAGGGCTTTAGACTTATTCACGCACTCATTATACTCATATTCGCCCTGACTGTCATAGACAACGCCCGCGCCTGCCTGAACATGCATTAAGCCATCTTTCACGATCGCCGTGCGCAGGACAATACAGGTGTCCATTTGTCCGCTAGATCCGAAATAACCAATACAACCGCCATAGATCCCGCGTTTATCCACTTCGAGTTCATCGATGATTTCCATAGCGCGCACTTTTGGCGCGCCAGAAACAGTGCCTGCAGGAAAGCCAGCTGAGAGAGCGTCAATACAGTCGTGTTTTGGATCAAGCTCGCCTTCAACATTTGAGACAATGTGCATAACGTGACTATAGCGTTCAATACTGAAGCTGTCGGTGACGCAGACTGAACCTGTTTTAGCTACACGACCGACATCATTGCGTCCCAGGTCAAGCAACATTAAATGCTCGGCGCGTTCTTTTTCATCCGCCAGAAGATCTTGTGCGAGCTTTTCATCCTCTGTTTTATTATCGCTACGCCATCGCGTGCCAGCGATTGGACGTATTGTAATTTTTCCGTCCGCCGCACGAACGAGGATTTCTGGGCTCGAACAAACAATTTGAAAATCAATAAAGTCTAGGTAGCACAGAAAAGGCGCTGGATTTACCCGGCGTAAAGCGCGGTAGAGGGCAAATGCAGGGAGTTTAAAGGGAGCGGTAAATCGTTGCGACAGGACAACTTGGAAAATATCTCCGGCGCGAATATATTCCTTTGCGCGTTCAACCATTGCTAGAAAACGATCCGTCTGAGTGTTTGAGACGGGTTCTTGAGTTGTAAAGAGTTCTTGCTGTGCGGGATCCGTCGTCTTTAGTGGGAGATCTAACGACGCTACGATGTCATCGAGGCGTTTATTGGCGGCGGTATAGGCGGATTTTGCGTCGAGCTGATCCTCACGCCATACAGGTGTCACTACTGAGAGTTCATCTCTTACAGTATCAAATATAACCATGATTGTTGGGCGCACTAACAAGGCGTCTGGCGCGCCGATCATGTCTGGTTTTGCAGGAGGCAAGCGCTCCATTTGTCGGACCATGTCATAGCCAAGGTATCCAAATACGCCGGCGGACATTGGCGGCAACGACAATGAATGGGCAATGGCTGACTGAGAAATCAACTCTCGCAGGGCAGCAAGCGGCGGGGATGAGCACGGTGTGAAGTTGTTTTTGTCTTTCAGGGCATTGCGATTGATTTCCGCTTTATCTCCGATAACGCGGAATATAACGTCAGGATTTAAACCTATCATTGAATAGCGCCCACGGGCGGCGCCGCCCTCCACCGACTCCAACAAAAACGCCGCATTGGAGCCAGAGTTTGAGAGTTTTAAATAGGCTGAAACAGGAGTCTCAAGGTCAGCCACAAGTTTGGTAACAAGCAGTACGGGCTGGCCTTGCTCATAGGCGGCGGCGAAGTCGTCAAAAGCGGGTTCTATGACTAAAGAATTCACTGCTCCTTATCCGCTCCTGTGAGGGACTCAAGAACCTTCTGGTTGATATCGACGCCCAAATGTTTCTCTAACCCGCCTACATATTGTTCTATGAGGTCATTTTGCAGCGCAGGTTTGAGCTGTTCAGCGATTGTTTTGGATTCAATTGAATTTGGATCGAATGCTGGATTAACGGAGTCTTTGACAAAAAACACCAGCCGACCGCTATCTACAGCGACTGAACCTGCGCCATGGGGCGGCGCATCGAAGAATTGCACAATCGTATTGGGCGTAAACTCCGGACGCGGCGCCCGTTTGATGTCGGTCGCGCGTTTTACCTCAACATTAAAACTCTTGGCTATTTCTTCAATTGAACGGCCTGTACGTAGTTTGCTTGCGGCTTCGTCGCCTTTTTCAGTTAAAGCTTTTTGCGCAAAATCTGAGCGCAAAGCTTCGACCACCGCAGGACGCACCTCATCAAAAGTTTTCTGTCTTGCTGGCTCGATTGCGTTAACTTCGAACCATACATAGCCGCCATCGCGCGTAGCGACAGTATCGTTGTCTACGCCAACATCAGACGCAAAGGCGGCCTTGAGCAAATCAAGGTTTATTGCAAGCTCATCGATGTTCTTGCCGTTTTTATCATGACCAGCATCATCGACGCTATCAATGACTCGCACCTCAAGCTTAGCCGCAGCTGCAGTCTCGGGAAGCGTTTTCCCAGACGCGCGTTGATCCTCAATGATATCGCGTAGTTTTTTGACCTCTGGCAAGGCCTTTTGAGCAGCGATTTCGCTGCGTAATTCAGCGGACGCTTGCTCAAGGGTCTTCGTAAAGACTGCAGGAGTTATCGACTTAACTTGAGAGATCACAGTGCCAAAAGCTGTTTTTACTGGTTCTGCAAGGCCAGGTTTGGTAGTCGCAAACACAGCGGCTCCAACGTTAGGGTCGCCAAAATCACGCTGCTCAACAAGTCCAAGGTTAACATCCTTAGGATTGAGGTTCAGCTCTTTTGCTAGGGCTTCGAGATCTAAGCCCTTTTTCAGCTTAGCGAGTGCGTCCTCGGCCTCAGTTTCCGTTTTAAGAACAATTTGACGAACGTCGCGTTTTTCAGGTGCGCCAAATCTTTTTGTTTTTACTTCATCGTAAAGCTTTTTAATATCGTCAGCGGAAACGTCGTTTGGCTTACCGATACTGCTCGGACTGACGGTCAATATTGTAAGTTTACGATATTCTTTTGCTTTAAAAACTTGCTCGCGTTCGTCGTAATATTTTTTTAATTCTTCATCTGAAGGCTGTGGTGTTGATGATATTGCAGATGTAGGGATAACAAAATAATCAACAGCGCGCGTTTCATTACGAAAGCGATGGATAGCTTCAATCATTAATGCTGGCGGCTCAACGCCGGCAATAACAACGTCGGACAACATTCTGCGAATATAGGCTGCTTTTTCCTCAGTGACGAAACCCCGTTCACTAAAGCCAGCGTCTCGAGCGATTTGTTTGAAGCGTTCTGGATCAAATTTGCCGTCAGCGCCCTGGAAGACTTTTTCTTGTGCAAGTAATTGTTGGGTTGTCTGATCGCTTGAGGCTAAGCCAAGCGCCCGAGCCTTCTGGTCGAGCGCCGTCTCTAACACTAGACGTTCGAGGACTTGTTGATCCAGTCCAGCCTGACGGGCTTCTTGATTGGTGACAGCCCGCCGAAGCTTTTGTTGGATACGCCGTAGTTCCATCTGGTAAGCATTGCGATAGGCCTCGACTGTGATCTCGCCCGCGCCAACACGCGCCAGACGTTGCGCGGTCATACCGCGGAAGACATCCCCGACGCCCCAAATTGCGAAACTGACAACAATAACACCCATCACGATGGCCATGATCGTGCGGCCAATCCAATTCTGCGATGCGACGCGCAGGCCTTCCAACATTGTTAAAGCTTCCTTTGCTAATGATTGTGAACCGACGGTCCAGAAATTGGCGCAGACTATAGGGAGGGGAGCGAGACCTGGCAATGAGGCTTGAGGCGGAAGATCAGCAGCTCTTTGGAGTGAGCCAAAAGGAGCCGGGGTCTTTGACTATCCGGCCTGCGCTCAGGAATATGGCTGGACTAACCAGGGTTTGGCGTGGGATTTGATGCTAGCCGCACTCCCTTTTTCCCGCCGATTGGCAAATTGGATCATGGCCAAGCTTAAAAATAATACCAGTGCAACCGCTAGCGACTTGGTCGCTCACAGCTCAGGGGGCCAGACGAACGCCTTGGCTCAAGAAGATAAAGGTAAAACACCCCCGACAGATCCCCGGCGTTTGCGCGCGGACCCTGGAGCTATTCGACAAGCGTTCGAGACGGGTGCCTTTCCTTACAAAAAACCTCTGCCAGAACGGGTTTATCTCAAGCGTATGGCTCCGCTTCAAGTTGAGTTGCTCAAAGCGCAAAGTTGGATCAAGGAAACAGGTCAAAAGATCGCGTTGTTATTTGAAGGTCGTGACGCTGCAGGCAAGGGCGGCACGATTAAACGCTTCATGGAGCAACTAAATCCCCGCGGCGCACGTGTTGTGGCATTAGAGAAGCCCACGGAGAGAGAGCGCACACAATGGTATTTTCAAAGATATATTGAACATCTACCTGCTGGCGGCGAGATCGTTTTTTTTGATCGATCTTGGTATAATCGAGCAGGTGTCGAACGGGTCATGAATTTTTGTACGCCCAATGAATATTTAGAATTCATGCAGCAATGTCCAGAATTGGAGCGGATGTTTGTAAATTCTGGCGTGAAGCTCCATAAATATTGGTTTTCAGTCACGCATGAAGAACAGAGACGCCGATTTTTAGCTCGTGAAAAAGACCCGTTAAAGCAGTGGAAGCTCTCGCCAATTGATCTTGCCTCAATTGATAAGTGGGATGCATATACTGAAGCCAAGGAAGCGATGTTTTTTTTCAATGATACAGCCGATTGCCCTTGGGTAATTATTAAGTCTGATGACAAGAAACGCGCGCGTTTGAATTGCATGCAACATTTTCTTTCAAGCCTTGATTACCCAAATAAAGATCACAGTGTTGTTCATGAGCCTGATCCATTAATTTGTGGTTCAAGCAGCCATGTAATCGCGCATGGCGGTCAAATGCTTGCTCATTCACTTGATATTGAATCAAAATAACAGGCTCAAAGATGATGACGCCACATCCGCTTATTGCTGGAAATTGGAAAATGAATGGATTACGCGCGTCTCTGGCGGAAATCGCTAAGTTGGGCGTGCTTTATGATCCCTCGCTGCAAGAGAAGACGGACTTATTAATCTGTCCGCCCGCGACCCTTCTAGTCGTAGCTGAAGAAATTGCTGCTAAGGGGAAAATTGCTCTAGGCGGTCAAAATTGCCACTTTCTCAACTTTGGCCCCCATACAGGCGATCTTTCTGCGCGGATGCTGAAGGATGCTGGTGCCAGTTATGTTATTGTTGGCCATAGTGAGCGTCGTCAGTCCTATCAAGAAACAGACGCGGTTGTGCAAGCCAAGGCTGAAGCAGCTTTGCACGCTGGCCTAACGCCTATCATTTGCGTAGGCGAGACAGGTGCGCAGCGGCGGGCTGGTCTGGCGTTAGCGGTTGTTGAGGAACAAATTAAAGCTTCCTTACCCGCTCAAAAATCATCAATGATCGTTGTTGCTTATGAGCCTGTGTGGGCGATTGGCACAGGCTTAACGCCCACTAGCGAAGAAATTGCTGAAGTCCATGCTTTTACGCGCGAAACGCTTAAGCGCTTGTTCGGGTCGGCGTTTGGCGACCAGGTTCGTCTTCTCTACGGTGGTTCTGTGTCCCCGGCTAATGCAACGGAAATTCTCAAGCTAAAAAATGTGGATGGAGCGCTTGTGGGCGGCGCTTCGCTTAGAGCGGAGGATTTTATCAATATTGCTCGGGCCTATGTTTGACTTTTCACTGGCTTGCTCCGCTATGGCGTCACCGTTATAAGCCGTTGGCTTAACTTTTAACTCCAACAGATAAGGCGATGCGCTAAGATGGCGATCGAACGTACTTTTTCTATCATCAAACCCGATGCGACCAATCGAAATATTACAGGAAAGGTCAATGCGCTCATTGAAGGCGCTGGTCTCAGGATCGTTGCGCAAAAGCGTATTCAGATGACCAGAGCGCAAGCTGAAACCTTCTATAGCGTGCATAAAGAGCGGCCGTTTTTTGGCGAGCTTGTTGACTTCATGATTTCTGCGCCAGTTGTGGTGCAGGTATTAGAAGGCGATGGCGCTATCGCTCGCTACCGCGAGGTTATGGGTGCTACAAATCCAGCTAATGCCGCTCCTGGGACAATTCGCAAAGAATGCGCTTTGAGTGTTGGCGAAAATTCCGTTCATGGATCGGATGCTGCGGAAACAGCCGCTATGGAAATCGCCCAGTTCTTTTCAGGCAATGAAATTGTTGGCTGAGTATTTTAATAAATGGCTAGGGTAAACCTAGCCATTTTATTTTTAAATTTGCGATTGCTTAGTATAGTAAAGAGTCATTTTAATTATTCTATAATTTTAAGTCGCAGAATTCTTCTCGTGTTTTTGCTTTTTTTTAAACGCCTTGCCTTCCCCTTATCGGAGACAAACTAAAAAAATTGTGCGATTATAGAAAATCAGGAACTTTTAAAACCGAATTATTTTTCTCTTCAAAACCCAATACGCGGTTGCCTTTAATCTTAAGAGTGTCAGACGCGACAAGTTTTAATACTGTCGGGTAAAGATGGTGCTCTTGTTCAAGAACGCGGGCGCCAAGCGTATCTGGCGTATCTGTATCCCATACGCAAATGGCGGCTTGGGCAATAATCGGACCTTCATCCATTTCCGGCGCAACATAATGAACAGTGCAGCCGTGTATTTTTACGCCATCAGCTAAGGCGCGTTCATGCGTGTTGAGGCCGCGGTATGCAGGCAGAAGGGCTGGATGTATGTTGATTAATTTATGCCGCCAATTGTTGATGAACCAGGGCGTCAGCAAGCGCATGAATCCAGCAAGACAAATTAAATCAATGCTATAAGTTTCAAGAGGGATTTGGATCGCCCGTTCAAATTCTTCGCGGCCAGCATAGATTTTGTGGTCTACCGCTGCGACAGCTACGCCGGCTTTTTTTGCTTTCATCAAGCCCGGCGCATCAGGCTTATTTGACAACACAAGGCTTATTTCAGCGGGATAGTCAGGCGATCGAGCGGCCTCTATGAGCGCGTCCATATTTGATCCGCGGCCGGAGATAAGGATGGCTGTCCGCTTTTTTTTCACAATGCCAGCGTCCCATGTGTAACGACGCGTTCTGAGCCTTCTTGTTCGATAATTTCTCCAAGTCGAATAGGCTGTTCGCCAACAGCGCGAAGGACCGTTTCTACCTCAGATACGCCTTCGCTTGAGGCGATGATGACCATGCCAATTCCGCAATTGAATGTACGGAGCATCTCCATTTCGCTCACGCCGCCAGTCTCTGCGAGCCACCGAAATACTGACAGGCTTGGAAAAGCGGTAAGATCAAGCCGAACGCCAAGCCCCTTTGGCAGCACGCGCGGAAGATTATCAGGGAATCCTCCGCCTGTGATGTGAGCGAGGGCGCGAATATGCGTCGTGCGTCGTAAAGCTGCCAGAAGAGGTTTAACGTAAATTCGGGTTGGTTCCAAAAAAGCGCGCCCGAGTGTCATGTCTCTGGCGAAGGGCGCCGTGGCGCTCCACGCCAATCTGGAGCGTTCAACAATTTTTCGAACAAGTGAAAATCCATTGGAATGAACGCCTGAGGAGGGAAGTCCCAGCGCGATATCGCCCTTGTGCACGTCTCGCGGCAATAATTTTGATCGTTCTACAGCGCCAACAGCAAAGCCTGCGAGATCATAATCGCTTTTGGCGTATAGACCAGGCATCTCAGCCGTTTCGCCGCCGAGCAGGGCGCAGCCAGCCAAAAGACAGCCGTCAGCAATACTTTTGACGACGGCTGCAGCGACATTGGGTTCAAGTTTACCTGTGGCGTAATAGTCGAGGAAAAAAAGAGGTTCCGCACCCTGGACAATGAGATCATTGACGCACATGGCGACAAGATCTACGCCGATGGTGTTGTGAAGATTGCACTCAATCGCAATTTTTACTTTGGTTCCGACGCCATCATTTGCGGCGACCAGAATTGGGTCGGTGTAGCCTGCGGCTTTGAGATCAAAGACGCCCCCAAAGCCGCCAATTTCGCCATCTGCGCCAGAGCGTTGGGTGGCGCGGACGGCTGGGCGGATGAGATCGATCAGGCGGTTGCCTACGTCAATGTCTACGCCAGCGTCTGAATAAGTTAGCCCCATGAGTTGTTCCGTCCCAGCCGTGAATATTGTGAGAGCGTCAAATTTGCCGCTGTAGATGTCCCGATGGCGCGAATGCTGTCAAATAAAACGAAAAAAAATCCGTATATGTGGCCAGAGGCTTTTGATTGCGCTTTCAAGAGAGGGCCATTATAGGGAGATATTCCCATCATGAGTGTGATGTCGTGAGGGTCGTGAGCGCTGGAATGCGCCGCGCCGCATAGCACGGTCATGCCGCGAAAATTTAAGGAGACGCCAGATGAGCAACGCCCCCTTGATGCCGAAGGCGACGGCAGTATGGCTCGTCGAAAATACTTCGTTGACATTTGATCAAATTGCCAATTTTTGTAAACTTCACCCGCTTGAAGTTAAGGGCATCGCCGATGGCGATGTGGCCGCAGGCATTCGCGGTCATGATCCAATCACATCGGGTCAACTCACGCGCGAGGAGATTGCTCGAGGCGAAGCCGACGCCAATCACCCGCTCGCGTTGTTTGTCTCAAAGGTTGTTGTTCCAGAGATCAAGAAATCACGTGGGCCTCGCTATACGCCTTTGTCCCGGCGTCAGGATCGACCAAATGCGATCCTTTGGCTAGTGCGCAACCATCCCGACTTGAAAGACGCGCAGATCATGCGTTTAGTCGGCACAACCAAAGCTACCTTGAAAGCTATCCGAGAGCGGACCCATTGGAATTCAAATGCCTTAGCACCCATGGATCCCGTTACCTTGGGCTTATGCTCTCAAATCGATCTTGATTTTGAAGTTGGGCGCGCCTCGAAAGATCGTCCGGCAGTCGTGGAAGACCAGGGTCGCACGCTTGTTCCAGCAAGTGAGACAACAAGTCAGCGGCCTGAGCCGTCAACGACAGAAGACGTTTTTGGCAAATCTGCTCCTGCGCCAGTCGCTGAAGAGGAAGAAACATTTGATGCGGCGAGCGTCTTTGGCAGCAACAAAGGTCAGACAACCGAAGAGTGACAAAATATTAAGCGCAGCCGCAACAAGCTTTCCCGAAAATTGCATGCAGAGCTGCGCCTAAATCATCCGTTGCGTCACCATCGGAGTCCAGCGTCATGACCTCCTCGCCCTATGATCGCGATCTTGATAGAAATCCAGCTAATTATCAGCCGTTAACGCCAATTACCTTTCTGGCGCGAGCGGCGGCGGTTTTTCCAAAACGTATTGCGATTATTCATGGAGCTTTGCGCCGCACATATGAGGAGTTTTATGGGCGAAGCCGGCGACTCGCCAGCGCTCTAGAATTAGCGGGTATTAAACGCGGCGATACAGTCTCTGTGATGTTGGCTAATACGCCTGCAATGCTTGAGGTTCATTACGGCGTACCCATGATGGGCGCTGTGTTAAACACATTGAATACGCGTCTCGACGCTGCAATTTTAGCCTTTACCTTAGATCATGCTGAAACAAAGGCTTTGATAGTTGATCGAGAATTTTCCCTTCTTATGCGACAGGCTCTTGCGCATTCTAAAGTCAAACCGCTCATCATTGATTATGACGATCCAGTTTATTCTGGAGCAGGCGAGGGCTTGGGTGGAGAAGATTACGAAAACTTTTTACTCACAGGCGATCCAAACTATGTTTGGCGTCCACCTCAAGATGAATGGGAAGCAATTTCTTTAAATTATACTTCCGGAACGACAGGCGATCCTAAAGGCGTTGTCTATCATCATCGCGGCGCTTATTTATTAGCCATAGGTAATGTCTTGACGGGAGAAATGGGTCGTGCGCCTGTTTATCTTTGGACATTGCCAATGTTTCATTGCAATGGCTGGTGTTTCCCCTGGTCGCTTTCTGTTGCTGCAGGCACGCATGTTTGCTTGCGCCAAGTACGTGCTGGTTTGATGTATCAATTGATGCGTGAACATGGCGTGACGCATTTATGTGGCGCACCAATAGTCATGTCGACGCTTTTGGGTGCAACAGATGATGAAAAGCAACCGCTGATTAACCCTGTGCGATTCTTTACTGCCGCTGCGCCGCCGCCTCAGGCGGTATTGGCGGCGATGAAATCTGCAGGCTTTGAAGTTACTCATCTATATGGCTTGACGGAAACCTATGGTCCAGCGGCCGTAAACGAATGGCAAGACGAATGGAATGACCTCGACTCCTCGCAGCAAGCGCAAATGAAAGCGCGACAGGGGGTTCGTTATCAGGTGCTCGAAGAATTGACCGTGATTGATCCTGAAACAATGCGCCCAGTGCCCAGAGATGGGGCGACGATGGGCGAAGTAATGTTCCGGGGTAATATTGTTATGAAGGGTTATTTGAAAAATCCGCAAGCTTCAGCAAAGGCTTTTTATGGCGGGTGGTTTCATTCAGGCGATTTAGGCGTGATGCATCCAGATGGATACATCCAGCTGAAAGATCGGTCGAAAGATATTATTATTTCTGGGGGAGAGAATATTTCGTCAATCGAAGTTGAAGACGCGCTGTTTAAACATCCAAAAATTTCTGCCGCAGCGGTTGTCGCGGCTCCGGATGTTAAGTGGGGTGAGACCCCTTGCGCCTTCATTGAGCTTCATGATGGGATGGAGGCGACCGCAGAAGAGATTATTGCTTGGACGCGCAGTCAGCTGGCGAGTTTTAAATGCCCGCGTCACGTAATATTTTGTTCCTTACCCAAAACGTCTACCGGTAAGGTGCAAAAATATTTGTTAAGAGAACGCGCGCGCGAATTATGGCCCAGTGGCTAAGTCACAGTCGCGCCATTAGATTTAGCGAAGGTATAGTGAGAAATAAAAACCGTCAGCAAATTAACTCTGCTGACGGTTGTTAACTCTTTGGCCCTCGATGAGGGATCAAAGTGTGATAAGTATTTTAGAAGAACAGGCCTAAGCAGCCGCCAGCGAGAGCGCCAACAACGCCTGCGGCGACAACATTCTGCATGCCGCCAAGAGCTGCTGCAGCAAGGCCGCCAAGAAGCACGCCGCCAACGCCAGCGAAGATGTATGTGTTTGCTGAGATTTCGAAATCGCCGTTCTTGTTTGACATCTTCTTCTCTCCTCTATGTGTTTCCTCGGAACCCGCTTTAACTGTTTGGTCAGCTTTTATTTTTCAGCGTGTTCGCTCGCCCCTTAAGGCGCGTCATTTCGACGCAGCTGAAGGTAGCACAAGTTTTGACGCTGTCTAGTGTGGAAAGATGCTTTTGCGCAACTTTCTGCGACAGCATGTCGCATCATATAACATAATGATTTTAAATAATAAATTGGAGTATATCATCAATTCCATGGAGATTTCCAGTTTAAAATTTCCAAATTTTATCCTTGGGCTGGCGGTAAAAAGCTTCTTCTTTGGGGTCTTTGGGGTCGTTTTCCCCTCTGCAGATCGCTATAGGGGGGGGCTCCATGACCCATCCCTCCGCAAACGCCCAGTCCGGCGATGATTCTTCCGCCGCGAAAGGCGCAAACCGTTTTGGCGCCACCTTGTCGCCACTTAAACCGCTTGCGCCCTACGCGCTGCGTTACAAATTCACCATCATTATGGCGATGGCCGCCCTCATTGTCGCGGCGGGCGCAACGCTAACCTTGCCGCTTGCTGTGCGTGGCATGATTGATCATGGATTTACGGCAGATAGCGCAGGTGCGGTGAACGCTTATTTTGGCGCAATGATCATGGTTGCCGCAACATTGGCCGTTGCATCGGCTACGCGGTATTATTTTGTCATGACGCTAGGAGAGCGCGTTGTCGCAGATCTTCGAACAGATTTATTCAAACATCTTGTTTCTCTTGATGCGAGCTTTTTTGATACAGCGAAAACTGGCGAACTCTTATCGCGCTTAACAGCTGATACAACGCATCTCAAAGCAGCATTTGGCTCTTCCGCCTCTGTGGCTTTACGCAATTTTTTCATGTTTTTAGGCGCAATCGTGATGATGATTGCGACAAGCCCTAAACTTGCTGGGTTAGTGCTGGGCGCCATTCCCTTGGTTGTTTTGCCGTTAATCGCCTCTGGCAGGGGAGTGCGTCGTCGTTCGCGTCATGCGCAAGACATGCTTGCGCATGCATCTGCTTATGCCGGAGAGAATCTCTCTGCTGTGCGCACCATGCAGGCCAATGGCGCGCAAACCTCGACGATCAGTCGTTTTCGTCAGGCAGTGGAACAAGCTTATGAGGCGGCGCAACAAGCCACTCGGGTGCGCGCGTTTGTAACGGCCGGCGCTATTTTAATTGTGTTTACGAGCATTGTCGCTGTCCTCTGGCTTGGCGCACAGGATGTTTTATCTGGCCGAATGAGTTCAGGACTATTATCTCAATTCGTACTCTACGCCGTATTGGCCGCAAGCTCGCTAGGAGAGATGTCTCAGGTTTGGAGCGAGGTTACGGCTGCAGCAGGCGCGGCTGGCCGCATTGCTGAAATTCTCTGCGTCACGCCAAAAATTATTGCGCCCACAGACCCAACGCCTGCGCCAAATCCATGGTTGGGCCGAATAAGTTTCGATAAGGTGAGCTTCTCTTACCCCACAACTCCAAATAAGCTTGTTCTCAATAATCTGACTCTAACGGTTAATCCTGGGGAACGAATTGCCCTCGTTGGTCCCTCTGGATCAGGAAAATCTACGCTGTTTTCCCTCCTTCTGCGGTTCTATGACGTGTCGTCGGGGGCAGTGCAGCTAGATGGGACAGATATTCGACGCTTTAACCCTGCAGATTTGCGTAAAGCCATCGCTTTAGCGCCGCAAGATCCCGTCATCTTTGGATTAAGCGTTGCAGAAAATATATCCTATGGATGCATAAACGCCACGAGTGAAATGGTTGTTGCTTCGGCGCGACGCGCGCAAGCGCATGAGTTCATCATGAGCCTGCCGCAAGGCTACGAGACTCTCCTTGGCGAACGCGGCATCACGCTCTCTGGCGGACAGCGTCAACGTCTCGCCATTGCCCGGGCGATCCTCGCGGATGCGCCCGTGTTGCTTCTGGATGAAGCGACATCAGCTTTGGACGCAGAAAATGAGTCGCAAGTTCAACAGGCTTTGCGCGATGTAATGTCTGGTCGCACAAGCATTGTGATTGCGCATCGCTTAGCGACAGTGCTCGAGGCCGATCGCATCATTGTTTTAGAAAATGGCGTTATCGTCGAGGAAGGTACGCATCTGAGCCTTTCTGCTTCTGGCGGCCTCTATTCGCGTTTGGCGAAATTACAGTTTGATACTGGTCGTGCAGGCCTTGCGGAATAAATCAGCCGCATTGCTATTTGCCTTTATGAAGATAAATGCTATGAGCACCCGCCAACCCTGCTGAGCGCTAAGCGCTGTGTAAAATAAAGGAGTTGGCGTAATGGCCAAAACGCCCGCTACGTTGCCTGAAGCTCTTACTTTCGATGACGTGTTGCTGCGGCCAGGCCATTCTCGAGTTATGCCCTCTCATGTTGATGTCTCCTCGCGTTTGACGCGAGAGATTACGCTCAACCTGCCAATCGTATCATCCGCAATGGATACAGTTACTGAAGCGCGCATGGCCATAGCGATGGCGCAAGCGGGGGGAATTGGCGTCATTCATCAAAATCTTTCGCCAGCAGAGCAGGCGGCGGAAGTCCGAAAAGTAAAACGCTATGAAAGCGGCATGGTTGTTGATCCAATAACCATCTTTCCTGACGAAACATTGGCTGATGCTTTAGCCTTGATGTCCGCTCAAGGGATTTCAGGCATTCCAGTGGTTGAGCGAGGCGCAGGAGCCGCTAAGGGTAAATTGGTTGGCATATTAACCAATCGTGACGTGCGATTTGCGCAAGATAATCGTCAGCCAATTGCAGAATTAATGACAAAGAATTTAGTCACAGTGCGTGAAGGCGTCGGAAAAACAGAAGCGCAGCGGCTATTACATGAACATCGCATAGAAAAATTACTTGTTGTCGATGAGACATTTCATTGTGTTGGGCTAGTTACGGTAAAGGATATTGAAAAAGCTACGCAACATCCAAACGCTTGCAAGGATAGCGAAGGCCGCTTACGCGTGGCTGCAGCCTCGACAGTTGGCGATCATGGATTTGATCGGGTGCTTCAATTAATTGACGCAGGCGTTGATTGCATTGTCATTGACACGGCGCATGGTCATTCGCAGGCGGTTATTGATCAGGTCGCTCGGGTCAAAAAGCATACTTCTCGCGTCCAGATCATTGCCGGCAATATTGCTACTGCAGAAGCGGCGCGCGCATTGATTGATGTGGGTGCAGACGCTCTTAAGGTTGGTATCGGTCCAGGATCGATTTGCACAACACGCATTGTTGCGGGCGTTGGCGTTCCACAACTCACCGCTATCATGGACGTTTTTGAAGAGGCAAAAAAATCTTCTGTTCCAGTGATCGCTGATGGCGGCGTGAAATACTCAGGCGATCTCGCTAAAGCAATCGCTGCCGGAGCGGATGTTGTCATGATTGGATCGCTATTTGCTGGCGCAGAGGAATCTCCTGGTGAAGTGTTCCTTTATCAAGGCCGATCTTTCAAAGCCTATCGCGGCATGGGTTCAGTTGGAGCAATGACTGCTGGTTCTGCGACGCGTTATTTTCAAGGCGATGTCAAAGATCAATTGAAACTTGTGCCCGAAGGAATTGAGGGGCAGGTTCCTTATCGCGGCCCGATTGCCCCGATTTTGTATCAACTTGCAGGCGGATTGCGCGCGTCAATGGGCTATGTTGGCGCCCCGACCATTTCTCAGTTTCAAGACCGAGCGCAATTTGTGCGGATCACCAATGCTGGGCTACGCGAGAGCCATGTGCATGACGTTACAATAACGCGTGAAAGCCCAAATTATCCCACTGGCGTATAGGCCGCGCCCTTGTTTAGGGGGACGCGTCAATAAAGTCAGGGCTTTCTCGCTTCACCTCATTGTGCTAGCCGATATGTTCGGTTTTTGGTTATGCGCGCCATCAAAGGCGTTAGTATCTGCTTAAAAGAACAAAAATTTAAAGGGAGAGAGAAATGTCTCGACTTGGGATCGTCTCGGCAGGCGTTTTTTTTATGTTTCCGCTCATGGCGCAGGCCGGCGATTTGCGTGCGGACGCTAATGCGGTTTTTAAACCTGTCGATCCATCAAACGTATCTTCAATCGTCAAAAATAACGATATCACTCCAGCTAAGATCGACTTAGGTCGGCAATTATTTTTCGAGCCGCGTCTATCAAAAAGCCAGGTGATTAGCTGCAATAGTTGCCATAATCTCTCAACTGGCGGCGTTGACGCTGGCCCGGTTTCGATTGGGCACGGCTGGGAAAAGGGCCCACGCCGCGCGCCCACCGTTCTCAACGCCGTTTATAACATTGCTCAGTTTTGGGACGGCCGCGCGCCCGATCTTAAGGCTCAGGCCAAGGGGCCAGTTCAAGCGGCGGGCGAAATGGCGAATACGTCAGCTAATGCAGAGAAAATGATGCAAAGCATTCCGGCTTATGTATCAGCTTTTCATGCCGCTTTTCCTGGCGAAGCTAACCCTGTGACATTCGATAACATGGCTAAAGCCATCGAGGCGTTCGAAGCAACTTTAACAACGCCTAACGCCCGGTTCGATAAATTTCTTAAAGGTGACGATACGGCGTTAAATGACACTGAAAAGAAGGGTTTGCGCTTATTTATCGATAAGGGCTGCTCGAACTGCCATAATGGCGTCAATGTCGGCGGCAACGCCTATTTCCCCTTTGGCGTTGCACAAAAGCCAGGCCCGGAAATAATCTCCCAAACGGATAAGGGTCGCTCGAAAATTACGGGCAAGCCAGAGGATGACTTTGTTTTCCGGGTTGCGCCATTGCGCAATGTTGCCCTTCATCCGCCCTATTTCCACAGTGGCGTTGCTTGGACGCTAGAAGACGCTGTTGGCATCATGGCGAAATATCAATTGGGGCAGACGCTCTCAGCCGACGAAACTGCAGCGATCGTTGCCTATCTTAATACTTTGACCGGCGACCAGCCCAAAGTGCAATATCCTGTCATGGGAGCAAGCACGAAAGACACTCCGCGTCCTCAACCTTAATCATCACGAAGCTGAGGCGCGGCCTGCCCGCGCCTCAGCTAACGCGAAACTATCCAGTTTATTTTCGATAGTTATTTAAATTCAATAAGATAAATATAGGCTCGCAGTTTATTTTAGTCGGCGCCTGATTTTGCAACTTTTGTCCCCAATAAAAATTACGTGACCGTGACATTTTTGCCAAAGTGGCAGGAAGCTTTTCCTAACTAGGCTCGGTTGTATCCCTATCCTTAATTTATGGTCATATTTATTGATATAATTAATATATTTCAGTTATTTAATAAATTATTTCAAGAAACTGAAACATGCATTGTAAGATAATTAGGGTAGTCTATTTCCTATCCACTGGGGTTGTTTGAACTATTCGATGGACAGAATTTATCTACACCAAGGGATATTGTTTCTTTGGGTCGTGTTGTGGATTGTTGCGGCACGCTGAGCGAGGTCTTTCATCGATGAGATGGAGGCCTTTGTC
>SXGS01101958.1_pt1 | contig 17085 bp, 18 predicted proteins | sample 3174681 | NCBI WGS metagenome assembly SXGS01 (sample SAMN11356861, study PRJNA531348) | freshwater metagenome | isolation source: freshwater sample F1-80 | place: China: Fuxian Lake, Yuxi | collected 2017-12-25 | reverse complement strand
AGCGATTTGAGTGGGAGCGATTTGAGTGGGGGCTATCTTTTCGATATCTGGTGTATTATATGTGTGCTGGAACGGACATATCCGTTTTGAATTAAAATTTACAAAATTTGTCATATGTCTATATATATAAACATGTCTGAAGAAATCAAAAAAATATACGATTCTATAATTATAGCTGAGCAAATCTTTGGAAAAGGCAATGGACGAGAGAAATTGAATTACGCAGTTTCCCTTATTGCAAAGGAAGCGGATGCGCATCAACGCGAATCTATTGTTTCCGTAATTGAAATGATTTTACAAGTGCCAGCCGTCAAAGATAAATTGAAATCTATCGATAACGCTTGTTGTCGTTTCCAGCGAGTTTCTGCTGTTTCCTCATAGAAGACGCACACAACATGCCACGTCCATCCATTTTACGCAAATCATCCATTGTAGGGGGTGTCCTATTTTGTGGGACAGTTGCCGATCGAGATATTTGACGTTGGATTGGTGTATTGATGGGTGGAAGAGATGCGGGAGAATCGCGAAGTGTCACATTCTCGTCGAAAATCCTTCGTCGTTGAATTTTATCATGTCGCTCATATGCTCGAGGAGTCAATACAGGGCGATTCATCTTTACTTCTTCATCTCGCGGAGATGTCATAGGCATCGGATAATCTGTGGGAGACGGATAGTTTCTCTCTGCATGGTCCTCCATCATCGCTTCGTGATATCGTCGATATTCTTCGCTTTGTCCAACGTCTTCAATTTGCCGACGATTCATGTATTGTTTCATCTGTTCCCGTTGATTATCTTCCATTTGTTTTCGTTGATTTTCTCGCTTCTCCTTGACAAATTCAACAACTTCGCCAACGATGTCATCATAATCTCGAATTGATACACGAGCAATCTCTCGTCCAATTGCTTCAATAGTGTATTGCTCATCATTCTTCTCGAGCCAAGCCATTTCGTCACCGTTGAGTTCTTCGCGAAGCTTGTTATATATGGAACTTGCGATATTCCTCGGCAAGCCAAGACGCTCGACGATAGGGATTTTCTGACTTCCCATCAGCATATCACTTCCCCGTTGAATTGTCTGAAGTCCCATAAGACTCGGCATATATGGGAATCGCTCTTGAAATTTAGCGCCGGCTTTAAGCTGTTTCCTTCGTGCTTCCTCTTGTTTACGATTATTTCGTTCAATTGAATTTAATACAATGCTCATTTTATATAAACAAAATCTTTTTTTGTCAAGATAAATATATATATCCTATGAGCATAGTCGTATCAAATCTTAAGAAAAACAAAGCGTCTTCAGTCGTGACAAACAATTTACAGCGTAGGCCACAAGTGTATTATCCGAATCCGGGGACTGAGAAAGACAACACCGTCGTGAATTATATGGGTGGTCTACCGATTACACCTATCAAAACTGCTATTCGCATGGACAAGCAACGGAGGAAAGCTGAGCGATTTGAGCGTATATACAGAAGTCCTGCACGTAATATTTCCCAAACTGTTGATAGAAACGGTGCTGTTCCATCTGTAAAGAGTCCGTCTGTAAAGAGTCCGTCTGTAAAGAGTCCGTCTGTAATGTCTACTACGGGGACGCCATCTGTAATGAATTGGGTGCCTCCAAATACGAGATCGGATGTGATATACTATTATATTCCAGATTCGAAAGAAAATACCTATTTTCAGAAAACAACTACAACGTATGGATATCAGAAAAACGATAATATCTGGTATGATCGATTTCATAAAGAAATCACAAGGTATCCAATGAAACGAATTGAATCTGATGATAAATTAGTAGATATCATCAATTTTATTGTTATGAATCCCAATATTGAGTATGACCCGAGTATTGAATTTCCATATTTGCCAAATGTAACGGCTCCATTGCATAGTGATATTTTCCATCTTATAAAGTTGCATTTTGATGAATATAAATCTGTTGAGAGAATTCAATTAATTCCTATTGTAGATCAAGAAGGATATAAACATTATCTCTACACACGTAACAATCCGGATGGTGGAAATGAATATTTCATAGGGCCATTGTATTAAAATACTTAGTTGAATAATTATACAAATTTTTTTTGTTGAGTATAGTATATATTATGAGCATCGTTGTATCAAATCTTAAGAAAGACAGACAATCCGCGATTGTCGCGAATCGATCGTATCGTAGGGCACATGCGTATTATCCAAATCCGGGGACTGAGAAAGACAATACTATCGTTAATTATATAGGTGGTGCACCGATTACACCTATCAAAACTGCCATTCGCATGGATAAGCAACGGAGGAAAGCTGAGCGATTCGAGCGCGTTATGGGAAATGTATATTCCAATGTCGATAATGCAATGAATCTTCGTGATTTCCGAGCTGAAACACATCCAAAATCACAAAATAACGATTTCGTCAGGGAGGAATATAATCCACAATACGATCCGCAATATAATCCACAATACGATTCGCAAAATGATGACCAAGAAAATCAAGACATTCCAGATCCATTTTACGAGGCGAAAGGAGATGAATCAGATGGAGAGGAAACAAAACGACCCGACTTTGATGAAAATCCAAATAAATCGGAAGATATGTGGGATGAATCTCATAGAGTTGAAGAAATTCCAGAAGAGGAAAAAGAGATTGAAGTAAAGGAGGAAAATCCAATTCTCAAGGCTAAGACAGGAATGCCAATTGGAGCAGGGGGATTTTTACGAAGTGGACAGACTATGTCAAAACAAATCAAGTCAAAAATGCATCCGATTGGACGAGATGATATCGTTTATGTCCTTAATAATAATGGAACAGGACCTGCTGTCCATAGTGTCTCTAACAAGAATGGCGGTGTAGAACAATACCATTTCTTTATCAAAACTGGATACCATCTCAATAAGGGAGCAAAAAATAAATATGGCACTGGATTGATTAATGGAAAATATGATGTTTTTGATAAAGACCATGGTGTATACTATCGAAAGATCTAATTACAGCCACTCCATGGAATTGGATGTAAGAATGTCTGACGGAAACGCATACACGGCTCACATTCTGGCGTCAAATCTACAACGAGATAGGCATCGAATTGATTGCCACTTTGTGTAGTGTATACATTTGTAGCAGTCCTATACACTTCTAAAAACTCCTCTCGTTTTATTCCAGTCACTACTTCGCATAGCTTCCAAATCTGATCGAGCTGTTGTTTCGATAGACTATGCATAAGAATCAGTCCACTCATATTGTCTCGAGTCGTCTTATCGATTTCTTTGAAACTTTGCGATAACAGACATACGGAGCAATTTAATTTACGAGCATACAATACGAAACTCGTTGCCGCCTTCGACAAATCTGGACTACCTACAAAATCATCGAATATTACAAGACGCTGGCTAAGCGCTGTCATGTCTTTTCCATCGCGTTTCAAATCTTCCATCGCACTTTTCAATTCTTCAAGCCATTGGGGGAAGTCCTTCAGGCTATGCAAATGGAAATTCTCTGGAAATTTGTTTTCCAATAATGTGTATAATGCGTCGTCTACACTGGAACTCCCAGTGAATAAATCACATTCACTCACATTTGATACACGGACTCCAGTAATCGGATTGGGAGTTCCGAGAAACAGATTTGACAAAACAACAGAAGATTTGCCAGATCCAGTCTTGCCGATGCAGAGACATCGAAAAATATGCTGAAAAGACAACTTATTTTCATTCTCAAATCGATTTGTATTCGAATCTATCCCCAATATACTATACATGTCATTGATGGATTTTGGCTTTTTATGCGGAATATCCGAATTTATGACTTTCCTGACTCGTTTACTTGCATTCATTTTACTATATTAGAGTATCACAAAAAAAAATTCGTTTTATTTTTTTCAATTGATTTCTATAGACATAATATAGACAAAAATATAGAAAATGCTAATTTTATACAATCAAAACGTCAACTGTATCGCTGAGATTTACGATGGCGAAATGGTAACTACCTGTGATTCACAAATGTATGTAAGAATCTTAAAATATAGCCCTCGTGATATTTGCAAGGAATTCGTTGGGAAAGAGATGTGTATAAAATCGAGATGTGTGCGATTTGCGCCGAGTCTTTGTGGGAAGAAACAGGGACGTCCCATGTATTACATGAAGAAACATGACCACTATATTACAAAAATGTTTGCTCTCGGCGATGTTGTAGAAAAATCAGTGTTTGATACAATTACAAGGACTACAGAGCATTCGTTTATTCCACTATTGGAGTTTTATCAAACAGTAAAAGATTATGTGACGAGTCATGGATTGAGAATGAAACTTCTCGATGAAATCATATGGACATTGGAATGGGGAAATTTCAACAGCACATTTTATTTCGCAATTGAGCGTCTATGTGATACTACCACATGGTCTTAAGATTCGGCTTCTTAATGAAGTATGTAGGTGATTTCGCTGGGACCTTTCCTCCAATAATTTGAGGACCGCCGTTTTCGTCTTTCTTCTGAAGAGATTTAAAGTGATCAGGCTTTGCCGACGTCGATGCCTTCTGGAATCCAAACATTTCGCCGGAATTGTCTCCAGATTGCTTCTGCTTCTCGATTTTCATGAGTTGAGGCCCGCCGACTTCTTGCGATGAAGATTTGACTCCGCGAGATTTTGGCAACTTTTTTCGTTGATTGCCCGGAAAGATGGAGAATACTCCTGTTGAATTGTAAAGATACATTATGTCTATGTATTGAGGGAGACAAAAAAATAAAATACATTAATAATCGAAATGTTGAATTTAATCGGATTATTTCTGATATTTCGATGTTTTAGATATTTCGAGGGGGAGGCGGTCCCTTGAAATTGATGAAACTTTGGAATTTCAGATTTCCCATAAATGTCGTAAGGTCTTTTGCCACAGCATTAAGAAATTGAATTGATTCGTCATTCAAATCGTTGATGGATGGGACATCTTTACAATACATACGAGATATACTATATTTCGAATCAGTGAGAAGTGCATATATCTGATCACATGTGCTGTAATCGAAAGAATTGACATCGTTTTTATGGTGCGGTGAAAATGGCACATCACGTCGCGGAATATCACCAGAAAATTGATTTTGAAAATTCACGTTGTATTTTTCATGAAAAGCATATTTGAGTTTATCATACGTGTTCCGTCGATAGATAAATGCATCCGCCATCTCATTTTTTTGCTTATAATTCATGCCATTAATTTGACTAATCTTGAGAGAGATTAATGATGATAATTTTGCTTCAGAGTCGAGAAAATATGTCAATTCTTGTATGGCTGATTCATTTAATGAGTTTGGCAAGTGGTAATCTTCAGTTTCTTGAATGAAGAATTCGTTATATTTTGTATTATGTGTCATTGTATATTACAAAAAATAATAAATTTTAAAACAAATATTGAATATATTTTGTTTAAATCATTTGGCGTTTCTTCAAATGATACATTACAGCATCATACAACATATTGTTTTCAGTCTTCTTTACTGATTCAAGATATGTCTTTTGCCTCATTAAATTGTTTCCATCCATGCATCTCAAAGCTATTCCCTTTTGATTTCCAAATTGATGTTTCCAATTCTCCAAAACGTCTTTCTTCCAATCAGGATGATTAAACATTTTATGCAAAATCTTATACAGAGCCGTCGATTTCTTCTCCGATGTCCGATAAATATAAATCAGATAATCCGGATCTATGTCGTTTATATGTGCAACAGACATTCCATCATATTTTCCAAAATCGATAATATAAGAATACTCGGACGGTGAAAGATTATAAAACATTTTTATTTTTGCTATATTATACTATGGAAATATCTTTAAATTACAAAATAAATAAATATTCAGATATTTCCACATTTCATTCAATGGATACACGTTGTCGTTTCGATGTTATTGGCAGGAATGTATCATTTGCACCAGATGTTGCAGAATAAGCGGTCCCTTCCGACTCGAAGAAATTCGATTTGATTTGCAAGTGAATACTATTCATAAACTCGAATGGATTTTTCGAGAAATATACTTTCTCAAGGCCGAGACTCGCCAAAAGATAATCTGCAATGTATTGAATGTATTGTGTCATCGATTCGATGGAAAAGTTTGGATAATTTGGCATTATCTTACTGGCAAATTTAATTTCAATCTCTACAGCCTCACGAATGAGCGATGACATTGCTATAGAATCGATGGCATTCAACTTTTTCAAGAAATAACAGCCAAAATCAACGTGTGTAGCCTCGTCTTTTGAGATTAAGTCATTTGCACGAGTGAATTCCGGAACGTATCGTTGCGATTTTATCCAATAGATGGAGGCAAATGATCCGCTGAAGAAGATGTGTTCTATAATTGTAAATCCAAAGATTCGTTGTCTCAATGGTAACGATACATCTGTGAATTTTTTGGCAAATTCTATCTTTTCGCGAATAATGTCACTTGTCTTATTGAGATATATCGATTGGTCTTTGTCTTTGATGAAATGATGAAAGAAATTAGAATATACAATGCTATGGATGGCCTCGTTGTATGCTTGATATCTATAGAAAAGTTGAGCATTCTTGTCTTGTATCTCCGTAATGAATTGACTCGTGTTTTGCATGACAATAACATCGGCGACACTAAAAAACGTTGTGATAGTCTTGATTAAATCTACAATATCCAATGGGACATCTTGGAAATCATCTTTGCTTGCTTCGATTTCACTATCACTCCAGAATAGACCAACTGCATTCTGAAACATCTTCAACATGATGGGATCTGACGATTTGAAAATGTCATTGATTGTAAGTTGAGAATTTTCCATTTTATACAATATGATAAAAAAAATAATTTGATGAAAAATAGAATCGAAATATCGCAATATTTTTTCACTTCTTAATATCGAGATATTCCTCGGCTGTCTTCTCGATTGCATCATTTTGATTATTTGATTGCATCTTTTCGATCAACTGATAGTAATTGAATTCTATACTCTTACGTTTGTCGTCCTTCCTAAAAAGATAGTAAATTACTGGCTTTTCTTTCGTCAATATCAATTCATCCATGATTTTAGATGTAGATTTTCCATTTCCTGAAAAGAAGATTTCCACATGAGAATCATGTTCCATAGCGAAATTATATTGGGAAATCAATTTGCTGAGAGAAATCATATTATTCGATGGGAATGAATCTTGAATTACAAAGTAAATTCGACAGATGTCCTCGAATGTGATATTGGGGCCAAGAGCGTAAGTATTTCCGCTTTCAATTGTATCATATTCCATGATACTAAGACATAGAAATATCCTTATATTACAAATCAAAAAAATATTGCGATATTTCCATTGTCTTCAATGCATGGATAGAGCTTTGCCATACGAGAAACATCGACTCGCTTGGTAACATTCGAGTCTCTCTGGGAAAGAGCTCATGTCAATGAAATAGCTTTGTGGAATCTCTTCATTTTCTGCGAGTTTTCCTACATAAGATGATTTGCCAATGAAATGGCCGTATGGATGGGTCTCAGAACTTGGAACATAGATTTTCTCTGTCTTGTAAAGATTTTGCTTTTGTTTGGAATGTCGTCGATACACTCGTGAAATCACAACGTCGTCGTTTGTATCTTTGAGAGCGACCGCAATTCGCATAAGCTCGAGCTTTGAAAACGTCTTTGAGCGGGGCATTGTTGTATATAGAATATAGAATGTATCTTTTAATTAAATAAATATTTGGATATTTCGGGAGTGTAGTGGAGAAAATAAAAAAGTGTAGTGAGTGTAGTGAAAGTGTAGTGCACTACACTTTTATTTTTTGCTTGACTCATCGAAATATAAATGGATTTGTCATATATCTAAAGATAATCAATAGTCAATTACAAAAAGTGTAGTAGTGTAGTAAAGTGTAGTAAAAAAAATATTTTTCAGAAATTTTATTTTTATTTTTTTTTGTTTTGTAAATAGAAAAAAAGTTTTTTTACTACACTTTTTTACACTCGATACACTCACCATACTATCGAATAAATCTTACATTTCCACATTTCCATAACTTTTTCATCGTGTCATTTTGGCAAAAAATGAAAAGTGTAGTGAAGTGTAGTGAAAGTGTAGTGCACTACACTTTTTTTTTTCATCTACTACACTTTCGAAATATCCATATATTTATTATCTTTCTAATCTTCAGATATTTTCATTCATACGCATAGTATTCGGGATTTTGTCAATTGGCAGAGGCTTCCCATATGAGAAGTATCGAGAGATTCCATGAATTTCCAAATGATCGGGAATTCTCGCGACATCGTAAAAATAGTTTTCTGGAATCGCTTCGCCAATCTCGATTTTCCCATGATACCTTTCCTTGTTCCTGAAATTTCCAAAAATATACATGTCATTCGGGGGGATGTATACTCGTTCTGTCCGATATATTTGATTTGGGAAATTCTTGTTTCGCCGATATGTAATGGAAATTACTGTAGGCTCTGTCGTCTCTTTCAGAGAATAAACGATTTTCATAAGCTCGTATTTAGTGAATGTCCTGCGCATGATTTTTATATATATGGAAATCGAAATATCTAAAATAAAATAAATAATTACTATACATGAATTAATTATTTTATTTTCAATATAAGCAATTCATAAAGTATACACATATATATAAACATGTCCAAAGTTTCTAAGAAATCCACGCCCAGCGAAAATCTCCCTGTCTTCTCGAGTGTCGAATACATTGATTTCGATAAGCTTCGGAAGATTCTGCTTTCCACTCAATCCGCGGTCAAGCAAGCGCTTGATGACAGTCCGAAAATGGACGTTGATAAAGTCATTAAGCAGTTGCATGATATTTACAAGCACGTCAATCCTACGAATGGCAAATTGAAAGTGGATTACGCATACAGCGAGAATATTCAAGAGCATGGACATACTGGACGAATCTATGCGATGGGACCGAGTCTTCAAGGCTTGCCTAAGATTTTCCGTAACAGTATCATCCAAAGCGGATCTATCGACGTCGATATGGTCAACTCTCATCCTTCTATTTTGTTTGGAGAAATCAAGAAATTCAATGATACTCATGACACAGCTATTTACGAGTCTGAAGTTTTGCGGGAAATCGTTGAAGATCGAGACAGTGCATTGGATTCGATTGCAAGCACTTTCCCCAATGGCGATAGGAGCGTTGCTAAAATGAATATCATCCGTGTTTTGAATGGCGGAGCTAAGAAATTTTCCGAGGGCAGTGATATGCTCGCTCAACTCGTGACTGACGCACAACAAATTGCCAAAGATTTCAAAAACAATAAAATCACTGCGAAATACGCGGAAATGGTGGAGCAAGACGAGTCCGAGGAAACTGTTGCACGTCCCGAATTTCGTATGTTGAATGCTTTCCTACGAGAAAAGGAAAATGAAATTCTCATGTTTGTCATTAAGTTGTTGGAGAAGCAAAGGATTACAACGTTTTGCCCTATGTTTGATGGAATTTATCAACTTGGACAATTTGACCATACAATTTTCAATACCGTCATCTATCCTAAAATGGAGAAGCGATTTGGATATCGAGTTGAATTCATTGACAAGCCTATAGAAGTCGTTTTGGACATGGATAGGCTCAAGTATGATACTGTCGACGATAGTTTGTGTATGTCAGTTTTTACAACTCAAGACGTAGAGATTACCGACAATGATAGGTATTGTCTTTCGCAAATGCAGACGGAAACAACGAAGCGTATTTTTCCAAATCTCCAGACTCTCGAAGCGTGGGGAACATACAATTTTAAGCGTATCTGTGCCCGTATCATGGGAAGTCGAAGTGGATACTATGTAAAATACTTTGTAGGCAAGTCTATGACATTTGGATACAATTCGAATTTGTTGACTTCTGACGCAAACATTATGAAGATTCGATATTTTGATGAGAAAAACAATATTCGAAGTGTGGGGCTTGAACATATCATTGGACTCGTCGGGAGTTATGCAGACGCTGATTATTACCCCCCGCACATGGTCAAAGATATGCCATCTCTTACATTTAATCTTTACCGTCCGATTCTGGCAAAATTTGATTCGAGTAAACATATTGATTCCGACAAGCTGTTGTATATCAAACGTGTGATACGTGAAGCATGGGCTGGAGGAGATGACAAACTCTACATGTGGATTATTAGTTGGCTTCGAGAGCTCGTCTGCAACAACGGTAAGATGAGTCGTGTTGCTCTTTACCTTTACTCGAAGCAAGGAGCTGGCAAAAACTTCATTATCAATTTCTTGCGAGATTTTGTTTTGGGACGCTCGCATGTCGCTGAATTCAGTGGAATCAATGGATTGTTGAAAGAACATCAGACTAAGCACGTTGGAAAATCTCTGCTCTTCATTAATGAAATGGCTACTACGTCAAATGAGTTCCTTAGTTGCTGGGACAAAATGAAGGCATTCGTTACTGAGGAATATGTTGAGATTAATCATAAACATGGTGCTATCATTGATTATCGTAACTTCGCAAATATCATTATGGCAACGAACAATTTCGGAGCGTTGCATATTGCCGACAAGAATGATCGACGATATGTATGTTGTCATGTCAATGAGAAGTTTTGCGGAAAGCAGAATAAGCAATTTTGGATTGATGCTGTGAAGACTTCATACAATCACGAGGCTGGTGAAACATTTGCAAACTGGCTTATGTCAATTGATCCGAAGACTTTGCCAGATCCTACATCTGTAATCTCTACACGTTTGCGTGAAGAGCTCATCGAATATTCGCAATCCGCATCTCTCACGTATATGATTTCCCGGATTGAGGAAAACAAGAATTCGGAAAATCCAGTTGTTTCGTCGTTGCTTAGCAAAGAATATCTCACATTTTGCAATTGGTATAGTTTTCAAACTCATAACAGCAACAAAACGCCTACGAGTAAAAAGTTTATCAGTGATTTGCGCGTTGCATTCGGAGACGATATCGTCTATAAAGAGAGGGCAGGACAATCATTCAATTTCGAGCTGGCAACTCGGAAGCAAGTGGAAAACTCAGAAGAAGAAGATATTAATTATCTATTTGTCGTCCCTGAGTAACTTGGGGAATATTGGATTTATTTTGTTTAGATTCAACATTTCGATATGTTGTGGAGTTGATATTTTTTTTTTGGAAAATTTGCGTCACAGACTTTTTCTATTTGCGTCACAAAAAAGTCATTTCCGTCACAGAAAAAATCATTTCCGTCACAGATTATTTCGCGAGACTGTTGAAAATCGTTGTGGAAAGACGTTGTGGAATTATATTTTGTCTTATCGATTTATTTCGGTGACGATGTGACGGAAATTTTGGAAAATAAAACTTTCTATAGAAATGTCGGGGACACTTTGTAAAAAAATATTTCTTCCCTAAAATCCTAAAATTTGCGTCACATCGTCACAGATTCACTATAAAAATACACTAAGTAATAATTTAATGATTCTATTATATATTTTGAGTAGTATTTAGTTGTATTAATGTTTTTAGACATGTGACGCAAATGGGAAAAGTGTGACGGAAATGGGGAAAAGTGTGACGGAAATGACTTTTTTGTGACGCAAATTTTTTATGAGTGTATGATATACAATATATCGAAATCTTGGAATTAATCGTAATATTTACAACATTTCGATTTATTAATGATACAGAAATAGTCTGGCATAAACATATCAATTCAATGTCTTTCGAAAACTGCATTCGTCAAATTCAAGAGAAATTAAAGTGTAATGGAATCAGTGATATTCAACACGTCATCGCGTATATATGGATGCGATTCAATACAGTAGAATCCATGACGTTTCAGCAACTCTTACATCAGACCGATGACAATTTCACCATGACGTCGGAATTCTATCCATTCGATTTCAAAGTGACCAATTTCCAATTGCACAAACATATACTCTCCATTGTCTCCCATGTAGAAATCCCAAATGACATCGATGTGTATGGATATATTTATGAAATCTATTTACAATCGAATTTCTCGAAAGCGAAGACACTTGGACAATTCTTTACGCATAAGAAGACATGCCAATTCATGAAATCCCTCATAGACGATAGAATAGGCGAGACAGTAGCGGATTTCTCATGCGGTGTAGGCTCTTGCTTATCTCCATTCAAAAACAAGAAACTTTATGGATTTGACATCGATAAACGTGTAATTGACATTGCAAAACTCAATCTTTTCGATAGGGCAGTATTCAAATGTGTGGATAGTCTCACATATAACGACTTTGGGAAATACGACATTATCGTGGGGAATATGCCATTCGGAATCAAATCGATTTTCTATAAGAATTGCTCGGAACGTATTAAGTCCATTGGAATTCCAACAAACAAATCGGAGCCATTGTTTCTCCATCTCATATTCGCATCGCTCAATCTAAACGGACAATGTGCAGTCGTCGTCCCCAATTCGATGCTTGTAAATGTGTCTTCCGCACATATAGCAACTCGCAAATATCTCGTGGAACATTTCGATGAAATTCAAGTATTTCCAGTGTCCGACGACTATGTCAATACGAAAATCAAGACGAATATATTGTTTTTCAAGAAGACGGGGAAGCCTTGTAGTCAAATCCAATTCCCATCGTGTTCCACTCACAAATTGGATTCCACATATTCTCTCAACGAGAATAATTACGTAGCTCGCTCGCCAAAATCATCGGAACATTTCATTGTCTCAGATGTCTGCAAGATTTCCACTGGAATCGCATACAATCCATTGAAACATTTCCCTGGAGAATATCCATATGAAGACTTTGCGCGAGCTACACGAAAAATCAACACATATACGATAAACGATGATACACCAACTGTTTTAGTGGCAAACACGCTTTCCATCGGACGAGTTGTATATGCAAATTACAAATGCACTCCATCCGCTCACATGTTTGTTTTACATCCAGACGAATCAAAATTGAATCCAAAGTATCTTTACTATCAATTGCTGTTACATTCCTCCAAAGAATTCGATAGCTTTGTCGTAGGAATTAAGTCGAGGATCCCTTTGAGCATGTTTGATCACATCTTTATCAAAGTCCCATCGATACAAGAGCAAATGGCTGTTGTCGAATCTATTGACAATGCAATAGAATCCATGGACACAGCTATTTCAGCTCAACTCAAAAAAATAAGCGAGACATTTGGACATTCTGAATGTCCGAGCATATATCGTGTGGATATTTTGAAATACTTAAGAGCATTGAGATATAAACTATTTTAGATAAATCTATGCAGGACTTCTTCCCAATATCTCCAAAATTAGAGCATGACGAGATGGAGTCTTTTCAGAAAACAGAATATTTATGATTTCATCGTAACGAGGCTGAGTTTCCCTTACAATGCGAGGGTCGTTTATGGAAACGTTGACTTCTTCGGGAAATTCGTGTAAGAAACTATTGAGATTGATAGATGCCATTTTTATACAAGGGGAAATAAATAATTTTTATTGATTTTTTTATTTGTCGATTCATATATAATCATAAAATCATGGCAACATCTTCAAGCACTTACGATACAGCTGTCCTTTTGCGCACGCTTCAGGGCGAGCAAAATCTCTATCAATTCTTCGATACGCAGATATTGCGAGTTGATGCTACTTCTGTAGCGTCGACATCTCAATGCACCATTCAGATGAATGGCAGTTTGAATCAGCATGTTGATTATTCGGCTTTGTCCACAGGTGTATCCTGGCTTGCTCGGACAACTGTTACGTCTCTATTGGAAGCGAATCAGGATATAGAAGCCACAATCATTCCAGTAAATATCTGGAGTCCAAAAATTTGCGGATATCTCGCATACATTGACAAAGTAGCCATCACTATCAACAATGCTTCCGTGGGCAGTTCATCGGAGGGTCTTAGTATTTTCAATTGGCTCCGTTACATCCGAAGTGCATCTGAGAATTTCCATCACAAGGTCGCGTCGCTTCTTGGCATGGGACTCGATCTCGTCGATGATCTCGAGTCATGGATTGATACACATGGATACGTAGGGACTGTTGGTGGCACTCCACTGAGTATCGCTAACACGATTCGCCCAGCGCCTCAATATGCTCCCCGCACCGACTCTAACGTTGTAAACTCTATTACTGGTGGTGTAGCATTGTTTACATCTGGTAACAGCAGTATTTCGAATAAATCTGCAATGATTCGTTCCGCCAACGTTTCATCTGTCAACGCTGGAACGGATTCGGCTCGTAATGCGATGAATCGTAACACTTACACAATTTCTTATCCACCTGCTGTTCCTAATAGTGTGCAGATTGTTTATGATACGTATATGTATCTTCCCTTGTGTATGTTGCATGACGTTTTCGCTCAGCTCGGTGTCGTAAATGGACTTTCAATCAAACTTACATTGTATTTCTCGGATATCACAAGTTGTGCTCCAATCGCGGATGTTGATAACTCTTTCCCTGGATCTGCTCCAGCGCTGGTCAATGCTCGCGGAACAGTAACGCCGTTTAATGTCCACGAGACTGGAGCTGGACTTGTCCCCGTTGGGTATCCTGGCGTAGTCGCCAGTAATTTGCCAACAACTGCGAATTATGGCACATCAACGGTATCGGCATTTGCGACTCCAGCATTGTCGGCTACCAACTCATTTAAGGCAAATGTTTCAGTCAGGTGCGCTACTACCGAAGTCCCTGCAGTATATTTACAACAGGTCATGCCATTCGACAGTAATGCTTCAGCATTCGAGGACCGTGATATCGAAGTGCGATACAGTGATTTCCAAGTATATTTCCAAGATTTCACGAATTCCGCGATCAATTGGTCTATCAACAGCTCGGCAACGGGTGTCCGTCGAATCTCTCTGCTCGGATTCCGTGGAATCAACGCCACGCCGGAAGCAGTGAACGCGGAATTTAGTGTAGCAAGCCACACCCCTTATATGTCAAGTCCCTGCTTTATCCTTAACGAGCCGAAACTTCTCGTAAACAACACTCTCATCAATGTCCTCCCCCTCGACAACAACAATCGCGATTTTGCTCAGAATTGTCTGATATATGGTGCTGGCGGTGGCCAGGACTCATCTGTGTCCTCCGGTCTCTATACCAAGAGGTGTTACGATTTGTCGCGTATCTATATGGCGGATCTTACTCACTACACTCTCGGAAATACTCCCGCCGGTATCAATCTCAAGGCAACCGCCGTTGGACTCGGTGTATCGAATGCTGGATATCCTTCGCTTCGTCTATGTGCAGTTGTAGAGTCTGCATGGATGCTTCGTATTAAGATGCGTGCCGGTGTATTGACGGCAGTCGTTGAATCTTCTGTCAATCCAGCAGTCCAGATTTTCGAGTAAATATACAAAAAATACAAAACAGAAACAATTAAAAAATAAATTTATTTTTTGTGTGTAGCTATTATATAAAAATGTCAGAATCGTATTGCGTAAAGTGTAAATCTAAAACTCCTACCGTCGATGAAAAACAAGTGGATGGAACACGCCCGCGTCTCGTTGGGAAATGCAAAGTCTGCGGATGTAACAAAAGTCGATTCATCTCAAAGAAAAGTGAAGGCGGTAGATTTCGCTCCCCGCTCTCGAAAAGTCAAGGCGGAAGCTTTCGGGGGCGAGTGTAAAGCATTTCAATTACTACAGAATTTGACGAGTGGAAGTGACTTGGCCACGTATGGGAAACGACTTGGCATAAAAATAGATGGAATCTTTGCCAAAGACCAATTGTATGAAAAAATTAAGAATAAAACACTGCCGGAAGGCGATTATATAGTAAATATCGGAACTCTCGAGAGTGGCGGGACACATTGGTGTGCCTTCCGATACACTCCAAACGATTGTTTCTGGAGTTGCTCATTCGGAGGATATCCATTACAGCTCGTCGAAGATTTGACGGAAAATCAAAAACTCTATTTCAATAAATCACAATATCAAGATAGCGAAGCTGTGAGTTGCGGATTCTATGCGCTTGCATGTCTAAAAGCTTTGCAAAATCGTAAAAGCTCATCTCCCGTCGAGAGTTTCAAAAAATATATCAATCAATTCCATAAGAAAAAGTTATTGGACAATGATAAAATCTTATTCGATTTCGTCTTTAGCTAAAGCTTCATGCAATTTCGACGTGAGTCCGTCAATATCCGATATCGTCGCAGACAAGTAATATCCAGTTGAAGATACTGACTTATGCGACAACATTTTTTGAGTCGCAGTCAAATCGTTTCCACTGAGTCGATAGCATTTGACCGCATAGAATTTACGGAAACTGTGTGATGAAACAGTATCATCATGGGTGGACGGATTGAATTTATTCATAGCTGTATCGAGATTATTGCGAATTGTATCGTCCGTCACTGTAATGTATTTCCCTCGAGTTGAATTGTTTTTTGCATAGTCAATCAAATACTCTTTGTATGAATTCGATAGCTTGATGCGCCGAGACGAGATCGTAATTTGTTTTGTTTTCTTTTTTTCTCCAGATGATTCCTCAGATATTATCGTTTTCTTTCCTCCCTTCAGATTCTCCCGATCAATTGTGAGAATGTTTTTAGGAACAAATTCACTTTCCATAAGCTCACTCCATTTTATAGAAAGTATCTCAGATACTCGCAATCCTCTGATAATAGCGAGTCGCATATATTTCCCTAATTCACTGTATTTATCCACGCCATTCAATAAATTTTGCACTTCTTCAGATGTAAGAGCACGCATGATATATTAGGGAAATTAAATTTTCACCGAATTAATAAAATAGTCATTACAATGCATTATTTCGTGCACACCATGTAAATGTCTGTCCCAATATCCAATTGACAGCTCCCGTAAAATTGCCCGTTTGACTTGTAATTCGCAAGGAACTCGTTGCAAGTGTTGTAGCATCTGATATAAATGCAGTGGACGCATCAAATCCGCCATTGTTACGAATTGTCGAGCACGGTCCCAAAAATACTTCATCGTCATCCACTGTATAGAAGGAACGATTTTCCGGCAATGAATTCGTTGTGAATGAAGCTTGAGCGAAGATGTCTTGAATACTAATGGATACAGTATTTCCAGCTCCAGCCGTCGCGTCGAAGATTTGTCCAAAGAATGACAAATGCACCATTCGTCCCTGCCTGACGATATTGAAATTGATGAGGGGATT